>ERZ1026854.163-NODE-163-length-50204-cov-19.936649_pt1 | contig 50204 bp, 46 predicted proteins | sample MGYA00380157_ERZ1026854 | MGnify/ENA primary metagenome ERZ1026854 (study PRJEB33269, sample SAMEA4719793) | human gut metagenome | biome: human-associated habitat; feature: organic feature; material: feces | place: Cameroon | collected 2013-10 ... | reverse complement strand
TTATCAATCTATTGCCAGACGCTAAGACGCAGAGCAGAAACGAAATGTTTTTTGCACTGCGTCATTTATATTATGGAGGTCAAATAAGAATGAAAGCAATCATATATACATCAAATACCGGAAGCACAGCGGAGTATGCACAATTACTGGGAAAGGAATTGAATCTTCCGGTACATAGTTTACAGCAGGCAAAAAACAAGGTGCCTGCCGGCAGTGAAATCATTTATCTCGGCTGGATTATGGCAGGAGGAATCAAAGGATATAAAGAGGCAGCAAAATTGTATAAAGTGCGTGCAGTCTGTGGTGTCGGCATGGGACAGACAGGCACACAGCTAAAAGAGGTCAGGGATAAAAATGCTATTCCGCAGAGGATTCCTTTATTTACGTTACAGGGGAACTTTGATGTGAAGAAGCTTCATGGAGTATATCGTTTCATGATGAATGTCATGGTTAAAACTGCCGGAAAGGGACTGGCAAATAAAACCGACCGTACGCCCGAAGAGGATGATATGTTAGATATGATCGTAAATGGCGGAAAACGAGTAGCTTTGCAGAATATGAAGGCAATTACAGAGTGGTACAATAACATTCATTAGAATCAGTTGAATTATGCATGATGTTACAGGTATAGAAGAAGTGATGCTAAAGATTGTAGTTATGGAGATCGCAAGAATCATACAGATGCTTTAGGAGTGTTTTCATGAGAGTAGAGACTGAAAGAATGTATCTTTATCCTTTAAGTGATGAAGAAATGCGGTTGGTTATTGAAAAAGAGTCTGATCCTGAGATGAAACAGGCTTACACGGAGATGCTTGAAGGGAGTCTTTCTAACCCTGATAAGAGAATATGGTATGCTATCTGGAATATGGAATTGAAAGATGATCCAGAAATTATAGCGGGTGATTTTTGCTTTAAGGGACTTGGTGATGATGGAGTGGTTGAAATTGGATATGGTCTGAAAGAAGAGTACCGGCATCACGGATATATGACAGAGGCAGTAATAGCAATCACAGAATGGGCATTGTCACAGGACGGTGTAAAGCAGGTGGAGGCAGAAACCGATGCGGAAAATATAGCCTCACAGAAAGTCCTTTTTCGGTCAGGATTTGTCAGTAATGGAAAGATGGGAGAAGAAGGACCAAGATTTGTATATGAAGATATATACAGATAAAAAGTGACTGAGTATTGTTGAAAATGGAATTATCATGCATCTTGGTACCGATTTTGTGCATGTTGGTTGTCTGTATATAGACAATGAAATCAATTATCGATAGAGTAATCATGGTGATAAATTACCTAAAATGTATATGGGAGGTTAGCTGATATGGAAGAACGAGGAGGAGTTCTGATACAGAATGAAAAACATGCGAATAAATCGGTTGCTAAGGTTATGAGAATTACGTTCTTGATTTTCTCAATTGTTTTTCTTTTAAATGTATTGGGGATTTTTGTTGTAGATATGAAAATAATGGCAATTGCATATATATTGGGGTCAATCTTATTGTGGGCTCCGACGATCATTGTTAATATTGCAAAATTAGATAGTGTATATGTCAAATATGTGCTGGCAGTCTGTGCTGTGATATTTGTAACCATTGTGACATCAACCCTGGGATATCATGCAGTACTTTTATACATCTATGCAATTGCGATATCTATCTGAAGGAAGACATGACGATTCCTCAGATCATGTGGCAGAGAGGTATAGAGCTTGTAGTTTTGGAAATTGCAATGTGTGCTGTGATTTATCTTATTATGGGTGACAGTGTTTCCATAGTAGTGTATGTTGCAATACTGATTTCTACAGCAGTTTGTGATGTGTTGTCATACCTTGTGAAGTGGTATCTGGAAAAAGAAGAGGCAGATAGGATAAATCGAAGGATTGCAGAGCGCAGAAGAAAAAATGAGAATGAAGAAGAATAAGGGAAAATATGAAATGAAAATCTATGACATTTCCCAAGAGGTTTTCGGCTGTCAGGTATATGCCGGAGACCCGGCACCGGAAAAGGAGCTGCTTTCTTCAATGGAGGAAGGCGGCCTGTATAACCTAACGGCTTTTCGCATGTGCGCACACAATGGCACACATATTGATGCACCGTTTCATTTCATCCAAGGCGGAAAAGCGGTTGATTCCATAGATTTGGACACGTTCGTGGGACTGGCTTATGTTGCGGAACATCACGGTATCGTTTCTGCCGATGATGCCGCGGCAATACTCGAAAACGCGAAAAAGCAGAATCCGGAAGCGGCAAAGAGAATTCTTATCAAGGGAGACGCAGAGGTTTCTTCGGAAGCAGCCACGGTATTTGCTGCCTCAAAGATGCTCTTGCTTGGAAACGAATCCCAAACCGTTGGTCCTGAAAATGCCCCGATGCAAGTACACCGCATCTTACTGGGAGCCGGTGTTGTATTGCTTGAAGGAATCCGTCTGGCAGCGGTTCCGGAGGGCATTTATTTCCTGAATGCGGCCCCTCTGAATCTATCCGGTGCGGATGGTTCTCCATGCAGAGCTGTGTTGATTGCCACTGAGAGATGAATACTTTTTATGGAGGAAACAGCGAACAGAATGGGTATCCCGCTTGATTTTGTGGTATCAAGCCTGAATGTAGCAAAATAAGCAACTGCTTTGAAATAGATAAATCGACATTTGGGAGTTAGTAATGGAAAAAAGATTAAATTCAAACCACTTAAAACTTATTGCGATAATTGCAATGACGATAGATCATTTCACAGATCTGTTTTATCCTGGCTTTCCGGTAGAGGCACTGCCGATTGCGATGCATTTGATTGGACGTCTGACAGCACCAATTATGTGGTTCTTTATAGCAGAAGGATACCATTATACCAGAAATATTGGAAAATACATATTTCGACTGGGACTTTTTGCGGTCGTCTCCCATTTTGCATATTGTTTTGCATTTGGAATCAGCATCATCCCGTTCAAGACAGGTATATTCAATCAAACAAGCGTGATGTATCCGCTTTTTATCGCCGTCGTGGTCATGTGGCTTGACGATTTGAAAACAGAGAAGCTGAACAGCAAATTGAAAATGGCTATTATTTTCGTGCTGATCTGGAGTGTTTTCTCTGCGGACTGGAGTTGTATAGCGATACTTGCAATACTTCAGATTAATAAATATCGCGGCAATCTGTCAAAACAGATGATATCCATGATGGGATGGGTCATGATCTATGCGATAGTATCGTTCTTCTTCGTAAGCAAAGCATATGGTGTTATTTGTCTTGGAGTAATTCTCGTCTATCCTTTTCTGCGTATGTATAACGGCGAGCGTGGAAAGGCAAAATGGCTGAAATGGTTCTTTTATATTTATTATCCCTTGCATCTGATCATTCTGGGAATCCTGAGAATCTATCTGTACGGAGCAGATGTCAGCCTTTTGCTTTGAATAAATTACGGGTCATGCCTGGAAAGGAAACTTGGGCATGCCCCTTCCAGTTTGTGAAATTACAAAATTGGAAGTTATTCACCGCTGTCCCTACGGCAGTTGTTCCAATGAAAAACTGCTGAAATAAAGACACCGTATGAAAGCAGTTTCTGATATCTATGATATCAGGTAAAAGAAGCTGTGGGGATGCAGGATCATCTGCAATCATTTCGACATTAAGAGGAATTGTTTTCCTTTTGGGATTTACGCTGGTTCTTCCTGCAATTCTAGGAATGACGGGTGTATGGCTTACTGCTCCATGCTCTGAAACACTTACAGCGATCATTGCAGTATTTTTAATAAGGAAGCAAACAGGTAACTGGTATTAAAGAATAATGAACATATACTGCTTCAAAATTTTCAGGGAGGAAAATATGCGGCGTATCATTTTAAGGGTTTTCCGCAGTTCCTTTTTATGGTATATCAGGAGATATTTTGCAGATGGCTTTCAAGAACCGGAAATCAGTTAGATGAAAAACGACCGATTTTTGATATTTATCGCCTGGTGGGAGAAGATGGATATATGGAAATAGATATCTGTTTTCCGTTGAAATAAAATACCCTCCACTATAACACCAGACATTGTAATTATGGACATCAATATTCAAATCATAAATGGGTTGAAAGTAATTCAGACAAGCAGAATGAGATATCCGGATATGATGATGCTGCAAGGAAAATAAAGCATAAGAGCCTGATTCAGTGTGTTTGCTGCGACAGGGTATAATGCAGTGCTTGGAACAACGCTGTAAAATAGGATATAAAACAGATGAATTTTAGTATTTGAAAGGACAAAAACATGGCTTCAAGCAAAGAATATTTGCAATTTATATTAGAGCAGTTATCTGATTTAGAAGATATTAATTATCGTGCAATGATGGGAGAATATATCATATATGCCAGCTACGACTTACGAATTGCCGGTTCATCGGCGAAATCCCTCCAAAACAAGTCAAGACAGACCGTATTGTCCGAAATTGTAAATTGACGTGAGAGACGAAATATGATAGGATGCAGGAAACAAGGCAAAGAGGTTGTAAAAATCTTCTTTGCCTTTTGTATAGGGAAAAGTTGATGGTATTATGTACGGAAAGGGATAACAAATGAGAATATTAGAAATTATATTGCCGGTACTTGTCATGCTGGTTCTCGGTATGGCATGCAGAAAATTAAAGTTACTTACCAAAAGCGGAATAGATAATATGAAACTGCTGGTAACCAATATCATGCTTCCGGTGGCAATCTTTCATGCACTGGCCACAGCGGATTACAGTGTGGAGACCTGGAAACTGGTGGGGATTATGTTCGTTATGCTGGTGGTATCTTTCGGAGTAGGATTTCTGTTGAAGCCGCTTATGAACGGAGAATACCGCAAGTACCTGCCGTTTATGGTCAGTGTATATGAGGGTGGCCTCATGGCGTATCCTTTGTATACCAGCCTGTGCGGGCAGGAAAATCTCTCACAGATCGCAGTACTGGATATTGCAGGACTTTTGTTTGGATTCAGCATCTATATGGGGATGCTGGGACAGGTGGAAAACGGAGAGAAGATCAATGCAAAGAAACTATGTATGAGTGCATTCCACACACCGGCATTTATTGCAAGTGTGCTTGGAATCCTGGCAGGACTGTCCAAGGTGGTGATTTGCCTGATTGACAGTCCCTTCGGCGGTGCATATCTGGCGGTGGAAGGGATTCTTACCACATCCGTGACAGCAATCATTCTGATCGTTGTGGGATATAGCATGGAACTGACAAAGGAACTGATCCGGCCATGCCTGAAGACAATCCTGATGAGAGTTCTGCTACAGACACTTATGGCAATTGGAGTGCTGTGGGCAGTGCATTTGTGGATAGGAGATAACATGCTGTTGAATCTTGCCATCATTTCCTATATGTCGGCGCCGGCCACTTTCAGCATGCAGACTTTTCTGAAAAAGGAAGAGGGCAGTGCCTATGTATCAACAACCAATTCTATGTACTGTATGGTGTCGATTCTGGTATATATCATTCTGGCAGCAGTGGTTTATTAGAAGTGTGAAAAAGGCAGGCAGGATAATTATATATATTCGATGGCGGTACAACCGCCTCTTATTATTACGATCCGCTGAGACCGGAGGCATAGTCCGCAGGCAGAGGAAATGATGGGATATATAATAGGAAAATAGTTGAATTTGATAAGTATAATTTCTGTGGGGAAGATAATAATTTAATCTCTTGATAAATAAGTGGTCGTTTACTATAGTAATAAGTAATCGGTCACTTATTTTATTCTGAGGAAGGGAAAAACATTTATGATAAAACCGGCCCCCGATTCCTGTCATCTCCTGCTGGACAGCAGGCTTGCGAACGAGGAAGTACAGAAAAATCCATACACTTACAATAACATCAGAGAAGTCCTGTCGGATGGAGCACTAAACGCAGCAACTGTGGAACACCCGGTGACGGTCTACATTGCTCCCGGCATCTATTGGCTGGAGGATCCGCAGTCGGAGGCGGTGATCGTAAGGGAGGATCCGAAGGATCTTTACCCTTACGGATGCAAGGTAAACTGCGCAAATCTGAAACTGGTGGGGCTGTCGGAGAACCCGGAGGATGTGGTGATTGCTGCCAACCGTGGGAATGACCATGGAGCGAAGGGGAATTATACGCTGTTCCATTTTTCCGGGGAACAATTGGAGATGGAAAACCTGACTCTGGGGAATTATTGCTGTGTGGATCTGGATTATGCATTGGATCCTGCGCAGTCTGTGAAAAAGAGGACGGAAGCCATTACGCAGGCACAGCTGGCGGATACGAATGCCGATAAGTTCCATGCGAAGAATTGCCGGTTTGTCAGTCGTCTGAACCTGTATCCCGTATGTGGCGCGGGCAGAAGCCTGTATGAACATTGTCATTTTGAACAGACGGACGATGCTCTGAATGGAAATGCAGTGTACCTGGACTGTGAATTTGATTTTTACAGCGGAATGCCGATCTATCAGGCTTCCGGTACGGGAGTGGTATTCTTAAACTGTACATTTCATTGTAAATATCCACAGGATGGGGAGACTCACGCACAGTATTTTACAAAAGTCGGAGGACAGATCGCACTGATCGACAGCAGCTTCGCAGGTCTGCCGGACACCAAAGTTGCGGTCTTGTGGACGAAATATCCTTCCGTAGCATTGAAGTGCTATCAGGCGAATGTGACATATCCGGAAGGCCGGTTTACGCCTCCGGAGGTTGCGGATTCCCATACGGTGGACATTGACGGAAAGATGCTGGCAGAGGCCTACTATATCCGTAAGGATGGAGAAACGATCTACAATGTCTATAATCTGCTGGGCGGGAAAGACGACTGGGACCCGTTGGGGAACGGAGAAATAATCCGCTTTGCCGGAAAAACAGATATTCCTACACAGCTTCTGCTGGAGTCAGAGGCTTTTGAACTGGAAGCAGGCGGATCTTCCATAAATATAAAGGGAAAATGCCTGACCTTTGATGGGCGTGAGAGGAAGTGTGAGATACATTTTAAAATAGAAGGAGACAGTGCAGACTCCATAGAAATACAGCGTGTGTCGGAGGGGAGCTGTCTGCTGAAACTGAAAGACCGTAATATAGACCATGAGACGGAAGTAGTACTCACGGCGCAGACCAAAGAGGGATTGCAGACCGGTGCGTATGTCAGAATTCATCCCCGGAAAGTGGCGGCACCAAGGCTTACGGGCAATCCGGTGATCTGTCTTGAAGGCAAAATGCTGCGGCTGTCTTATGATTTTACGGAAGCGGAGAATGACTGCTCGGATATTATCTGGTATCGAAGCAGAAATATTCGGGGAGAGGACAAAATCGTGACGGCAATCTCCCAACCGGATCAGCCGGAGAAAGTTTATGCCCTCACCGGAGATGATGTGGGATATTATATTTTCGCACAGATAAGATCCAGAACGAATCGCAGCGAATACGGGGAAGCAGTGCAGTGCTTTTATGAAAAAGCTATTTCGCCGGAAGATGTGGAAACAGACAGGATCTGGACAGATTTTCATAACCTTCCTCTTTACAGCCATGCCGGAAACGAAAAAGGTGTATGGAATTTTGATGCGAAGCGTCCAGCAGATACCTGTGATTTTGAAAAGTGGGGCCGGGAAAAGACGCAAGTCTCCTGGCACTACGGTGCAACAGGGGACGGCAGTAAGGGCGAAGGGCTCTATCAGGGAATGCAGGGGGCCAGGATCCGCTATACGCCGACCACGGCACCGGAGATGGGAACGGAAACCAAAAGGAATATGGAAGTCCTGTTGGAAGCCGATCCGGCAAAGTCCGCCGGACAGGGTTTTGGCAGCGCCGGACAGTATCTGGATGTCTGCATCAAGACGGACACAGACACTCTGGACGGTTATGGACTTCGGATCATCCGTACGGCGGCCCATTCCGATGCGGTATCCATGTATCTGATACAGTATGTGCGGGGACAGGCGCAGTGCATTTCCCGCGAGGTCGTGACAAGCTGCTTTGTAACGGGATGCAGAATTTGGGTGCGGTATGAGAACGGAATATTATCGGCAAAAGCATGGACGGTTACGGAACCTACGGTGGTACAGCAGGAAAGGGGCTATGCCCGGGGAGTGGAGCTTACGGCAGAAGTAGGCAGAAGAGAAAATGCCGAAAACACCGGACTACTGATCTGGCACACCGGATCGTTGGGAACGGAGAACTGGAGAAATACCACAATGTTACATGGCATAAGCATTCTTTATTTTTCTGGAAAAAGTTAAAATTTCCCGTTTCAAAGTGTAAGTATTTGGAATAGGATTCCTTATATTTTGGGCACTTTTTGAAAGCTGTTTATAATAGTATCTGAAAAAACAGGCAGTTGTGGATAAAACTGCGGAAACTCAAGAATGTCGAAGTGTTGTGGATTCTGATAAAATATGCTATGATATTTTTCAATTAGATCAACTTGCGGATGTTTCATCATGTCCGTACGGGGATGGGTAACAGTAGGGAAAAGGTTTATATCAGAAAATGAGGAGGGTGCTGAAATGAAGAAGAAAATGGGGTATTTGCAGGTGATTTTAATGATCGGCTGCATTCCGATGCTTGCAACGATGGTTGCCCTGACGGTATATGCATCGGGCAAAATGAAAGATGAGCTGGTCGACAGTACCTATCTGCGGCTGAAAGCATGTGCTACATCAGTGGAGCAGTATTTCACATGGGATATCCGTGAGGATATTCTGGAAAAGGATGATATCAGTTATCAGTTTATAGATTCTTTGCAGGATGAACATATTGAACAGACGCTTTTTATGGAGGATGAGAGATTTATTACTTCCATTGTGGACCAGGATGGGAACAGGGCAGAAGGAACCAAGGCTGATCCACAGATATGGGAGACGGTCAGAGCCGGTAACGATTATAAGGCTGATGGAGTAGAGATTCAGGGAGAAGAATATTATGTCTATTATATGCCCGTATGTTCCGATGACGGAGAGATTCTGGGAATGGCTTTTGCCGGAGAACGGGAGAGCATAGTTCAGGATGCAATATCCGACATGTTAAGAAGTCTGGTTCTGCGCTCAGTATGTCTGAATGTTCTTTTTATTGCTGTCATGGTTTATCTGTCATTCAAAATACGAAAACCATTACTGACGACCGCAGAATATATTGACCAAATTGCCAATGGTAATCTGTCAGGCAATCTTGAAGTGAAATCTGTGATCCGTGAAGTGACCACTCTGATCCTGGCATCTGTCAGCCTGAAGGATAAATTGAACAGTATTGTCACCGAGGTGGATGAACATGCTGCACAATTGGATAGCAGCATGGAATTATTAAATACATTGGCATCTGCAAGCAGTAAGGGAACCAACCAGATCAGACAGGCCGTGGACGAACTGGCTGCAACCGCTGCATCACTGGCAGAGAATGTACAGACTGTTAATTCCAGAATGTTGGAGATGGGGGACAATGTTAATGCGATCCATTCGGAGACAGTAACATTGAATGAGAATTCCAATAAAATGGATCGTGCCAATCGTAATGCTTCAGAATCCATGAATCTGGTGCTGGAAAGCTCGCATACCTCTTCGGACATTATTACTGAGATGATCGTACAGGTAAAGGCAACCAATGAGGCCATTGCATCCATTAGTAAAGCAGTGGAACTGATTTCTGATATTACCGCACAGACGAATCTATTGTCATTGAACGCATCCATTGAAGCAGCGAGGGCAGGACAGGCAGGCAAAGGCTTCGCTGTGGTCGCTACAGAGATCAAACAGCTTGCTGAACAGAGCAGCCAGAGTGCGGATACGATCAAGAAAATTGCTGATGATATTCTCGAAAAATCTAATAAATCTGTAGAGTTAACTGAACGGATGCGTGTACTGGCAGAAAAAGAGCAGGCAGACATCGGAGGTGCCAAGAATGGTTTTGATACTCTGAGCCAGATTATTGAGGCTAATGTTACGACAGCGGGAATTATTGCGGAAAAAACGAAGAATCTGGAGGAATTGAAACAGTCTATTATAAATAGTATAACAGAACTGAGTGCAATCAGTGAAGAGAATGCAGCCAGCAACGAGGAAGTAACGGCAAACGTCTCTGATATCGCAGAATCAGTTAACAAAATTTCGGACGATACAGGAACAATTAAAAAGGTATCCACTGATCTGGAAGAGTTGATGCAGTATTTTAAGTAGTTTGAGACAGGCGTCTATGAGTAGTAAAATTGCAATTGCAATCTGAAGAATTTGCTGTTACAATATGTAACAGCAAATTCTTTGTGTAATGCAAATATGTGCAATAGCTGGTTGGGAGAAAATAGAAATGAATAATTATGTGCTGAGTTGTTGTTCTACTGCAGACCTTTCCAAAGAACATTTTGAAGCAATTAATGTTAAATATATTTGCTTTCATTATGAATTAGATGGAGTACCTTATCTGGATGATCTGGGGCAGAGTATATCGTTTGATGATTTTTATGCAAGAATGGCAGCCGGTGCAGAAACAAAAACATCACAAATTAATGCAGATGAGTTTTCAGAATATTTCAGATCTTTTTTGGAGCAGGGATTGGATATTCTTCATGTGTGCCTGTCATCGGGAATCAGCGGAGTGATCAATTCTGCTAATATTGCGAAAGGAATGTTAGAGGAAGAATTTCCAGACCGGAAAATATATATCGTGGATTCTCTGGGTGCATCCTCCGGATATGGATTGATCATGGATACCATGGCGGGATTACGGGATCAGGGAATGACGATTGATGAATTATATCATTGGATAGAGGAGAATAAATTACGAATGCATCACTGGTTTTTCTCAACAGATCTATCTTTTTATATCAAAGGCGGAAGAATCTCAAAAACAGCCGGAGCCATTGGTCAGGTGCTTAGTATCTGCCCGCTTTTGAATATGGATGATCAGGGAAGACTGACTCCACGCTATAAAATCAGAACGAAGAAAAAAGTGTTCAAGGCGGCTGTTGATAAAATGGAGGAGCTTGCTGATGATGGTGTGAATTATTCCGGAAAATGTTATTTATGTCAGTCTGCCTGTATGGAAGATGCGAAAGAGGTTGCCAGACAGATCGAAGAGAGATTTCCAAAACTGAATGGTAAAGTGGAAATTAACAATATCGGAACTACGATCGGCAGCCATACAGGACCCGGAACCGTGTCTATATTCTTTTGGGGACAGAAGAGGATTAATTAGTCTAATCAGAGTGGAGGTAGGATGTCCAGATTTACACAACAGGCAATGTTCTCGCATATAAAAAAGCTGTATATCATCTCTATAATTCTAAAAACAGAGACTTGATCCTGAAATATTCTCCGTTGGATGCAAAGGGGAATGCAGGAACAACAAGAGAAACTCATTTATAAAATGTCCATTTCTTATCAGGCAACGATTAAAGCATTAATTTCACAAATAGAAGAAGAGAACAGTAAAGATCAGACACATTTTTGACAGTGCCCAAAAACAGGACACTGTCTTTTTTTTGTCTGTTTGAAGAAAGCGATATTTGGATTATGATCGATGGATGGAAGGAGGAAAATATAGTGAGAAGTTTAAAACGAGCAAAAAATGTGTATGTGGCAATATCAATATTCTGTATTGTTGGTGGTATATTACTTTTGATATGGCTGGGATTAGGACTGGATGTGCTGTGTAAGATCAGTGGAGTTTTTTTCCTGATATATGGTCTTGCAAAAATATCCAGTTATTTTACTAAGGATCTGTTCCAATTAGCGTTTCAATTTGACTTTGGACTGGGAATTGTATCGGCTGCTGAATATGGCAACAAACTGAATCTCTCTTATGATGAATTATCAGGGGTTGTAAAACAGGGAAATGAAGAGAGTAGGAAACCTGATGCTCGCAATCAGTCTGGAGGGATCACCGGAGGTAAATGATCTGCGCAGAGGAACCGGTGTATATGCAAAGGTTATGCATGCAATGGATCTGCTGAAAGAAAACGGTCTGATTTTTGGCACATCCATCTGCTATACTTCCAGGAACTGCGAGTCGGTAACGAGCAAAGATTTTGTGAAGCTGATGGTAGATAAAGGCTGTCGGTATGCGATGTATTTCCATTATATGCCGGTTGGAAAATGGTGAAGGCTTGTTTACGATGGATTTCCAAAATGATGGAGAGTTTGTCGGTGGATGTATTGCCGGTGGGAGAAATTTGAAATATTAAAACAACCTTTATTTATGGCATACCGTGACAACCAGCCATTTAATGAGAATCATTTGAGACCCTGTCCAATGCTTGAGAATCCGGAGATCCTGCAAAGAATTGTAAGGGAAACAGGTGCCAAATCCACGGATTTACAATCTCCGGAAACAGCAGAGCATTTATGCACAAAGTGTGAGGAGTATGCAAGAAACTGGAAACCTTGTGCTGATAAATTGTGGTCAGAGACTAAGGTAAGTCCTAAGTCATATGAAAATTATAAAAATAAGTGATAAAGGAAGCTTTTTGATTGAAAAAGGCACAGATTGATGTTACAATTTGTAACATCAATACAGTTGTGCAGGAGGTATCGTGCATGGAGAGCAAGGAACGCATTGCGAAGATAATAAGAGTATTATCTGTTCCACCGGTTATGGTTTCTGTACTTATTATTATTTTAGCCATTAACAAAGAGGGGATATTCAGAAATACTTTGGAAATAGTTGTGTCCATAGTGCTTCTTGGCTTTGTTCCGATCCTGGCATACGTCCTGAATGGAATCGTGCCGGGATTCAGGAAGCAGGGAAGAGAAGGGCAGAGAAAGCTGGCGTTTGTTACCAATCTTATTGGTTATAGTGTTGCGTTTTTATGGGCTCTTCTTTCAGAGGTAGAAAGTGCACTGCTGCTCATTTGCTCAACATATTTCTTTTCTGTTCTTATTTTAACAATATGTAATAAAGCATTTCATTATCGGGCAAGTGGGCATGCATGCAGCTTTACAGGACCGCTGGTGCTGATGATCTACTTTTTTGGGTGGAAAGTTTTCATCCCTTGTTTATTGGTCGCTGCGCTGATTATCTGGTCTTCCATTTATCTGAAGCGACATACGGCAAAGGAATTAATAGGCGGAATCGTGGTATGCCTGTTCTCATTTGCCTTATCACTATTTTTGATTACTCTTGTATGAGGGAGATAGGAAGAAGAACATGAAAACTGCAATATTAACAGATACAAATAGTGGTATTTATGCAGAGGAAGCGGAAAAACTGGGCATATTTGTGATGCCCATGCCGGTAATTATAGAGGATGAGACATATTATGAGGGAACAAATCTTACAGAAGAAGAGTTTCTGGATGCCCTTACATCCGGGAAGAGAGTAACTACCTCACAGCCGGCTTTGGGGGATCTGCTGGATACATGGGATGAGCTCCTGAATGAATATGATCAGGTTGTTTATATTCCGATGTCCAGTGGACTTAGTAACTCCTGCCACGCTGCAATGGCAATGGCAGAGGAATATGAGGGAAGAGTTGTCGTTGTAGATAATCATAGGATTTCAGTTACGCTAAGGCAGTCGGTGCTGACAGCAAAAGCGATGGCAATGGAAGAAAAGAGTGCAGAGGAGATCAAGTTATTTTTGGAAGCGGAGGCTCTCCGGTCCAGTATATATGTATCAGTAAATACCCTGGAATATTTGAAAAAGGGTGGGAGAATTACACCGGCTGCAGCAATGGTTGGCAGTGTATTAAGCATAAAACCGGTGCTGACAATTCAGGGGGAGAAATTGGATTCCTTTGCAAAAGTCCGCGGCAATATGAAGAAATGCGAGCAGAGAATGCTGGAGGCCATCAAAGCTGATATCCGGAACCGATTTTCCGATGTACCTGAGGAACAGTTACATATTGGAACAGCAGGAGCAGGTTTAAGCCCGGAATGTAAAAATGAATGGATGGAAATGATTTCCGAAGCGTTTCCGGAAGCGGATGTGTATTATAACCCTCTGTCTGCAAGCATTGCAACGCATACCGGCCCGGGTGCCGTTGGACTGGGGGTAAGCGTTTTTTGATCCCGGACTTCAAAAATAAGAGATATGAAAAATGTATTTTGTTATTTATTATGTTTTCTTTTGCGGCAGAATCGTTTTTAAGATATTTAGCAAAATTTGTGGACTGGTGTTGTCATATGTGTTATAATTCCGAACGTCATCAGAAAACTGAAGTTGTAGGAAGTAACAGGGATTATAATGAAAAAAAGAATGTTCATGGCACTGGCGGTCGTTCTCACCGGAGTCAGTATGGTGGCAGCAGGAAACGGAGAACTAAAAATACAGAGTGAAACCTCGGTACAGAAAGTACATGCGGCAGAAATACATCAGATCAGTGTCGAGCCGATCCCGGCGACCGGACAGATCACCATTGAGGATCTGCTGGCGGTACAGGGTGGCGAGACCGAGGACCCCAGGGCAGCGGAAGAACTGACAGATTCTGCGGATGTTCCTGTGGCGGAAGCGTCTGTAGAGGACACGAATGAAGACGAGTATGCATCGTTAGCCATTGCCAATGTGACCAATTATGTGAACGTGAGAACCGAACCGAACACGGATAGTGCCGTAGTGGGCAAAATCTATGATGGAGCCGTAGCACAGATTCTGGGTGTGGCGGGAGAAGATCAGGACTGGTTCCAGATCGTCTCAGGAAATGTGGAGGGCTATATCAAGGCAGAGTTTTTCATCTACGGAGATGCTGCAGCTGAGGTAGTAGACAATTATGTGACCAGATATGCTGTTGTTACCGCAGACCGTCTGAATGTGAGACAGGAACCGGCTACGGATGTAAAGCGGATCGGCTATATTGACAATGGAGAAAAGGTAAAAATTCTGGAGAATGACGGGGAATGGCTGAAGGTACAGTATACAGAAGACAAGGAAGGTTATGTCTCTGCGGAATACGTGACGATTTCCGAAGAATTCATCTATGCGAAGACCATCGAAGAGGAACAGGCAGAGATTGCAGCACAGAAAGCACTGCAGGAGAGAGAGCAAAGTACGGAGCAGGAGACACCGGAGGTGATCGCGAACATCACACTTCCCACTACTACCTATACCTCCAATGCGGAGCTCAGACAGGGAATCATTGATTATGCCATGCAGTATCTCGGTAACCGGTATGTACACGGTGGTTCCAGCCTGTCGGGAGGAACGGATTGCTCGGGCTTTACCTGCTTTGTCTATGCGGAGTTCGGCTATTCCATCAGCCGCACGCCGGGAGGTCAGTATTCCGGTGCAGGACGCAGCATCAGTTCAGAGGAACTGCAGCCCGGAGATATCATATGTTATAGTTCCAATGGTGGGAAAAGTTGTACCCATGTGGGACTGTATATTGGTGATGGACAGATCATTCATTCAGCCAACTCGCGGAAAGGCGTCATCATCAGTGCTGTGGATTACAGTCCCATCATCGGTATGAGGAATGTTATTGATTAATAGAACCGGTTTTGAAATTATGGAGCGCCTGATCTTTGGTGAGTACGAAATCACCGAGGATCTCGTTGCTCCATTTTTGCAGGTCTTCCAGATGAAGGACCACACCGGCATAATTGCGGATGCCGTGGGAGGCCGCCAGCTCTTCGGTATATTCTTCCAGCAGATAGACATTTTCAAACCGTACCGGTCCGGAGGTGTACTGACAGACCAGCGGGATCACACCGGTGGTCTTCCGCTCGATGGAGACACCGTCCTCTGCAACGTGAAAAGTCAGCCAGGCCATACCTTCTAACATGCTGAGAGCATTTTTCTGGGTGGACACATAATTGCCCAGCGAATAATAGCACAGAGACTCATTGCCGTTTTCTGCGGTGATCCATTCCACAGGCTCTACCACATGGGGATGGGTTCCGATAATGACATCGGCACCGGCTTCTGTCATCTCCAGTGCCCATTTTTCCTGATAGCTTGAGATTTTGGAGGAATACTCAGTCCCCCAGTGAGGACAGACGATGACGATGTCTGCCAGTTCTTTTGCCCGGGAGATATCCTCTAAGACCTGCGGGTTCAGCGTGGTGAAGTCCATCTGTCCGTTTTTCTCATTTACGGCACACAGAAGATTCAGATGCCCCAGCAGATCTAAGGGGAGTGTCTCGGTATTGGCACCGTAGGTATAATTTAAGATGGCGAAAGTGACATCATCGATGGTAAGTAACGGAATGTCATCTGCCTGTGAAGCGTCTTCGTGAATACCGGTTACCAGTACCTCCGGATGTTCGTTTTCCCAGAAATCCGCACAGTACAACAGGCCGTCCAGCTTCTGATCCGCGGTATGATTGGATGCCTGCAGAACCACGTTGAATCCGGCATCCGCAATCGCATCCCCCACTTCGGTAGGAGAATTAAAATAGGGAAAACCGGAAAATCCCCGGGAATTGCCGCCCATGACAGTTTCCTGATTGATGATCTTCACATCTGCGGTATCCAGAAACGGACGGATTCCGTCAAACAGCATGGAGAAATCATAAGTTCCGTCCTCCTGTTTTCCACTGGCCACGATTCCCAGATGCATCAGGTTGTCCCCGACAGCCATGAGCGTAATGTCATGCTCCGGGAAGGGAGTGGGGGTCGGCTCCGGAGTAGGGACGGGAACCGGTGTGGCAGAAGGCGGTGCAGGGGTCTGTGGAACGACAACAACATCGCTGCCTGCAGCAGTTTCTTCCAGAAAGTAATAGCCGCCCATGCTCGCCAGTAACAGTAACGGAACGAGAACCAACAGCAGATAGAAACGTGAAATCGGTTTTTTCATATATTATCCTTTTGTTTTCCTTTATTATCTCTTACGGAATTCCGGTTACAAGGTCTGTTTACAATCAAAAGTAACAATAGTATTATAGCATTGATTTTATTTTTTCGCAAAAAGTAAAAACAAATTACTGTTTTCCTATTGACATAGTATGAAATAGGAGATATAATCCTACCCATAAGTTGATTCGATACTTAAATGAGACATCGAAGAGGAGGAAAAGGATTATGAAGAAGTTTGAGTGGAAGAGCGTTTTGGCACTGGCATTAACAGGAGCATTGGCACTGGGGCTGACCGCATGCGGCAGCAGCGATAACGGCGCAGCAGCTACCGGCAGCAACGATGCTGGAAGCAAGGCTGTATACCGCACTCTGGATGAGATCAAGGAAAGCGGTACCATCAATATCGGTGTATTCTCCGATAAGAATCCGTTTGGTTATGTGGATGAGAACGGCGAGTATCAGGGATATGATGTATATTATGCAAGAAGACTCGGTGAGGATCTGGGTGTAGATGTGAACTTCGTATCTACCGAGGCGGCCAACCGTATCGAGTATCTGCAGACCGGTAAGGTAGACGTGATCCTGGCGAACTTTACCGTAACTCCCGAGAGAGCAGAGGAAGTGGATTTCGCTTCTCCTTATATGAATGTGTCACTTGGCGTGGTATCCAAGGATGATAATGTGATCACTTCCTTAGATAACTGGAATGCGGATGATTCCATCATTGTAATCTCCGGTACCACCGCTGAGACATATCTGATCGCAAACTATCCGGATATCCCTTTACAGAAGTTTGATTCCTATGCAACCGCAAAAGAAGCTTTCGAGAACGGCACTTCTGTAGCATGGGCAAATGATAATACCGAAGTTATCGCATTCGCTCTGCAGAATGAAGGTTATACTGTAGGTATTCCTTCCCTGGGCAGTGCAGACACTATTGCGCCCGCTGTTTCCAAGGGCAACACCACCTTGCTTGACTGGATCAATGATGAGATCACAGCTTTGGGTGAGGAGAACTTCTTCCATGCAGATTACGAAGCAACTCTGGCAGATACCTATGGTCTGGATTACGAGGACAGCCTGGTAGTAGAAGGCGGCAAGGTAACCGCACAATAAGTACGGATCGGAATAGAATGATAGAGAGGGGACTGCGGGGCACGTATGTTGCCGCCGCAGTCTTTTCTTGCATCTGGCTACTTCTTTTGTTATAATCTAAAAAATTGTGTGTAACTATTCTGAATAGTTACGATTGTTGAAAAGCTTCCTGAAAGGAAAGAAATACATGAACTGGGAATTTATAGGAAAATATCTGCCTATGTATGAAAAGGCAGCGCTGCTTACCGTGAAGATCGGTGTCATCGGAATCCTGTTTGCGATTCTGCTGGGACTGATATGTGCGGCGATACAATATTATAAAGTGCCGGTGCTGCGGTGGATCGTAGCGGTCTACGTGGAGCTGAGCCGTAATACGCCGCTTCTGGTACAGCTGTTTTTTATCTATTACGGTTTTCCGAAGATCGGGATCCGGATGTCGGCGGAGCTGTGCGGCGTAGTGGGACTGGCATTCTTGGGCGGCAGCTATATGGCAGAAAGCTTCCGCAGCGGCCTGGAATCCGTAGAATCCATTCAGAGTGAAAGTGCCATCAGCCTGGGAATGAATTCCAGACAGGTGTTGGGATATGTGATCCTGCCGCAGGCAATGTCTACCAGTATTCCGGCATTTGTGGCAAATATTATTTTCCTGTTAAAAGAGACCAGTGTATTCAGTGCTATCAGTCTGATGGATCTGATGTTTACGGCAAAGGATCTGATCGGTCTGTATTATAAGACTACCGAGAGCCTTTTCCTTCTGGTGGTATTTTATCTGTTGATCCTGCTGCCGGTATCGATCGTGGGATCTCTGGTGGAGAGGAGGATGCGTTATGCCGGATTTGGGGATTGATGTATTATTCAAAGGCACGAACATGCTCCGTCTGCTGCAGGGATTATGGGTAGCCATGAAGATCAGTATCGTATCTATTCTGATCAGTATGCCGTTAGGTATTCTGGTGGGAGCACTGATGACGGTGAAGAACCGGTTCGTCAAAGCTATCTTCCGGGTCTATCTGGAATTCATCCGTATCATGCCGCAGCTGGTGCTTTTATTTATCGTATATTTCGGATCTACCAGAGCTCTGGGCTGGAATCTGTCCGGAGAGGTGGCATCCGTCATCGTCTTCGTCCTGTGGGGCACCGCAGAGATGGGAGATCTGGTGCGTGGAGCGCTGATCAGTATTCCGAAGCATCAGTACGAAAGCAGTGAAGCACTGGGATTCAGTAAAATACAGACGTATCTGTATATCATTATTCCGCAGACTGTGCGGAGACTGATTCCGCTGTCCATCAACCTGATCACCCGTATGATCAAGACCACCAGCCTGGTGCTCATGATCGGCGTTGTGGAAATGCTGAAGGTGGCACAGCAGATCATTGAGGCCAATCGTATGAGCAGTCCCAATGCTGCGTTCGGAGTATTCCTTGTGGTATTTGTTCTGTATTTCTTCGCCTGCTGGCCCTTCAGTGTTCTGGCCAGAGTGCTGGAGAAAAAGTGGAATTAGAAATGGAACCGGAGTCGGAATGAGAATGGAGTGAAAACATGGCAGAGACATTGTTGAAGATAGAAAATCTGACAAAAGAATATGAAGGCCAGAAGATCCTGGACGGCATCAATCTGGAAGTAAAACAGGGAGATGTTCTGGTAGTGGTAGGTCCCAGCGGCTGTGGTAAGAGTACGCTGCTTCGGTGTATTAATGCACTGGAACCTATTCAGGGCGGTACGATAAAGCTGCAGGGCATGGATATCCGCAAGGGCAGTAAAAATATCACCACCCTGCGTCAGAAGATCGGTATGGTATTCCAGAGCTATGAACTGTTCCCGCATCTGACGGTACTGGACAATATTACGCTGGCACCGGTCAAGGTACAGAAGCGCGATAAGGCAGAGGCACAGAAGGAGGCCATGGAGCTTCTGGAGCGCGTGGGACTGGCAGATAAGGCAAAGAGTTATCCCAGACAGTTGTCCGGTGGACAGAAGCAGCGTGTAGCCATCGTCCGGGCATTGTGCATGCATCCGGAGATCCTGCTGTTCGATGAAGTGACCGCGGCACTGGATCCGGAGATGGTAAGAGAAGTGCTGGATGTTATGCTGGATCTGGCAAAACAGGGCAAGACTATGCTCATTGTCACCCATGAGATGCAGTTTGCAAAGGCGGTAGCGGACAAAGTTATTTTCATCGACCAGGGTAAGATCGTGGAGGAGACCGCTCCCGATAAATTTTTCGAACATCCGGAGACAGAGAGAGCAAAACAGTTCCTGAATGTATTCACCTTCGAACATGTGGAACATCATACAAAACAGGCATAGGAATCGCATAAATACAGGAAAAAGATAATGAAGAGAGTTTTCATTATCTTTTTTTTGTGCTATACTCATTATGGATTTTTGCGTTTTATTTCAAATGATTTACAATATGTGACCAAAGGAGAATGGGAAAGGTGAAGAAAAAACCTTATATCAGATATGTGATTCTGGGGATTCTGGCTACATTGATGGTGGGGTGTATCATCCGTATTGCCATGCCCAACCGGGAATGGAACTATACCGGAAGCTATACTTTTGCGGAAGGGGAATCTTATACAGAAGAGCCGGTATTTGAGCATATTTCGCTGGGGACAGGAGTATACCGGGTGGAACTGTCCTACGAATGCACCGGGGATGCCATCGCTGTCTGCAATGTGAAAGACGGCACTGTGTATAAGGGAGGCCTGTTGTGTAACGGCGAGCATCTGTACAGTGCACTGGGGCATACTTCCTATGATTTCTGGCTTTATGAGCCCACAGAAGAACTGACGGTGACAATCGATTATTCCGGACAGGAAAAGCTGACCACTGGGAATCTGCGGATCGTGGAGACGAATCTTCTGTGGACAAGATATCTTGTGATCCTTGCGGCAGCAGCACTGTTGGTTCTTGCGACCATGTGGCTGGAGCGTCGGGAGGCGGTAAAAGGCAGAAATGAGCAGAGACGTCAGATCCTGTTTGGAATCGGTGTGATCGCCTTTTTTGCCTCCATCCCCTATTTTTATGACGGCATGGTGTCCGGAGCGGATCTGACCTATCATTTGCACCGTATTGAAGGTGTAAAGGATGGACTTCTGACCGGACAGTTCCCGGTACGGCTGGAACCCAGATGGGTATTTGACCACGGATACGCCAATGGTATTTTCTATTGCAATCTGCTGCTGTATTTTCCGGCACTTCTGCGCATGGCAGGCTTTACGATGACGGAAAGCTATGCGTTCTATTGCATAGGACTTAATATTGCAACAGCTGCGATTGCCTGGTACTGCTTTAACGGAATCTTCGGAGACCGGATCATAGGTCTGGTCTGCAGCGCATTGTATACTTTATCCATATTCAGATTTTTTAAACTGGTAATGGTAGGAGCTGTAGGAGAGGGAAGCGCCTATACGTTTCTGCCGCTGGTGGTATACGGAATTTATCTTGTCTTTGAAAAAGATGTGAAAGACAGAGAGTTTCATAAAAGCTGGATCATTTTGGGACTGGGATATGCCGGATTGATCCAGACCCATGTACTGACCTGTGAGATTACGGCATTGTTCACAGTGCTGTTCTGTCTGATTTATATTCGCAGAGTATTTACATGGCCAAGATTCCGGCAGCTTGCATGTGGAGCATTTTTTGCGTTGGGATTAAGCCTGTGGTATCTGGTACCGTTTGTTGACTATTATTTGACACAGGATGTCAGGATACGCCATGCATCGGCGAGAACTATCCAGGACAGAGGAACCATTTTGGCGCAAATATTACAGCAGTTCTGGTTCAGCAGAATTCCGGAATCCATGGAAGGCAAGGCAGGGGATTTACTGAATCCTATTGGAGTAGGATTGTTTCTGGTAATAGGAATGATGATTTTCTGGCTGCTGTTGTTTTTTGGAGATTTGCAAAAACAAAAAGAGGCTGAGAAGAGCTTTGCGATAAAGGCAGCAGGATTCGGATGCCTTGCATTATGGATGTCCACAAATTCCTTTCCCTGGGATAACATTCAGAAAATTTCCGGCATTTCAGCGACGTTGGTGAGCAGTCTGCAGTTCCCCAATCGTTTTCTGGGATGGGGTACGGTTCTGCTGGTGACGGTAACGGGATATGTGATTCGATATTTTCAGAACAACCGGAAAATCTTCTATCAGATGAGTCTGATCACGGCAGCAGTGTCTTTGTCTGCATCCTATCTGTTTATGATGGATTCGGGAGTACAGAAGAGGGACGTTACATTATATAATCAGGAAAGTATGGGATTTGGTTACATCTCCGGAGAAGAATACCTGATCTATGGAACGGACAGTACAAAGCTGACTTTTGCAAGACCGGAAGCCAATGAAAATATTCAGATCGAAGATTATGAAAAGAGCGGTTTAAATATAAGCTTTTTCTGCAGGAATGATTCGACCCGGGAGGAAATAGTAACACTGCCGGTTCTCATGTATAAGGGATATGCAGCCAGGGATGACAAAGGAGAAGCATTGGAGATCACAGACGACGGCAGACATATTTTGCAAGTATGCATTCCGGGTGGATATGCCGGAACAGTCAGAGTGCGTTTTGTGGAACCGTGGTATTGGAGAATAGCGGAACTGGTTACTTTGATCACAGTAGCGGGTATTGTGTTTTTCGGGATTCGGAAGAGGAGACAGAGATGAAAAAGAAATGGATTTTATTAGCGGAAGGGCTTCTCTTAGCGGTTCTGTTCGTGCTGTCTTTTGGGGGATCGGATATTGTATTCGAGGCAGATAATCAGCAATTGTATCGGGTGGAAGAAACAGGGGGGATCGTCAGCAAAGATTTTGCATTGAACCCGGGAGTATATCGCATCATAGTAGAGTCGGATATTGCAAATGGCGGAATCGGAAGCGGAATGGAGATCAGTCTGGAAGCGGAGGAGACCACTTTTCGTGCGATCAGGGGCAACCGGGCAACTTTGTCTGCAGATACAGAGCATAAAAAGATTACCTATTATGTGACAGATACGGTTGATGCAGCACATCTGCAGATACAGCCATTTTCGGAGGGAGAAAATGTTTCCTATGAGTTGAAAGTAGAGAAGACAACCGCCGGGAGAAGGATTCTTTTTGTAATAGTGCTGGTTCTTTTTGCCTGTCTGGATGGAATTGCGATATTCCGCAGAAAAGTATTGTGTAAAGAAGTGAGCGGACAGAAAAAATGGATCAACTGTGCAATGGTGGGAATCTGGATGATAGCCTGTATCCCCTTGCTGGTGGATTATCTTGTTCTGGGGACTGACAGTGTACAGTGCCTGAGAGAAACAGAGTATATGCTTCAGGGAGAATGGGGAAGGATTCCGGCAGCCCATTTACTATATTTATGGATTCCGGCAGGAATGCGGTGGATTGGATTTCCGGTCGCAACATCTTATAAGATCATGATAGCATTTTTATCCGGAGCTGCACTTGCATTGCTTTATTTCCTGTTTTCCAAATGGGGAAAGGATGCGCGACTGGTGTTGGCGGCAGCAGCTTTTGGTATATGGAATCCTCTGGCGGTGAAGACCTTATATGTAATGGGAAATCCCGGAAAGTTTGTTGTCTGTGTGTTGGGATATGCAGTACTGGGCAGTGTGGTATGGATACTTCTTCAAAAAAGAAAAAGCCAGAACAAAATTTCCCCTTGGATCGTGTTTGCGGTACTGTTAATACTTGTTTTACAGGTGGTATATTATGAAAATACCATTATACTGCAATCGGATGTTCAGTACTGGTACAATGAAGAACCTTTCATGACAGGAGAATAACAGATGGAAAGTACTTTTATCATATTGACCCAGATTATTACCTTTGGAACCGCATGGAGTATGTTCCATTGCATTTTAAAGAGAAAAAAGAAAGACTGGTTTTCACTGGTGGGGGCATTGGGGTATCTGTTGCTGCCTTATCATGTATATGTGGTCACAGAAAGTGTGGATCGGTCACAGATTCTGATATGGATGGTGGTGCCGATCCTGGCAGCGTCTCTGGTAAAAATGTCGGATACGGAGAAAATGTTCTGGAAGACAGGCTACGGATTGACCGCAGTACTGGCCCTGGGGATTATCGGAAGACTGGATGGCGTAGCCGCGTTGACGCTTTTGTTCCTGATCTGCGTGGGTGGTATCTGCCGGAGACAATGGCAATATCCGGTGATCGGAATTCTGGGAATGGCATTGGCATATCCCACCTATATGACGTGGAAACACTGGCTGTTCGACGGGGCCTTTGCGGAGAGCGGATTGGAATATACCAGCATCATGGAACAGGGATACAGTATCGGCGGTCTGTTCAGTACTTATTTTTATAGGAACGGAAACCCCGGAATGGGAATTCTGCTGCTGGGATGTCTGCTGTTTTTACTCTATCAGAGCTTTGTAAAAGGAAAAAAGATATGCGGCAGAAAAGATCATATCTGGCTGGGAGCGGCAGCATTGCTCACTGTAATGTCTCTGCGGTATTTCCCGTGGGATTTTGTACAGAGAATGGGAAGCTGGTCACTTGGGCTGGTAACACTGATCGGGACTCCGGCGGTGTTTTTCGGTTATGCCCAGATACTGTTGTGTGTGTGGAGCATTGAAAAATGCGGTGCAGTTTTACAGTTGACAGACAGAACTGCAAGGATGCTGGAAGACACTGTTAATAAGAATGGAGCAAAATAGCATGGAAAGCAGGAAAGTGGAAAAAGAATCCCGGGGAAAGATATTGTGGAAAATATTCCTGTCCACACTGTATCTGAGTGCATTCACGTTCGGGGGCGGTTATGTCATCGTTACGCTGATGAAGAAGAAATTCGTGGATGAATACCACTGGATCGGAGAAGACGAAATGCTGGATCTGGTGGCCATCGCCCAGTCCTCGCCCGGAGCGATCGCAGTCAACGGAGCCATCGTGGTGGGGTACAAGCTGGCAGGGATCCCGGGAACACTGGTGGCGATCCTCGGAACGATCCTGCCTCCTTTTGTCATCATTTCCGCGATCTCTATCTGCTACAATGCATTCCGCAGTAACTTCTTCGTGGCGCAGATGCTGTCCGGGATGCAGGCGGGAGTGGGAGCGGTGATCGCTTCCGTGACGTATGATATGGGTGCACCTATCGTAAAAGAAAAAGATCCTATGTCACTTGTCATTATGCTGGGAGCTTTTTTGGCAGCATGTATTCTGGAGATCAATGTGGTCTACATTGTGATCGTCTGCGGACTGATTGGTGTGGCCCGGACGCTCCTTGCCAAAAGGAGGGCCGGAAAATGATCTATCTGCAATTATTTTTAAGTTTTCTGCAAATAGGAATGTTCAGCTTCGGCGGCGGTTATGCGGCCATGCCTCTGATCCAGGGACAGGTAGTAACGCTTCATGGATGGCTGACCATGTCTGAGTTTACCGATCTGATCACGATATCACAGATGACACCGGGACCCATTGCGGTGAATTCCGCCACCTTCGTGGGACTAAAGATTGCCGGGATCCCCGGAGCTGTGGTGGCGACGGCCGGATGTATTCTGCCATCCTGCATTATTGTAACGATCCTGGCAAGACTATACCTGAAGTATCGTAATCTGGATCTGCTGCAGGGGGTGCTGAAATCTCTGCGGCCTGCGGTGGTGGCAATGATCGCATCGGCAGGGATACTGATCCTCAGAAATGCATTCTGGGGAAGTGGGGAGAGCATCTTACTGACGGGAACTGAGTGGAGCATGCTCTTAATCTTTGGAATCTGTGTGTTGCTGCTTCGGAAGACGAAGCTGAATCCTATCTGGGTCATGGTGCTGGCAGGTGTCATGAAGGTGGGGATTTCCGCAATGACAAATGTTTTGTAATGTAATAGGAAAATGAAGAAAGCGGATCTGCTTTTTGCGGATCCGTTTTTTTCTGTTCTAAAAATCGAAAAACAAATAGCCTCAAATGTCCGCAGGAAAAATACACTTGTCTTTATATGAGAAATACTATATAATAGCACATAGTGTGCGCAATGAAGTACATGTATACATCAGAAAAAAGGGAAAGAAGAGTGTAAGTATGAAAAAACTATTTGATAAGTGGAACAGCATCAGCCTGATCCTGCGTATCGTATGTGGTCTGGTCATTGGTGTGATCCTGGGACTGGTCGTGCCGCAGGCAACCGGTATTGCCATTCTGGGAGATGTTTTTGTAGGTGCCCTGAAGGCCATTGCGCCTTTGTTGGTATTCTTCCTGCTGATCAGTGCCTTGTGTCATGCAGGGAAGAGCCATGGCGGCATCATTAAGACCGTTATTATTATGTACATGTTCAGTACCTTTCTGGCAGCGCTGGTAGCCGTGATCGCTAGCCGGTTATTCCCCGTGACACTGACACTGGCAGACGCAGCCACCGATATGGCAGCGCCGGACGGTATCGTGGAAGTACTGAAGACTCTGTTAATGAATATGGTAGCCAATCCGGTATCCTCTCTGTTAAATGCCAACTATATTGGTGTTCTGACCTGGGGTGTGATCATCGGTGTCGGTATGAGAGCAGCCAATGATACCACCAAGAAAGTACTGGATGACATTTCCAACGGTCTGTCCCAGGTGGTCAGCTGGATCATCAGTATGGCTCCCTTCGGAATCTTAGGTCTGGTATTCAGCTCCATTTCTTCCAACGGACTGGAGATCTTCTCCGAATACGGAAAACTTCTGTTAGTACTGGTAGGTTCCATGCTGTTTATCTACTTTGTGACCAACCCGATCATCGTGTTCTGGTGTATCCGCAAGAACCCGTACCCGCTGATCTTCAAGTGCCTGAAGAAGAGTGCCATTACTGCGTTCTTCACCAGAAGCTCCGCAGCCAATATTCCTGTGAATATGAAGGCCTGTGAAGAGTGGGGAATGGATAAGGATACCTATTCCGTAACCATCCCTCTGGGAGCTACCATTAACATGGACGGTGCAGCCATCACCATTACCGTAATGACACTGGCAGCGGCAAATACTCTGGGGATTCCCGTAGACTTCTTAAGCGGTATCGTGCTGAGTATTCTGGCAACCCTGGCAGCCTGCGGTGCATCCGGCGTGGCAGGAGGATCCCTGTTACTGATCCCTATGGCATGTTCGTTGTTTGGAATCTCCAACGACATTGCCATGCAGATTGTAGGCGTCGGCTTCATCATCGGTGTCATCCAGGATTCTGTGGAGACCGCACTGAATTCTTCCTCCGACCTGTTACTGTCCGCATCCGCAGAGTTCAGACAGTGGAGACTGGAAGGCAAAGAGATCAAATATTAAAAAATAGTCTGAAAATCATAACAGGCAGTCAGAAAGCTGTTATCCGATCGTGGGTAGCAGCTTTTCTGCAACTAAAAACTTTGGCGATTTGACGCAGTGACTTCTTGACACATTGTATGAAAAAAAGTACAATTAAGACAAAAGTACTATACGGTACGCAAAACAAAATAAGGATAAAAGGGATGGTGTACTATGGGGAAAACGATCAAAAGTAAAATTACGATGCAGACGGCAACGTGGTCTCTCATGCGAACGAGGATTTCCTTCCCAAGGAAGAAGGCAATACCGTGTTGGCGGATGCGGTGACCGGAGTGAATAAGAACCTTCAGGAGATCACCTATTCCAGTGAAAATATGTCTACAGAGACCAAGAGCGTATTACAGAGCATCGGCAAACTTCAGCAGAATATGCAGCAGTTCCGTGTCTGAGTAAGTTTGGAGGAAAATTATGTGGCAGCCACAGGAAGACAATACGTATAATGATCTGCGGGAAAACGCCATCAGACAATGGCTGGAGGATATGAGCAGACATGAAGATGTAGCGGTCCGCGGAGGCGTGAAAGTCACCGCGGAATATCTGGAGGATCTGAAGAAGCAGATCCGTCAGTTAGAGGAAAAATGTGCATTGAAAGATGCCTATTTGAAGAAGATGAAAGAGAAGGCGGGACAGTGAGAGATCACTGTCCTGTTTTTCTATAGAAAAAATGCTTGAATTTCTGGCAGAAGCGGGGCCCGGGAGGGTTGACAGTTATCGGGAAAAAAAGTATCATATATAAGATATTGAGCTAAAATTGCGGGAAAGGCAATTTGCAGATATAAAATATACGAGCAGAAGGGTAGAAAACCATGGCACTTAGCAAGAAGCCCACAACGGGCATGAAAGATATCCTGCCGGAGGAGATGCAGATCCGTGATTATGTGATCAGCGTCATCAAGGACACCTACGGCAAATTCGGTTTTACTTCCATTGAGACTCCCTGCGTGGAAAATATTGCAAATTTAAGCAGTAAGCAGGGCGGCGACAATGAGAAGCTGATCTTCAAGATCTTAAAGCGCGGCGAGAAACTGAACGTGGCAGCCGCAACCACAGAGGAAGAGGTAGTGGACAGTGGTCTGCGTTATGACCTGACGGTGCCTTTGGTACGTTATTATTCCAACAACGCGGCATCCCTGCCCTCTCCCTTCAAGGCATTGCAGATGGGCAATGTATGGAGAGCGGACAGACCTCAGAGAGGAAGATATCGTCAGTTCATGCAGTGTGATATCGATATCCTCGGTGAGCCGTCTAACTTAGCAGAGATCGAACTGATCCTGGCGACCACCACCACACTGGGCAGGCTTGGATTTAAAAATTTCCAGATCCGTATCAATGAACGCCGTATTCTGAAGGCAATGGCTGCTTACAGCGGATTCCCCGAAGAGTCCTATGACAGCGTATTTATTACTCTGGACAAAATGGATAAGATCGGTCTGGAAGGCGTGGAAGCTGAGCTTTTGGAGAACGGTTTTGATAAGGCATGCGTAGACAAGTATCTGGAACTGTTCCAGGGACTGGAAAGTGCCGAGGACGGTGTTGCTTATCTGGCAGATACACTGGAAGGATTCCTGGAGCCGGAGATCGCCCAGAGCCTCAGAGAGATCATGGACAGCGTCAAAGCCACCAAGGCTTCTGATTTCGAGATCGTATTCGATGCTACGCTGGTAAGAGGTATGTCCTATTATACCGGAACCATTTTCGAGATCGCCATGCCGGAATTCGGCGGCAGCTGCGGCGGTGGTGGACGTTATGACAAGATGGTCGGCAAGTTCACCGGCAATGATGTACCCGCCTGTGGATTCTCCATCGGCTTCGAGCGTATCATCATGCTGCTCATGGAGAGAGGATTCAAAGTTCCTACGAGACCGAAGCAGGTAGCATACCTGATCGAAAAGGGCGTCAGTGGTGAAAGACTGTGTGAAGTGATCGCACAGGCCCAGGAAGCCCGTAAGGACGGTACTCAGGTACTGGTAGCCCGCATGAACAAGAATAAGAAATTCCAGAAGGAACAGCTGAATAAGGAAGGCTACGAAGAATTCGTGGAATTCTATAAAGAAGAATTAAAGAGATAAAAAGCAACAGACGAAGGAGCAAAAGCAATGATTCAGTCCAGAACCCATAATTGTAATGAACTTCGGATCGGCAACGTTGGCGAGAGAGTCACACTGGTCGGCTGGTTCGAGAACATGAGAAAAGTCAGCAAGAATCTCGGATTTGTCATTCTGCGTGATTTCTACGGAACCACTCAGCTGGTAGTAGAGACCGAAGAGATGATGAACGTGATGGATGGCATCAACAAGGAGTCCACCATCTCCGTGGAAGGTGTGGTAAGAGAGCGTTCCAGCAAGAATGCCAATCTGCCTACCGGAGAGATCGAAGTAGTGCCCGACAAGATCGAGATTTTAGGTAAGTGTATCTACAATGCACTTCCTTTTGAGATCAATCAGTCCAAGGATGCAGATGAGAATGCCCGTCTGAAATACCGTTACCTGGATTTGAGAAATCCAAACATGAAGAAAAATATCGTAATGAGAAGCCAGATCGTGGCAGAACTGCGTCAGAGAATGTATGCGTTGAACTTCATGGAGATCACCACCCCTATCCTGACCTGTTCTTCTCCGGAAGGTGCGAGAGATTATCTGGTTCCCGCCAGAAATCATCCCGGCAAGTTCTATGCTCTGCCCCAGGCACCCCAGCAGTTCAAGCAGATCCTGATGGCATCCGGTTTTGACCGTTATTTCCAGATCGCTCCCTGCTTCCGTGATGAGGATGCGAGAGCAGACCGTTCTCCCGGAGAGTTTTATCAGCTGGATATGGAAATGGCCTTCGCTTCCCAGGAAGATGTATTCTCCATCGTAGAGCAGGTACTTCCTCCCGTATTTGAAAAGTATGGCATTTATAAAGAAGCTTCCAAGGCTCCTTTCGTACGCATACCTTATCTGGAGGCTATGGATAAGTACGGCTCCGATAAGCCGGATCTGCGTATCGATCTGATGCTGACCGATGCTACGGAAGTAATGCAGGGCTGCGGCTTTGCTCCTTTTGAAGGTCAGACCGTAAAGGCTATCGTAGTAGACGATTTCGCCGCTACCCGTAAGCAGATCGATGCGATCTGTGCAGAGGTAGAGGTACAGACTGCACGCAAGGGCTTCTGGTTCCGTGTAGATGAGAACGGAGAGTTCGTAGGCGGTATCTCCAAGTTCTTACAGGACCGCAAGGAAGAAGTCATCAAGGCGTTAGGCCTTAAGAATGGTGACTTTGTGGGTCTTGCCGCAGGCAAGAAGCTGGAAGCACAGAAGACAGCAGGTGTCTACAGAAAGCTGTTGGGTGCAGCCAGCGAGAAACATATGAAGAAGGATTGCTATGAATTCTGCTGGATCGTGGATTTCCCGATGTATGAGATCGGCGAGGAGTCCGGAGAACTGGAATTCTGTCATAACCCGTTCTCCATGCCCCAGGGTGGTATGGACGCGTTGAACGATCAGGATCCCTTAGAGATCCTGGCATACCAGTACGATCTGGTCTGCAACGGTGTAGAGCTGTCCTCCGGCGCGGTGAGAAACCATGATCCGGAGATCATGATCAAGGCATTTGAGCTGGTAGGCTTAGGCGAAGCCGATGTGAAGGCTAAGTTCCCTGCCATGTACAATGCATTCTGCTACGGAGCACCTCCTCATGCAGGAATCGCTCCCGGTGTAGACCGTATGATCATGCTGATCTGTGGTGAGGAAAGCATCCGTGAGATCATTCCTTTCCCCATGAACAAGAACGCAATGGATATTATGATGGGAGCACCGGGTACGGTAGAGCAGAAGCAGTTAGACGAACTGCATCTGGCGATCACCGCAAAGCCGGAAGAATAATCATAAGGCTGTCGCAGAAATTTTCATGCGACAGCCTTTATGCTGAATAGATATGGCGATCTGCCGGGAGAAGGACATGGCTGTAGGAATTTATGTATTGCATCTGCATTCCTGTGAGGAAGAAACGAGACAGAGCTTCTTACGGGAAGCGTCAGAGTGCGTGGATCCGGTGCGACGGAACAAGACAGAACGGGTAAAGGGTACCGGAGCGAAAGCAGCCAGTCTCGGCGCCGGAATGCTGTTGCAAAAGATGGCAATGGATCTGACAGAAGGCATTGAGAATACCGATATCCTGTTTCTGGAAGAGGATGAACTGCTTGCAGTGCTGCAGGCGCGGATGCTGAGAGAGCAGACGCCCCCCTTCTCTTTTTCCTATGAATATGGAGAACAGGGCAAACCGCAGATTGTAAATTTCCCGAAGAAATTTAATCTGTCCCATTCCGGAGACTATGTGGTCTGTGGGGTCAGTGACGGAGAAGTGGGAGTGGATATCCAAAAATGGGTTCCCTTCAAAGAACGGACGGCAGAGCGTTTTTTTGCAAAGGAAGAGTGGAAACTGCTGCAGGAGACGGACGTGGAGAAACGGACCGAGCTGTTCTACCGCTTATGGAGCAGAAAAGAAGCCTACGGCAAATATACCGGACAGGGGATCGGCAGCGTCGTGGGAGAAGATTTTTCCGACGAGCGCAGATGGAAGGAAAAGAAGATCTGCTTCCGGGAACAGATTTTGGAAGCGGGGTATTCTCTGTCAGTCTGTTACGGATCACAAGAAGTGTAACAACGAAGGAAAACGGGAAATAGTATAAGGGGATCAGAAGCACGAGAAACAGATGTGTACTGCATGGAAAGTGCATAGAAATGAGGACTTTATGAAGCGATTAATGACGTATCTGAAAGATTATAAGAAGGAGTCCATACTGGCACCGTTGTTCAAGCTGCTGGAAGCATTTTTTGAACTGATGGTTCCGCTGGTGATGGCAAATATTATTGACTATGGTATTTCCAACCGGAACATGGGTTATATCGGGAAAATGGGACTGCTCCTGTTACTCCTTGGTGTAGTGGGACTGGCATCGTCCATTACTGCACAGTTTTTCGCAGCCAAGGCGGCAGTGGGATTTTCTACCAAGCTGCGTCAGGCATTGTTCAATCATATTGAGGATCTGAGTTTTACGGATATTGATAAGGCCGGAACTTCCACCATGATCACCCGTATGACCAGTGATGTGAACCAGGTGCAGTCCGGTATCAATATGACCTTACGTCTGTTCTTACGTTCCCCGATCATCGTATTCGGTGCCATGATCATGGCATTTACCATTGATGTGAAATGTGCACTGATCTTCGTGGTGGCAATTCCATTATTGTCCGTTGTGGTATTCGGTATTATTTTATCCACGATCCCCATGTACAAAAAGGTGCAGTCCAAGCTGGATCAGGTGCTGGGCATTACCAGAGAGAACCTGACCGGTGTCCGTGTCATCCGTGCGTTCCACCAGGAAGCAAAGGAAGCGGACCGCTTCCGGGAGAATAACGAAGCATTGTCGGCCATGCAGATCTTCGTGGGCAAGATCAGCGCCTGCATGAATCCTGTGACCTATATCATTGTAAACGGAGCCATCATTGCTCTGATCTATACCGGTGCCGTACAGGTCAATATCGGTAACTTAAGCCAGGGTGAGGTGGTAGCGATCATCAACTATATGAACCAGATCCTGGTAGAGCTGGTGAAGCTGGCGAACCTGATCGTGACCATGACCAAGGCGTTGGCCTGTGCAGAACGTGTAGCTTCCGTTTTCGATATCGGCGCAGATGCTGCATATGTGGGAGCACAGGATCAGAAACTGGCGGATAAGGTAGATCAGAGCGCACCTTTCTTAGACTTCAAACATGTATCCCTGACTTATCAGGGAGCCGGAGCACCTACTTTGCAGGATATGAACTTCACCGTAAACCGTGGCGATACCGTAGGTATCATCGGAGGTACCGGTTCCGGTAAGACCTCCCTGGTGAATCTGATCCCCGGTTTCTATCCGGCGACAGAAGGTGAGATCCTGTTGGAAGGCAGAGATATCCGGACCATGAGTGATGAGGAATTGCGCGGACGTATCGGTGTCGTGCCGCAGAAGGCAGTCCTGTTCAAGGGAACGATCCGCAGCAACCTCCAGTGGGGCAAGCCGGACGCTACCGAAGAGGAGATGTGGAAAGCACTGGAACTGGCACAGGCATCGGAAGTGGTAGACGGCAAGCCCGGAAAGTTAGATGCAACTGTGGCACAGAACGGTAAAAACTTCTCCGGTGGACAGAGACAGCGTCTGACGATCGCAAGAGCCCTGGTCAGAAATCCCGAGATCCTGATCCTGGATGACAGTGCCTCCGCACTGGACTATGCAACAGATGCAAAACTACGTGCAGCAATCCGTACTTTGGAAGATAAGACCACAACCTTTATCGTATCCCAGCGTGCCTCCACGATCCGTCATGCGGACAAGATTATCGTTCTGGATGATGGAGAGATCGCAGGTATGGGAACCCATGATGAGTTGTTAAAGGATTGCACCGTATATCAGGAGATCTATTATTCCCAGTATCCTGAACAGAGAGGAGGTGTTCGGTAATGCAGAAGAAAAATAACAAAGAGACGATGAAGCGGGTATTGAAATATATCCGGAAATATACACCGGCACTGGTACTCTCCCTGCTGTTAGCAGGCCTGACTGTATTACTGACCTTATATATCCCTATCCTTACCGGTAATGCGGTGGATCTGATCATCGGCAAGGGACAGGTAGATATGCCGGGTATTTTTGCCATTATGAAAAAAATTGCCATCGCAATGATCATCACAGCAGTCGGCCAGTGGGTCATGAACACCTGCAACAACTATATTACCTACCATGTGATCCGGGATATCCGTACGGATGCTTTTGCGAAGCTGGAGATCCTGCCCTTAAAATATCTGGATGCCCATGCTTACGGTGATATCGTGAGCCGTGTTATTGCGGACGTGGATACTTTTGCAGACGGTCTGCTGATGGGATTTACCCAGCTATTCACCGGTGTACTGACGATCCTGTGTACGCTGGGATTCATGCTGGTGACCAATGTGCCCATCACACTGGTAGTAGTATGTATCACTCCGGTATCCTTCCTGGTGGCAAAATTCATTGCAACCAAGACCTACTCCATGTTCAAGGAGCAGTCCGAGACCAGAGGCGAGCAGACCTCCCTGATCGAGGAAATGATCGACAACCAGAAGATCGTAAATACCTTTTCCAGAGGAGAAGCAGTGAAGAGCAAGTTTGGAGAGATCAACGGCAGATTGCAGAAATGCTCTCTGAAAGCTATCTTTTTCTCATCCATTACGAACCCGGCGACCCGTTTTGTTAACAGTCTGGTATATGCCGGTGTCGGTGTGTTCGGTGCGCTCGTAGCCATCAAGGGCGGTATCAGCGTAGGTCGTCTGTCCTGCTTTTTAAGCTATGCGAACCAGTACACCAAGCCCTTCAACGAGATCTCCGGCGTGGTAACAGAATTGCAGAACGCTTTTGTCTGTGCCGGACGTATCTTCGAACTGATCGACGAGGAGCCCCAGGTGCCCGATGCTGCGGATGCAAGAGTATTAGAAGAAGCTCAGGGCAACGTAGATCTGAAGGATGTATATTTCCAGTATGTACCGGAGAAGAAGCTGATCCAGAACTTTAACCTGCAGGTAAAACCTGGTCAGAGAGTTGCTATCGTAGGTCCTACCGGATGCGGTAAGACCACCGTCATCAATTTGCTGATGCGTTTCTACGATGTGAACTCCGGCTCCATTAAAGTGGACGGCACCGATATCCGGGACATCACCAGAGGAAGCCTCCGTACCAATTATGGTATGGTATTACAGGAGACCTGGCTGCGTTCCGGCACCATCCGTGACAATATCTGCATGGGTAAGCCGGATGCCACAGAAGAGGAGATCATCCGGGCGGCGAAGGCTTCCCATGCCCACAGCTTCATTAAACGTCTGCCTAATGGGTATGACACCGTGATCACCGAGGACGGCGGCAGCCTGTCCCAGGGACAGAAACAGCTCTTATGCATTACCAGAGTTATGCTGTGCCTGCCTCCCATGCTGATCCTCGATGAGGCAACCTCCTCCATCGATACCCGTACCGAGATCAAGATCCAGAATGCATTTGCCACGATGATGGAAGGCCGCACCAGCTTTATCGTAGCCCATCGTCTCTCCACCATCCAGAGTGCGGATGTCATCCTGGTAATGAAAGACGGCAATATCATCGAACAGGGCAACCATGAAACCCTCCTGGCACAGGGCGGTTTCTACGCGAATTTGTATAATAGCCAGTTTGCCGTGTAACGAGCCATGCAAAAACAAAAAGATGATCACCCAATGGGGAGCTTGCTCACCAGTGGGTGATCATCTTTTTGTTTTTATACGGCGACAGCCGTCATCCGTAAGGATTCCCAAAGGGAATCCTTACGGATGGCATGACTCGTTACACTTTCCCCGGCAGCGGCGCGCCCTTTGCCCTTTTCTTTTTCGAAAAAGACAGAAAATATGTCGAAAAATATCAAAAAATGTAAAAATACACCAACATAGTAAAAATATTGAAAATAAACTAAAATATTTAAAGAAATGTGTTGACAAATATACATCTCTGTAGTATATTAAACTTAACAAAAGAGAAACGGAACAACCCAACAGAGAAGGTTGGGAGAGAAGTACAAAAGAATCTATAGAAAGAGAGGTATAGTCCACCTAACAATTAAAGTCCTACCACAATCTTCCATGATGTACAACTGAATAGAACTACCAAAGAGAACCAATTTACATAGAGAACATCAAGTACACAGAAGAAAAAGTAATGAACAACAGAAGATAAGAATTATCTCACATTACAGTACATACGTACAAAAGAAAAGTGGAAAGAGAACAAAAGACAAAATGGAAGATAAAGCAAACAAATGAAAGAGAGGACAGGCCATTGGAGCTTGCAGTCTGAGAGGGCGTGCTGATTGAAGTAATGATCGGTACGCTCTCTTAATGTTGTATAACTATTCAGATGGAACAACTATTCAGAGCCTCATTCGCAAAATCGCATCTTCGATGCTTTCCTGAACAACAAGCTTGCTTGTTGTTTGCTCATCTGAGGCTACTTCGCCAAATAGTTGTACAATTTTCCAGTGGAAAAACCTACCGATATCATGTACAATAGAAGAATAGTACAGATAGAGGAGTTATGAAAATGGACACAAACGAACAGAATCAGCAGGACAAAAGAGAACTCAGACATAAGAGAAGACAGAGAAATCAGATCATTGCATATACGGTCGTAGGTATTATGATCCTGTTGCTGGCGGTGGGAATTGCTTTTGCTGTAAGCAAGATTACCAGCATGAGTCGTAATCAGGAAGAACAGCAGAACAAGGTGGATGAGATCCTTTCGGATGAGGAGACAATCCAGGCGCCGACGGAAAGCCAGGAGACAGTGGTGGAACTCACGGATGAGCAGAAGCTGGATACCATTATCAATGAGGCAATTATCCAGAATATGCCCCTGGAGGACAAGGTGGCAGGATTATTCATTACGACGCCGGAATCCATTACCGGTGTGTCTACGGCAGTACAGGCGGGAGATGGTACCAAGGATGCGTTATCCCAATACCCGGTAGGCGGAATCGTATATGCAGCGAAGAATATCCAGTCTGCAGATCAGCTGAAGCAGATGATCGATAATACCAAATTATATACCAGCTATCCCCTGTTTATTGCCATTGACGGAGAGGGAAGCGGTACAGATGCGGTAGCTGCGGCAGGCCTTGGCACTAAAGTGGATACACCCCAGAGCATCGGGGCTGCCGGAGATACCAACAATGCGTACATAGCGGGAACCACGGTGGGAACTTATCTGGCAGAGTTGGGCTTTAATCTTGATTTCGCACCTTCTGCAGATCTCAGTGTAGTGGATGGAAATGCGGCAGGCAGCAGTTCTTACGGATCGGAAGCGGACAATGTGGCATCCTTTGCAGGATATATGCAGGCGGGATTACAGGAGCAGAAGGTGACCGCATGTATCGGACAGTTCCCTGGTATCGGTAGCAGTACCCAGAGCACGAAGGACGGCATGGCATCTACAGACAGAAGTGCGGAGGATTTCAGAGCCAATGAATTTGCGGTTTTCCAGACTTGTATTGACAATGGCATGACCAAAATGATCCGCATCAGTAATATGGCGGCATCTTCCCTGACCGGAGACAATACCCCCTGCACGCTCTCCAGCGCGGTGGTAACGGATATTTTAAGAAATGAACTGAATTTCCGCGGTGTGATCGTGTCCGGAGCCATGAATGAGGCTGCAATCTCCAATTACTATGGAGCAGATGAAGCTGCGGTACTGGCACTTCGCGCAGGCTGTGATATGATCTATGCACCGGAGAATTTTGAGACGGCATACAACGGAGTATTGGAGGCTGTACAGAACGGCACCATTTCCGAGGAACGCATCAATGATTCCCTGCGGAGAATCTACCGTATCAAATATGCGGATAAACTGGAACAGTAAAGAGAATGAAGAAGACGATTGCAGGAGAGCAATCGTCTTTTTTCTTGTAAAGAATCCTGTTTCATGCTATTGTAGCAATAAGAGCAACATTTCTCTTACAAATTCTCATAATCGTTGACTAGCGATCTATAGTCGTTTTCCAAGAGACAGATAGGGCAGAAATAGAAAGAAACTTGTAAAACAGCAACAAAACCGCTATAATTATAAAAGGAAAGGCGGTGGAAAGAATGGAACAAATGACAGAAAAAGAACGTCAGGATACCAAAATGGCAACTCTATATGAGTTACGCTTGCTTTTCACACAGGGAGAAAAGAAAGAGTATACAACAGAGGAAATTGTAGAATTACTTGATAAAATAGCAACAGCGAAGGAACAGTAGGGAGAAGTAGAAGTGCATACTTAAAGTATTCAGTGAGGAACTATCCGAGGTGGTAAATTTCGTTGCAACCACGCACCCTATGGGTCAAAAGAGATGCAGGAGAGGCGACGCCTGCCGGATGGTTTCTTGCTTATGTTATTGACGTCACCGTTTTGCGGTGGCTTTTTATTTGTAAGCGCGAGACGGCGCACGAGGTCCGGGGGACCTCGGCCTGCGCGGACCGGAGCGGAGCGTAGACATCGAACTTTCGAGCCCAGGATAGGGCTCGAAAATAAAAAGGAGCAATGCTTTATGCATCACTCCTTTTTATTTGTAAGCGCGAGACGGGGATCGAACCCGCGACCCCCTCCTTGGCAAGGAGGTGCTCCACCGCTGAGCCACTCGCGCATATCTTACGGACAAGTTATAATATACTATAGGGTTCCGGAAATGTCAATAAAAAAAGTGTGCATCTTTTTTGCGAATTGCATATACAATTAGCGCAGCAGTATTCTACGCAGCCATCCGGTGAATTTCCGCTCTATCAGGATCCAGCACAGATAAGCCAGAACAATGCTTATTACAACGCTTACGATCAGTCCGACAACAGACAATACGGATAGGGTGGAAAAGTCAAATACCACACGGTCCAGAAACATAACCGGATAGTAGTGTACCAGATACAGGGAATAGCTGATATTTCCCAACTGCACAAAAAAGCGGGGCATGGAAAGCTGCAGGCCTGCGAGAAAGGCAAGGATTAACAATAGCAGAGCCGGGAGCCCCCACTGGGGAAGCCTGAGGAACCCAATCACATTGATCTGGGGCGTAAAGTAAGCAAGCAGACAAAAGATTACCGGGATACATACCGCGGATACGAGGCTTACTGTCCGCGAAACCGGATGAAGGGTATGCCTGCGATACAAATACCGCAGCAGATAGTAAGCCAGAATTCCGAAGAGAAATTCCAGCATGACAGGATCTCCGTAAAAAATGAGGAAAGGAGAAAGTACACTACCTATCGGAGACTGCCAGGATGAGATCGCCGGAGCAAATATCTGTACCATTCCCACCAGAATCACCAGAAATGCGCTGCAGATCAGACCGCGGTATTTCATGCTGATGTGAAAGGCAATGAAAAACAGCAGATAGAACAGCATTTCACAGTTGATGGTCCAGCCGATCCGTACCAAAGGCTGGATCGCTCCGCTGCCGATATCAAAAGGAATAAACAGCAGACTTTTGACCAGATAGGAAAAATCATGTCTGGTCTGTTGGAACATGGAAGGAAACAACAACAGCGACAAATAGGTTCCCAGTGTCATCAGGTAGTAGAGCGGAAGAATCCGGATCAGACGTTTGCGGAAGAAATATTTGGTATTTTTCTCCGTGGTAAACATGATCATGAAACCGCTGATACAGAAAAAGATGTCCACACCAAAAGCTCCGAAATTCAGAAAACGGACATGCTGAAATACCACAAAAAGAGCAGCCAGACCGCGTAAAGCCTGGATGCTGTCGAAATGCAGATCATGAAACTCTTTATTAACTGTTATATTTTCCATAGAAATAACCATGCCTTTTTGTACTAGCTTACGAAATATAACTCCATTTTAACATTTTTGCGGGAGATTGGGAAACATTTTATTCAGGAAAAAAACTTGCGTACTGCGATATAAAATAATACAATAATAAGTAATATAGATTATGCCCACCGGGTTGGGGACCGGAACCGGCGAACCACAATTTGCGGAACTGGCAGAGAATAGCAGGACGGTATGGATATAGATATGAGCGAAATGAGACAGCAGATGTTAGAGACAGCAGAACGGTTAAACAAACAGATGGCAGATGGGATCCCCTATACTTGGGAGACGCTGGAACAGGCATTGTCCTTTGTGACGGAGAAGAGGGATAGGGGAATCCATGGAAGAATCTGTTATTTCGCAGCATTTTATCATCTGGATGCAGGGAATCAGGAACAGTGTCTGAAGTATCTGGACGAAAGCGTGAGATGCCTGCTGGGAACGGATCAGGAGATTCACGTATCCAGGGTCTATAATATGATCGGTATCGTGGCACATATGCAGAACAACCTGTCGCTGGCCATGGAACAGTACGACAAAGCATTGGATTATACGGAAAAATACGATGATAAAATGGTACATAGCATTGTACTGAGCAATATATCGGATGCGTATTATCTTATAGGAGCTTATGAAAGAGCTGTGCAGTGCTATGCGGAATGTATCCGTGAATTTGAGCAGGCGGATGATAACAGTATATACAGCAGGATCAATTTCCGGAAAATGCTGGCAGAGTGCGGATGCTGTCTGCTACATCTGCATATGGATGATGAGGCGGAAAAGGTACTGCATAAATTGGAAGAGACCGAACAGAGTGAGGAGATCATCCATGAGACGAGACTGGGAGTCAATGTGTTTCTGGCTTATCTGGCGGAGAGAAATGGAGACCGGAAGAAGGCAGAAGAGCATGTACGTACAGCGGTAATGGCATTAGAGGATATGACACAGGTCTCTTCCGAATACGACAGTATTCAGAATCTGCTGCAATATGTGGAAAAGATAGGCAAACCGGAACAGATAGAGGAAGTATTGAACTGTCTGGAACCAAAGGCTGCCATTGAACAGAACAAGAGTCTGCTATTGCAGCTATTGTCTCTGCGGATGCGTTATTGCAGTTCCAGAATGACTCCGGAAGAATTCAAACAGAGCGCAGACACATTCTTCCACTTGAAAGACAGCTGGGAGCTGACAGAAAACAGTCAAGTCATGTATATGATGGAGCTCAGAAAGCGATTACAGACGGCAGAAGAGGAGCAGAAGGAACAGGAACGTAAGAGAAACCGGCTGTTGTATCAGGCAGACCATGACGAACTGACCGGACTCTATAATAAGAGAAGCCTGAATCGTTATCTGGAGGATGTGTTTGAAGACTGTCTTCTGAATGAGAAGGAACTTGGCATTCTTTTTCTGGACATTGACCATTTCAAGCAATTGAATGACCGGTACGGACATGGAAAGGGAGACGAGGGAATCTGCGCAGTGGCGGATACTTTGAAAAAATGTTTTCCGGAAGATTATGTGGCCCGTTACGGCGGGGATGAGTTCCTGGTGGTCATGACAGGACGGGACAGAGAGTATGCCGAGGAGCATGCAAGACAGCTATGTATGGGCATCCGGGAATGTGAGATTCCCAATGAAGACTCTTCTGTGGAACCCTGGCTTACGATTTCCGTGGGTGGTGTCTGTGCTATTCCGAAGGAACCAAACCGAGTGTGGGATTTCCTGTCTGCTGCGGACAAAACACTTTATGACCAGAAAAATGAGCAAAAAGGAAAAGTACGCTTCTATGTGGGAGAAGGACAATACCTATAGCTCTGAAACCAAAATAAAAGGAATACAACAATGGATAACAAGCAATATACTACCAGCGAACTTTTTCGCAGGTTTGCACCTTATTTTAAAAAGTACCGTTTTACCTTGTGGATGGATCTGTTCTGTGCAGCACTGACCACGGTCTGTGAACTGGTGTTGCCGTTAATTATGCGCTACATTACCAATGAAGGGCTGCGGGATCTTGCATCCCTGTCGGTGAAGACAATATTTTCACTGGGGGTTCTGTATTTCGGACTTCGTATCGTGGACTGCATCGCCAGCTACTATATGTCCGATATGGGACACGTCATGGGAGCGAAGATCGAGACGGACATGCGCAGAGATGCGTACAATCATTTGCAGAAGCTGTCCAATACCTACTATAATAATACCAAGGTCGGTCAGATCATGGGACGGATCACCAATGACTTATTCGATGTGACGGAATTCGCCCATCATTGCCCGGAGGAATTTTTCATCGCCGGGATCAAGACGGTGATCTCTTTTGTCATTCTGGCAAATATCAATCTGCCGCTGACTTTGATGATCTTTTTATGTGTACCGCTTATGTGCGGCGTGTGCATGATCCTGAATTTCCGGATGCGGAGCGCTTTCCGCAAGCAGCGGAACCAGATAGGTGAGCTGAATGCCCGGATCGAGGACAGTCTGCTGGGCCATAAGGTGGTCAAGGCATTTACCAATGAAGAGGTGGAAAATGTCAAGTTTGAGAAAGATAACGGCACTTTTCTGGATATTAAGAAGCTGACCTACCGTTACATGGCGGCATTCAATACCACAGTGAAGCTGTTTGACGGATTGATGTATCTGGTGGTATTGGTGGCAGGCGGTATTTTTATGGTAAACGGACGGATCGCCGCTGGTGACCTGGTGGCATATATGCTGTATGTATCCACCCTGATCGCAACAATCCGGCGTATCATCGAATTTGCCGAACAGTTCCAGCGGGGCATGACCGGTATCGAGCGCTTTTTACAGATCGTGGATGCGGATATCGAGATCTTCGATGAGCCAGATGCCATAGAAATGAAGGACCCGAAGGGAGAAATCTCTTTTGAAAAAGTAAGCTTTGAATATCCGGATGACCATAACAAGGTATTCACCGATCTGAACCTGCAGATCCACGCGGGAGAAAAGGTGGCCATCGTCGGTCCTTCCGGTGGTGGTAAGACAACGCTGTGCAATCTGATCCCAAGATTTTATGATGTCTCAGAAGGTAGGATCCTGTTGGACGGCCAGGACATTAAGCATTTTACGTTAAAGAGTCTGAGGGGCAATATCGGTATCGTACAGCAGGATGTATACCTTTTCTCCGGAACGATCTATGAAAATATCGCTTATGGACGTCCCGGGGCTTCGAAAGAAGATGTGATCAATGCGGCAAAGCGTGCCGGGGCTCATGAATTCATCATGGGACTGAAGGACGGTTATGATACTTATGTGGGAGAACGGGGTGTAAAGCTATCCGGCGGACAGAAACAGCGGATCAGTATTGCCAGAGTATTTCTGAAAAATCCGCCCATCATCATTCTGGATGAGGCCACTTCCGCACTGGACAATGAGAGTGAGTTCGCCGTGGCAAAATCTCTGGGAGAATTGTCGGAGGGGCGTACTACTCTGACTATCGCCCACAGACTTTCCAGTATCCGCAATTCCGACAGGATCCTGGTGCTGACGGATGACGGCATTGTGGAGGAAGGCAATCACGACCAGCTCATGGAACAAAAAGGGATCTATTATCAGTTCTACGAAACAGCCAATGCTTTGAAATAAACTAACAAAACGGGAGGTAGATCTATGAAACTTGTGTTTGTGGGGGCAGACCATGAAGTAACCGGAAGCTGCCATTATCTGGAGGTTGCCGGGAAACATATTTTAGTGGACTACGGTATGGAGCAGGGCGTCAATGTATTTGAGAACGTACCGCTGCCGGTAGCGGAATCCATGATTGATTATGTATTTCTGACGCATGCCCATGTGGATCATTCGGGACTTCTGCCGCTTCTGTATGCCAGAGGCTTCAGAGGACAGATCTATACCACGGATGCTACGGCGGATCTGTGCAGCATTATGCTGCGCGACTGTGCACATATCCAGAGTGCCGAAGCGGAATGGAAGAATCGTAAGGCAAAACGTTCTGCGAACAATGCAGTGGTGGAGCCGCTGTATACCATGGAGGATGCAGATGGTGTGATCCGCCGGTTTGTTCCCTGCCATTACAATACGATCGTGGAAGTATGCGAGGGAGTAAAAATCCGTTTTACGGATATCGGACATCTGCTGGGTTCTGCCAGCATCGAAGTCTGGCTGACGGAGGACGGCAATACGAAAAAAATTGTATTTTCCGGCGATATCGGCAACAAGCACCAGCCGTTACTCAAGGATCCGACACCTACGAAGGAGGCTGATTATGTTGTGATGGAGTCTACCTACGGTGACAGACTGCATCCGAAGGATAAGCTGGATTATGTGGCAGAACTGACCAAGGTGCTGCAGGAGACCTTAGACCGGGGCGGTAACGTGGTGATCCCGTCTTTTGCGGTGGGCCGTACCCAGGAGATTCTGTATTTCCTGCGGAAGATCAAGGTAGGGCGCCTGGTAAAGGGGCATGAAGATTTCCCGGTGTACGTGGACAGTCCAATGGCGGTAGAGGCTACCGGCGTATTCCAGGAGAACAGGTGGGAATGCTTCGATGATGAGGCCATGGAATTCGTAAAAGAGGGCATTAATCCCATTGCTTTTTCGGGATTAAAGCTGTCCATCACCAGTGAGGAATCCAAAGCCATCAACTTTGACGAGACACCTAAGGTCATTATCTCCGCATCCGGTATGTGTGATGCAGGACGTATCCGGCATCATCTGAAGCATAATCTGTGGAGACCGGAGTGTACGATCCTGTTCGTCGGCTATCAGTCGGTGGGAACACTGGGCCGGGCACTGGTAGAGGGTGCTGACGAAGTGAAGCTGTTCGGTGAGACGGTTTCCGTGCGCGCTGAGATCCGGAAAATGACGGGACTGAGCGGTCATGCGGATAAGGAGGGGCTGATCGACTGGATACAGGCCTTTGAAGAAAAGCCGAAGAAGGTGTTCGTGGTACATGGAGAGGACAGTGTATGTACCGGATTTGCCGAGTGCCTGAAGATCGAGTACGGGCAGAGAGCCTATGCTCCTTACAGCGGTACGGAGTTCGACCTGGCAGGCAATAAGTTCACCTATGAGGCAGCACCTGTTGCCGTCCAGAAAAAGACGAAGCCTGCTACCGGAGTATTCGAACGACTGCTTGCTTCTGCGAGACGCTTACTGGCACTGGTTACGAAGAGCGAGGGTGTCATGACCAACAAGGATATGGCGAAGTTCGCGGACCAGATCAATTCCCTGTGCGATAAGTGGGAGATATAAGTGCATCCATAGGCACAAACAACCCTGAGTATGTAGGATGATAGTCCCACGATATGCGAATATTGGGTAGGAATGTGTGAGTGCGAAGCACGGAGCAATCCGTAGGCATCAAAGTCGGGGCTTATGCCCCGACATCATATTATATTAGAATCAGAATAAGGAGACAACATGAGTTTAGCGGATCATATTTTTATCGATATGTGCAATGATATTTTAACCAACGGTACCAGCACGGAGGGCGAGAAAGTGCGCCCCCACTGGCCGGACGGCACTCCTGCCTACACCATTAAAAAATTCGGAGTGGTGAACCGGTACGACCTGTCGAAGGAGTTTCCGATCCTGACCTTGCGCCGGACGGCATTAAAATCCGCCACAGATGAGATGCTGTGGATCTGGCAGCGCAAGTCCAACAACATTCATGATTTAAACAGCCACGTCTGGGATGAGTGGGCAGATGAAAACGGCTCGATCGGTAAGGCATACGGCTATCAGATGCAGGTGAAGCATCAGTATAAGGAAGGCATGATGGATCAGGTGGACCGTGTGATCTACGATTTGAAGAACAATCCTTTCAGCCGTCGGATCATGACCAATATCTATGTGCATCAGGATCTGCACGAGATGAATCTGTATCCCTGTGCTTACAGTATGACATTTAACGTGACGCAGAAGGCGGGAGAGGACAGGCTGACCCTGAATGCCATTTTAAACCAGCGTTCCCAGGACGTACTGGCAGCTAATAACTGGAATGTGGTACAGTATGCGGTGCTGGTACATATGCTGGCGCAGGTCTGCGATATGAACGTGGGCGAGCTGGTGCATGTCATTGCGGATGCCCATATCTATGACCGCCACGTGGATGCCATTAAGGAACTCATCAGCAGAGAGCCCTTCCCGGCACCGAAGTTCTGGCTGAACCCGGAGATCAAGGATTTCTATCAGTTCACGCCGGATGATGTGAAGCTGGAAGGTTACCAGACCGGCGAACAGATCAAAGACATTCCGATAGCTATTTAAGGAGGACAATATGAATTTAATCGTAGCAGTAGACAGTAACTGGGCGATCGGCAGCAAGAACGAACTGCTGATCCGTATTCCCAACGATCATAAGCATTTCCGGGAGGAGACCACAGGTAAGGTAGTCGTTCTGGGACGTAAGACCTTAGAGACATTTCCTCAGGGAATGCCTTTAAAGAACCGTACCAACATCATCTTATCCAAAGATCCGAATTATCAGGTGAAGGATGCCATCGTGGTACATTCCATCGAGGAGCTTCTGGAAGAACTGAAAAAATACGACGAGGAAAGCATCTACATCATTGGCGGCGAGAGCATTTACCGTCAGATGCTGCCCTATTGCGATGTGGCACATGTGACGAAGATCGATCATGCCTACGAGGCGGATGCTTATTTTCCGGATCTGGACAGCGATCCCGAGTGGGAGATCACCGCGGACAGCGATGAACAGGTCTATTTTGACATTACCTATCAGTTCCTGAAATACGAGCGGAAGAAAGCCTGAGGGCAGAACCAAACGGAGAAAACCGATGAAGACAAAGTGGAGCAGGAAAAAGAAGATATCTTTTGCGGTCGCAATGGTATTGTTTATCCTGGCGGCAGCATATGTGGCAGCCAGAGTGATTCTGTGGGGCGGACCGTTAAGTTTTCGCAGTTATATACTGTTAGCGGGGGATCTGTTGTGTCTGTTCCTTTTGCTGTTTTATGTTTATCTGGGAGTGCCCATCAGGCTGCACCGGAAAATACGGGACAAGTGGGGGACTCCCGGAAAATGGGAGTGGCTGGAGGATATCGGCATTGCCCTGTGGGCGGTACTGTGTCTGATCGTCACGTTTGCCGCAATTACCTGGATCTGGCTTGAAAATGACATCCCCGCGGAGACACAGCTGACAGAAAATCTGATCAGCGTGGAAGAGATGAAATTCCAGGACAGACACTGGTATTCCTACTGGCGTCCGGAGGGTGTGCTGTTTCGGAGAGAGACGGAGCTTGTCGGAGAGGATTACATTGCTTATCTGACGGAAGTGGCGGACAAGGAAGAAAACACTTCCCCGGTTAAGGATGCGGAAATCGTAGCAAAGCGGGAGATGGAAGAACAGTGGCTTGCGGAATATAATGCGTCAGAGGAGGAATCGGCGGAAGATATGCAGGATCCCTTAGAGCCTTATGCACGGGCAGTATATGATAATGTGCTGCAACAGCAGGGCTTTTCCTATGAGGTCTGTTATAATGCAAAAGGCAATTTCTATCTGCAGCTGGGAGAACAGGAGCAGGCGGGGGAGACTTACGCATACACACTGGTCTACAACCGTACCTCACAGAACGGGCAGTGCGAGATCTTCGTCCTATATCGGAATCCGGCACAGGATCTGTCTACAGACGCGGCACAGATCGTGGAATTTTATGCAGTCCGCAGTGAAGACATGCAGGTTATTGCCGGGGATAAGACCGGATGGTCGGTGGTGGCGAACAGTGCATATCAGGAAGCCACCGGAGAGAAATAATTGTAGCGAATTTAATCTCTGATTTCAGTCAAAAGGAGAAATGAGGTACATTTTCGCTGAAAAAATCACTGGAAAGCATAAATGTGTATATTGACTTTTATTACAAATGGTATAATAATGAAAATCAATAAATTCTGTTAAGAGAAATCAACAGGCAGAGTGGTAAACCGAGGAAAGAAGGAATACAAAATGGAAAAGAAGAACATTGACTGGGGTAACATCGGTTTCGGTTATATCCCTACGGATTACAGATATGTGTCCAATTACAAGGATGGCAAATGGGATGACGGTCAGCTGACCCAGGACCCCAACATCGTATTAAATGAGTGTGCAGGTGTACTGCAGTATGCACAGACCGTATTCGAGGGTCTGAAGGCATACACCACAGAAGACGGACATATCGTAACCTTCCGTCCTGACTTGAACGGTGAGCGTCTGGAGTCTTCCGCAGCAAGACTGGAGATGCCTATTTTCCCCAAGGAGCGTTTCGTGGAAGCTGTTACCGAGACGGTTAAGGCGAACGATGCTTTCGTGCCTCCTTACGGCAGCGGCGCAACTCTGTACATTCGTCCTTATATGTTCGGCAGCAACCCTGTCATCGGTGTAAAGCCTGCGGATGAGTATCAGTTCCGTATCCTGTGTACCCCTGTAGGACCTTATTTCAAAGGCGGCGTTAAGCCTCTGACCATCCGTGTCACCGACTTTGACCGTGCGGCACCTCACGGAACCGGTCACATCAAGGCTGGTCTGAACTATGCTATGAGCTTACATGCTATCGTATCCGCTCACAAGGAAGGCTACGATGAGAATATGTATCTGGATGCTGCTACCCGTACCAAGGTAGAAGAGACCGGCGGTGCGAACTTCCTGTTCGTTACCAAGGACAACAAGGTCGTAACTCCCAAGTCCGACAGTATCCTTCCTTCCATCACCCGTCGCTCTCTGGTATATGTTGCCAAGGAATATCTGGGACTGGAAGTAGAAGAGAGAGAAGTATACCTGGATGAAGTAAAAGACTTCGCAGAGGCTGGTCTGTGTGGTACCGCAGCAGTTATCTCCCCTGTTGGTAAGATCGTTGACCACGGCAAAGAGATCTGCCTGCCCAGCGGCATGACCGAGATGGGACCTGTCACCAAGAAGCTGTATGAGACTCTGACCGGTATCCAGATGGGCAGAATTGAAGCTCCTAAGGGCTGGATCCATGTGATCGAGTAATCGCTGACAGAAGGCTTGGAATTGTTTAAAACAGGATAATCAGAAAATGCGTGTGGATCATCTCTGCACGCATTTTTTTTGCTTGCGATGAGCCGGAGTTTGATGTAAAATGTAAGTGCTTACATAGAAATGTTACTTTGAATGATGGAAAGAGAACGATAAATGCAGATCAATGACCGTATGGAACAACTACATAATGCAGTCTCACAGACTTACACTGCAGTGGAGCCGGACGGTCCCGGGAACTGTGGAAAGCAGGAAAGGGGCAGAAGCAGAGAGATTGTCTGTGAACATTTCCTGGATGTCTATGTGGACGAGCAACTGACATTCCGCCTGACCTGCACAGCCACACATCTGCCGGAGCTGATACTGGGGAGACTTTTCACGGAGGGTTGGATTGAGAGCATTCGGGATGTGGAGAGCATTACGATCTGCGAGAGCGGTAGAAGTGCGAGAGTATTTTTGCAGGAACATTTACAGGGAAGCGACAGACAGATATCGACAGACAGAGAGGCTTCCTGCTGCATCGGGAATCTTTCTTTTCTGGGAAAAAACGGGAAAAGACAGTTACGGGAATTACCCGGGACAGAATGGCAGAATGCGTGGGTATTTGCCCTGGCGGAAGAATTCGCCGGAGACTCCGAATTGCACAGACAGACCGGAGGAACCCACAGCTGTTATCTCGGAGTAAGAGACAAATGTGTATGCCGCATGGAAGATATCGGAAGACATAATGCATTGGATAAATGTATCGGCTATGCACTTTTGGAACAGTTGGAATTGTCCGAGTGCATTTTATTTACTACGGGTCGGGTTCCAACGGATATGGTACAGAAAGTGATCGCTGCCGGGATTCCGGTGCTGGCGTCCAAGGCAGTACCTACGGATCAGGCGATAGAACTTGCCAGGAAGTACCATCTGAACCTGATCTGCAGAGCCTGGCCGGATCGGATGGAGATCTATCATGATGCAAGAAAGTAACTCTGAGAACGGACAGGGAGCCTGCTTCATTCCGACGGAATAGCACGGAAGGGAACACAGTGAGAGGAGTCGCACATGAAAGAATTGGAAGAATGTCTGAAGGCATTACTGGCAGAGGTAAAGCCCATAGAAAAAACAGAATATGTGGCACTTACGGATGCCTGTGACCGGGTCCTCGGTGAGGATATTGTGGCGCAGATGATGATTCCTCCCTATCCGAAGTCTGCCATGGACGGTTATGCGGTACGGGCAGAGGATACGCTGGGTGCGGACAGAGAACATCCGGTTACTTTACAGGTCGTGGGAGAATTATTTGCCGGAGATTGCGCAGAGCTTCCCTGTAAAGAAGGATGCGCGGTACGGGTGATGACCGGTTCTTATGTGCCGGAAGGATATGATGCGGTCATCAGACAGGAAGATACCGATTATGGCGAAAAACAGGTACAGATCTACCGGGGGATTACAGCGGGAACAAATTATTGCTGTGTAGGAGAGGATATCCGAGAGGGTGAACAGATCCTTGCACGGGGGACGCATCTGTGTGCACTCCATATGGGTCTTCTGGCAAGTCTCGGCATTCACAAGGTGCCGGTCTGTGAGAGGATAAAGTGCAGTATTCTATCCACAGGTTCGGAACTGATGGCACCGGGAACGCCACTTTTACCGGGGAAAATATATAACAGTATCGCTTATATGCTGCGGGCTTCCATGGAAAGACAGGGAATACAGGTGCCTTTCACGGAAATCTGCGGAGATGATAAAGAATTATTGAAGGAAAAATTACAGCAGTGCCTGAAAACAGCGGATATTGTCATCACTAC
>ERZ1026854.162-NODE-162-length-50375-cov-8.998052_pt1 | contig 50375 bp, 45 predicted proteins | sample MGYA00380157_ERZ1026854 | MGnify/ENA primary metagenome ERZ1026854 (study PRJEB33269, sample SAMEA4719793) | human gut metagenome | biome: human-associated habitat; feature: organic feature; material: feces | place: Cameroon | collected 2013-10 ... | reverse complement strand
TTGCGATGCTGAAAGAAAAGCAGCCCGAATTTGACAGGCTTGCTGAAAAGATTGACCGCCTTGAACGTGAAAAGGCAGTCCTCCACGAGACGGACAATTACTGCGCCGCCCGTGAAGAACATCTCCGCAGAAGCAAAGCCGTTTCCGATGCAAAAGCCTCTCTCACGGCTGCCGATGCGGACAATACCGCTGCGCAAAAGCACCTGCAGGAGCACAAAAACAGCGAGCAGGAGAATATCTCACGCAGGGAGGAATATATCCGTCTGGAGGGGCTGAGGTCGGTATATGCTGCCGCCGAGCCTCTTCGCAGTGAAACAGAAAAGGCGCTTATACTGGGCAAAAAGCTGCGCACCGAATATGACAATGCAGGCAAAAAGGCAGCCGACCTGAAAGCCGCCGCCGACAAAAAAAGCAAGGAAGCGCAGGAAAAGGAAAAGTATGCCGACAGCGTTCTGCGGCTTTATAACGAGCTGAAAGCCCTTGAAGATGCCAAGAAGTCCCGTTCCGAAGCCGACAGGCTCAACAAGGAAAAGGCAGAGCTTTCGGTCAGGGCTGACACCCTTGCGTGCAGGATAAAGCAGTCTGAGGAGCAGGAAAAGAATTATCAGGCGGAATATGAAACCGTCCGCAAAGCCTTTATTGACGGCATATCCTCCCGACTGGCAGCAGAGCTTGCGGAGGGCACTCCCTGCCCCGTCTGCGGAAGCACCCATCACCCCGAAAAGCACTCAGGAGTGCAGACTGTCTCCGACAGCGACATGGAAGCGGCAGAAAAAAAGCTCCGTCAGGTGACGGAAGAAAAAATAAAGCTCACCTCCGAGCAGATAGCCGCCGTGCAGAAAATATCCGAGCTTGATGGGCAGATAAAAGCCATTGAAGCCATTATCCCCCGGGGATATTCCGAGGAAAATTATATTAAAGCAAAAGCCGCCTATGACAACGCTTACAAGGAGCAGCAGAAGCTCCCGCAGCTGCGTGAAGAGCTTCGTGAGCTTAATGCTCAGCTTGACAGGGCAGAGCAGGAAAATAAAATTATATCCGAAAAGCTTATCGAAGCAAGGGAAAACTACAGCAGTCTGGCGGCGCAGTACAAGTCCGCCTGCGCTCAGATGGAAAAGGATATCCACGACACATCTGCATTGGAAAAGCGCCTTGCGGAGCTGAAAAAGCTCACCGATGAATATAACCTTGTCTCCGAAAAGCTTTCGCAGGAAGTGTCCTTATGCGCACAAAAGCTGGCAGCGGCAAGCACAAGCCATGAGACCGCTTTGAGCGAGGAAAAAGCGGCTGTGCAAAAGCTTAACTTGGCAAAGGAAGCGGCTGAAAAGGTGCTGGCGGAAAATAACCTCCCCCCTGCCGATGAATTTACCCCTGACCGTGAAAACATCTTACGTCTGCCCGAGCTTAGCGAGCGGCTGAAACAGTTCGTATCAGCCCTTTCCGATGCCGCAAAGCGTCAGGAAGAGCTTTCCGAGGAGCTTTCGGGAAAAGAACGCCCCGATATCGCAGCCCTTAAAAAGCTCCGTGACAGTGCGGACGCAAAATGCAGCGAGCTTGATTTCAATATCCGCAGCACAGAGGAAAATATCAAACGTCTCACCGACCTTGCCGCAGACTGCCGCAAGCGCATGGAAGCGCTTAACGCAAGGCGTGAAATTTATGCACAGCAAAGGGAATTTGCCGACATGATGTCGGGCGCAAAGGGAATTTCCTTTACCCGCTACGTTCTGGGCGTAATGCTCGACATGGTTACGGACGAAGCAAACAATATGCTTGCAAATATGCTGGACGGCACTTTCAGGCTGGTGAGAAGCAAGGAAGTGGGCGGCGGCTCCAAGCAGGGGCTTGACCTTATGGTGGAAAGCGCCCTTGCCGAACATTCCGCCAGCTACCCCACGGCACAGCTTTCGGGCGGCGAGAAATTTCTTATCTCCCTTGTGCTGGGCGTGGCGCTGTCAACGGTGGTGCAGAGCCGTTTCGGGGGCATAAGCATTGACGCTATGTTCATCGACGAGGGCTTCGGTTCCCTTGACCCTGCCGCTCTGGCGGACGCTGTAAAGGTCATCTACACCATTCAGGGCAGCCGCCGAAAGGTGGGCATAATATCTCATGTGGATAAGCTCAAAGAAGAGATACCCTGCTGCATCAACGTGAAAAAGGACAGGCACGGCAGCTCATTATCATACTGAGGAGGCAGACTATGAAGCTGAGATTTTACAATGCACGCTATCTTGACACCAACGACATGACCGTAAAAAAAGGCACAGTCTGCACCAACGGGGATCGTTTTTCATACGTGGGAAGCACTGAGAATGCTCCCAAAAACGAATTTTATGACAGGGATATTGACCTGAAAAACGACCTTATTATCCCAGGCTTCTGCAACGCTCACACCCACTCGCCCATGGTTTTCCTGCGTTCCTTTGCGGAGGATCTTCCGCTGGACAGATGGCTGAATGAAGCGATTTTCCCCAATGAAGCAAAGCTTTTGCCCGAGGATAGCTATACCCTTACAAAGCTTGCGGTGTGCGAATATCTGTCGGGAGGCACGACTTCCTGCTTTGATATGTATTTTTCAGCTCCCGAGCAGACCGCAAAGGCGTTCATCGACACAGGATTCAGAGGTGTGTTCTGCGGTGCGGTGAATAATTTCTGCGGATCACCAAAGCTGTCGGAGGAGCATTATGTGAAGCTCAACAGTCTCTCCCCTCTTATCTCCTACAAGCTGGGCTTTCACGCCGAATACACCACAAGCCTTGAAATAATGGAGCAGATAGCGGCTCTGGCGCAGAAATATCACGCTCCCGTGTGGTGCCACAACAGCGAAACAAAGTCCGAGACAGAGGGCTGCATTTCAAGATACGGCAAGACCCCCACCGAGCTTATGGAAAGCATAGGAATGTTTGAGTACGGCGGAGGCGGATATCACTGCGTATATTTCACCGAAAATGATATGGATATCTTCCGCCGCCATAATATGACCGCCGTGACAAACCCTGCCAGCAACTCAAAGCTTGCCAGCGGCATTGCGGACATCTCCTCGCTGATGTCCCACGGGATAAATGTTGCCATCGGCACTGACGGCGCCGCAAGCAACAATGCCCTTGATATGTTCAGGGAAATGTACCTGTGCACCGTTTTGCAGAAGCTCAGATACTCCGACGCTGCTGCCATGCCTGCGGAAAACGTTCTCCGTGCCGCAATATTGGGCGGAGCAAAGGCAATGGAGCTGGACTGCGGCAGCATTGAAGCGGGAAAGCTTGCGGACTTTGCGGTGGTGGATATGCGCCGCCCATCAATGCAGCCTGAAAATGACATTGTGAAAAATCTTGTTTTCAGCGGTTCAAAGGACATTATCCGAATGACCGCCGTTGGCGGAAAGATACTTTATGAAAACGGCGAATTTGCAGGCATTGACACCGAAAAATTATATCATGACTGCGCACGGATATGCGAAAGGATATTTGCCAAATGAAGCTAACGGATAAAATAACCGCCCTGTCGGGAGTGGCTGCAAAGCGAGGCGAGCTTTACGCAAAAATGGGCATAGCCACTGTGGGCGACCTGCTGGATCATCTTCCAAGGGAATATATCGACTTTTCCGAGCCTGTGAACATTGCCGATGCACCTTTGAACGAGCAGGCTGTGGTAAGCGGCACGGTCACGGCGAAGATACCTGCCGCAAGGATACGCCAGGGGCTGGTGCTTTACAAGGTCATACTCGATGACGGCACTGACACAATAACCGTGGTCATATACAACAACCGTTACGCCTATGACGCTTTTGCAATGAACGAGACCTACCGCCTTTTCGGACGTGTCACGGGGGGATTTGTGCGCAAGGAAATGAACTCGCCGCTGGTGATAAAGGCGGACGAAAAGTGCCTTATCCGCCCCAAATACGCCCTCACCGAGGGGCTTACGGCGCAGATGCTCATTACCAACATGACGCAGGCACTGGAAAGCGTATCCGAGCAGATAGAAGAGCCTCTCCCCGACTTTATCCGCCAGAAATTCGAGCTTTGCACCGAGGAATACGCCTACCGCAACATACATTTCCCCGAATCCATGCACGGTGCGGAAATATCACGGCGGAGGCTTGGCTTTGATGAGCTGCTTACCATGCAGTGCGGACTGGGACTTATGCGCAGCCTTTCCCACGAGGTAACGGGCTGCCCCATGAAATATTGCGAGCCGTCACCATTTTACGAATCGCTCCCCTTTGAGCCTACAAATGCGCAAAAAAAAGCCTGCGAGGACATTTTCAGAGATATGAGCAAAAGCTCCCCCATGAACCGCCTTGTTCAGGGTGACGTTGGTTCTGGTAAGACTGCCGTTGCCGCCGCTGCCTGTTGGTTTGCCTATAAAAACGGCTGTCAGGCGGCGCTTATGGCTCCCACGGAAATACTTGCCCGTCAGCATTATGCCACTCTGAAAGGCTTCCTTGAACCTCTGGGAATAAATGTGGGCTGCCTGACAGGCTCCATGACCCAGAAGCAGAAAAACGAGATAAAAGCACAGCTTTTAAGCGGAGAAATTTCCGTGATAACAGGTACTCACGCTCTTATTTCCGAAAGCACGGAATTCAAGCGCCTGGGACTTGTCATCACCGACGAGCAGCACCGCTTCGGAGTAAATCAGCGCAAGCTTTTTGCAATGAAAGGCGAAAAGCCCCACAAGCTGGTAATGTCCGCAACGCCCATACCACGAACGCTGGCGCTGATAGTCTATGGCGACCTTGATATATCCGTTATCAACGAGCTGCCAAAGGGCAGGCAGCCTGTGGAAACATATGCGGTAACGGGCAAGCTCCGCTCCCGTGCGCTGGGCTTTGTGAAAAAAGAGCTGGACGCAGGCAGGCAGGGCTACATCGTATGCCCCATGATAGACGATGAAAACGGCGAAAGCGAGATCCAGGCGGCAGCAGCATATGCAAAGAAGATATCGGAAAACGAGCTGAAAGGCTATTCAATAGGGCTGCTCCACGGCAAAATGCTCCCCGCCGAAAAGGACGCTGTAATGGCGGACTTCAAGGAAGGGAAAATAAGCCTGCTGGTCTCCACCACCGTAATAGAAGTAGGCGTGGACGTGCCAAACGCCACAGTGATAATGATAGAAAGCGCCGACCGCTTCGGCCTTTCCCAGCTTCATCAGCTGAGAGGACGTGTAGGCAGAGGAAAGTACAGATCCACCTGCATTCTTGTGACGGACAACGCCACCGAGGAAACACGGGCAAGGCTTAAAATAATCTCCTCCACCTCGGACGGCTTTGCCATTGCGGAGGAAGACCTGAAGCTCAGAGGCGCAGGCGACTTTTTCGGCAGCCGCCAGAGCGGACTTCCGCCCCTTAAAGCCGCCGACCTGTACAATGACCGTGAGCTGCTGGCGGATACCTCGGCAGCGGCAAAAATGCTGCTTGAACGCTCCCCCGACCTGTCGGAATTTCCGCTGCTGAAAAAACGTGCGGAAACGCTTCTCTCGCAAAACGGCGCAGAGGGAATGAACTGATAATGCGCAAATAAGCTTTTTCATACCCGAACTACTTTTTTATTTTGTCCTGCATCATATTACATTTTTTAGTGCTTGTGTAAAATCAAATGAAAATTACCGCAGGAATATTGTGCGGATATGTGTAATTTAACAATATCCCACTTGAAAAAATCCTCGAATGATGTATAATAGATATGTATGACACTGCGCTCACAGTCTTATGACAAATACCTGTCATAAGCCAACAAATAAACTTCCATGAGGAAAGGAATGGTCATAATATGCCCGAAAAGAAATTCAGCGTGACCCTTAAAGAAATCATAGACGAATTCAGCCTTGAAACAATCCACCTGCCTATGGACGCTTCCAAGCTCCTTGTTATCGAAACGGAGATAAACCGTCCCGGTCTCCAGCTTTCGGGCTTCTATGAGTATTTCAACAATGAGCGTATCCAGATAGTGGGCAAGGCAGAGTTTGCTTACCTTGCAACTATGGAAGAAACTGTCCGCAAGGAGCACCTTGAAATGCTCTTCGCCCAGCACGTTCCATGTATCATAATCACCCGTGAGTTGCCCTATTTTCCCGAAATGCTCGACCTTGCCCAGCAGTATGAGATACCTCTCCTCCGCTGCAAGGACAGCACTTCAAGCTTCATGTCCGCACTTATCGCATATCTTAACCTCCACCTTGCTCCCAGAATAACCCGTCACGGCGTTCTTATCGAAATTTACGGCGAGGGCGTTCTCATTCTGGGCGAAAGCGGCGTCGGCAAGAGCGAGACCGCCGTTGAGCTTATCAAGAGAGGTCACAGACTTGTTGCGGACGATGCCGTTGAGATAAGAAAGGTATCGAACATAAGTCTGGTTGGCTCATCTCCCGAAAATATCCGCCACTTCCTGGAGCTTCGTGGCATCGGTATCGTCAATGCCCGCCGCCTGTTCGGTATGGGCGCCGTAAAGGTAACAGAGAAGATAGACATGATAGTTGAGCTGGAGCCTTGGGACTCCGAAAAGGTTTACGACAGAATGGGCGTTGACAGTGAATTTACCTCCATTCTGGGCGTTAAGGTTCCCTGCTCCACCATTCCCGTAAAGCCCGGACGTAACCTTGCGGTCATCCTTGAAGTTGCCGCTATGAACAACCGTCAGAAGAAGATGGGCTACAATGCCGCTCAGGAGCTGCTTGACAAGCTGGGTCTTGAAATGGAGCACAAGGACACCATCAAAAAATGGGATATTTATTGATTTTTGAAAAGGCATTAAAATGAAAATAATCGCAGATATGCACACCCACACGGTTGCCTCCACCCACGCATATTCCACCATTAAGGAAATGGCGGAGGCTGCCCGTGACGCAGGTCTTGAGTACCTGGCGATCACCGACCACACCCCCGCCTCCACCGACGGCCCTCATGTGTGGCATTTCCACAATCTCCACAAGGCTGTGCCCCGTGAGCTTTTCGGGGTAAAGATAGTTTACGGCGCAGAGTCAAGCGTTACCGATTATGAGGGTCATCTGGACTTTCCAGACAAGGAATGTGCGGCACTGGACTGGATAATAGGCTCGGTTCATCTTGATATTCTGCAGTCCGGCACCCTTGTGCAGAACACCGAGACCTATCTGGGACTGGCGGAAAATCCCCTTGTTGACGTGATAGGTCACTGCGCCACCACAAAGTTTGTTTTTGACTATGAAACGGGAATAAAAGCGTTCAAAGAGCATGACAAGCTTGTAGAAATAAACGAAAGCACTCTGCTCTGGAAAAACGCCGAGGGCAATTACAGAAAGATCATTCCCCTGTGCAAAAAATACGGGGTAAACGTCATTGTGAACACCGACGCTCATTTTTATGCTTCCGTAGGTCAGGTATCGCAGTCAATGAAGCTTCTGGAGGAGTATGACTACCCGGAAGAGCTTATAGTGAACCTCAGCGGAGAGCGTATCCTTGAACGTCTCAGGCGGAAAAACAAGGAAATATTCCGCTGACTTTCACTGTTTCACCAGATTTTTCAATGACGAAAGAGTATTATATTGGGGGAGCGTGATAATATGACAACTGAACAGATAAATATAATTAAAACAGCTGCCAAGGACTGCGGGTGCAGATGCGATGAAAATATACTTCTCAGCGGTTTCACCACCTTCGGCATAGGCGGAAAGTGCCCGCTGATGATAGAAGTAAACGGCGAGGAGAGCCTTAAAACACTGCTGCCGATGATGAAGGATATCCCTTTTTACGTTATCGGCAAAGGCTCCAACCTGCTCATAAGCGACAGAGATATTGACATGATATTCCTGCACATGGGCAGGGATATAAGCAGCATAAGCTTAAACGGAGATAAGCTTACCTGCGGTGCGGGTGCATCACTGTCGCTTGCAGGCACATTTGCAAAAAGCAACAGCCTTACGGGGCTGGAGTTTGCCTACGGTATCCCAGGGAACATCGGCGGAGCGGTGTATATGAACGCAGGCGCATACGGCGGAGAGATGAAGGACATAGTGCAGTCTGTAAGGGCTGTTGACTACTCGGGCAATGCCCATGAATTTTCCGCAGAAGAGCTTGACTTCGGCTACCGCCACAGCAGATTCAGCGGCGGCGGATATATTATCACCGAAGCCACTCTGAAGCTTGCTCACGGCGACATGGACGAAATATCCGCAAAAATGGCGGAGCTTACCGCCAAGAGAAAAGAAAAGCAGCCCCTTGAATACCGCAGTGCGGGCAGCACCTTCAAGCGCCCTCAGGGAACATTTGCGGCGCTCCTTATCGAGCAGTGCGGACTTAAAGGCTACTCCTGCGGAGCGGCACAGGTCAGTGAGAAGCACAGCGGCTTTGTGATAAACAAGGGCGGCGCAAGCTTTGACGATGTAATGAGCGTTATCAGCCATGTTAAGGAAACAGTCTATGCAAAGACGGGAATAATGCTCGAATGTGAGCCTGAAATTATAGAATAGAGGATAAAAATGCCCATTATTGAAATAACCGACTTTTCCATGAAAGGTCCCGACGTTTATGCAAATCTTACGGAAGCTCAGCTGAGAAACCGCCTTGAACCCGAAAAGGGCATTTTCATTGCCGAAAGCCCCAAGGTCATCGACGTGGCTCTCAGAATGGGCTATGAGCCTGTTTCAATCCTCACCGAGCAAAGGCATATCCACGGCGATGCGGCTGACATAATAAGCCGCTGCGGCGATATCCCCGTATATACCGCCCAGCGTGAGGTGCTGTCAAAGCTGGCAGGCTTTACGCTGACAAGGGGCGTGCTGTGCGCAATGAAGCGCCCCAAGCTCCCCACCGTGGCGGAGCTGTGCAAGGGCGCACGCAGGATAGCTGTACTGGAAAACATTATGGACGCAACCAACATCGGCGCCATATTCCGCTCGGCGGCGGCGCTGAACATTGACGGAGTGCTTGTCACTCCCTGCTGCTGCGACCCTCTTTGCAGGCGTGCGGTGAGAGTGAGCATGGGAACTATTTTGCAGGTGCCATGGACAAGGATAGGCGAGGAGCAGTCCGACTGGCCCGAAAGGGGCATTGAGCTGCTCCACGAGGCGGGCTTCAAAACTGCGGCAATGGCTCTCAGCGACCGTTCCGTGAGAATTGACGACCCTGCCCTTATGGCAGAGGAAAAGCTTGCCATAGTTCTCGGCACTGAAGGCGACGGTCTTTCCGAAAACACCATTGCGACCTGCGATTACACGGTAAAAATACCCATGTCCCACGGTGTGGATTCTCTTAATGTGGCTGCGGCAGGCGCTGTTGCGTTCTGGCAGCTGGCGGCAAAGGACAGCGGGAAGTGATATTTACCGCTCAGTTACTTTAGGAGCGACAGGTTTTACAGATCAAAGCTTAACATAAACCGGACCCAAAGATAACATATTCCAAGTTACTGCATTACAGAAAAATATATGAGCAGAAGGTTATATATTGGTTTTAAAGGAAAGAATAATTCGTCTTGCATTCCGGTGCAATCCATTTCAAAAAATCATTACCTGCTGACTAATTCTTTTGGCGGTTTAAGGGAAGATATAGAGATGTCAGGCGCTGCTTACGACTGTATAATAATGTAATGGCATAACAAATCATATTTGCAACAAGTCCACACATTATCTTTGCAATGAAGCATATTGGTTTATCCTGCGCAAATTTAATGGAAATGCTGTTTTTATTCATATCCCCTCAATAAAAAATATAGATGATAATTTTATACTAATCTTCAATCGTTCTATAGGCAAAGCCGACAGGTAAAATAAGACCAGTCTAGGAAAGCGACCGCAGGCGGGCTTGCCGCCCGGCAAGGGAGCTTGACGAAGAATGGGCTTATTTCAGCCGAGGATTTGTCTGTAGGTTGATTGAAGATTAGTATTATTGAAAATATTAAACTTGCATTAGGTTAACTTCCATTTGGCGGCGTGTCGCTGCTCCCAACTTGTTGAGACATTTTAAGATAGCTCTCTCGGCAATGTTAGTTTGTAATAATAAATCGTAATTCAACGGTATGTCGCCGCAAAATAGTGACTTATGAGGTGGTATAATGAATAAAATTAAGCTGACTGCACTCCCTTGCATATGCGCAGATGTTTTTTATGGTACTGAAATAATCAGACCGGGAGGAGAGGCATTGAATTTTGCTGTTCACGCCTCGCACTTTAAGGATATATGTGTTACGCTTCTTGGTGTTGTCGGAAAAGATAAATATGCAGAAGCGATAATGGATTCAATAGCAAAATTCGATATTGATAAAAACCATATACGCATTGATGAAAGGTATCATACTGCAAATAATATGACTTACCTTACTGAATCAGGCGACAGGTACTATAAAGATGATTCATGGGACGGAAAAATTCTCGATAACCTCGTTCTGAATGATAATGAAATCAAAATCCTGTCAGGATCCGATGTAGTCTTTGTTCATTTCTGGGCTTCGTGTTTTTCGCAGGTAGTTGAACTGAAAAAAACACTTGGCTTTAAGCTTGCAGTAGATTTTGATGTTTATAGAGATTTTGCAGTTATGGAACGATATGCTCCGTATGTTGATTTCTTTATGATAAGCGGCTCGGAAGAGCTCCTGCCGAAGTTCAAAGAATTATCTAATAAATACCTCTGCCTGTTCAACGTATCACTTGCCGAACGAGGAAGCGTTACGTACTTTAATGGACAGGAATTCAGAGTACAGGCTGTGAAAGTTGAAAACATAATTGACACGACCGGATGCGGCGACAGCTATCACGCCGGATTTGTCTGCTCATATATGCTTGAAAATGATATTGAAAAGGCTATGAATGTCGGCTCCGAAATTGCAGCAGAAACCTTAAAACATTATGGAGGATTCTGAATACACAACTTTCATTTTTGCGGTGTACCGCTGCTGCCGCCCTGTTGAGGCATTTTGAAATAAATCTCTCATTTGCGACTCGGTAACGTTAATTTATGTAAGCAATAAATCGGAATTTGTGAGGTTTTACAATGAAATACATACTTCTACACGGAATGGGACAGAACGCTTCGAGCTGGGATAAAACAATTTCCTATCTCCCTGATACGGCAGAAACTGTCTGTCCTGAGTTAAGCAATTTTTTTAGCGAGGATAACTGTAATTACACCAAAATGTATTCTTCATTTTGTAAATACTGTAATAGTTTTTCAGAACCTCTTAATCTCTGTGGCCTTTCGCTCGGTGCTGTGCTTGCTCTAAATTACGCTATCGACTTTCCACAGAAGGTAAGCTCTCTTATTCTTATTGCACCGCAGTATAATATGCCGAAATTTCTGCTTAAGGTACAAAATGTGCTGTTCAAATTTATGCCGGAAAGCCAGTTCAAGGATATCGGTTTTAAGAAAAAAGATTTTATCACGCTGACAAATTCAATGGCGGATATGGATTTCACAAGCAGTCTTAACAAGGTGAATTGTCCTGTAGTAGTCATTTGCGGCGAAAAGGATAATGTCAATAAAAAAGCGGCAATAAAGCTTGCAAGAGAGCTGCCAAATGCAAAATTCAGTACGATTGATAATTCGGGGCACGAGGTTAATGTTGATAATCCACAAGGGTTAGCTAATGCTATGGAGATGTTATTATAGAATTAAACTTCTCGTTCGCAGCTCGGCAGCGTTAGTCTGTATGAATAATAAATCAATAATTTTCAGGAGAAAAAAATATGCGTATCCAAACACTGGGAGACAGCCGCAAACCTGTCATTATTATGCTTCCAGGCTCATTTTGCCAAAGTGCAAGCTTAAAGTATCTGTATGAAAGGCTGACGGCTGATTATTATGTTATTTTGCCTGAATACAACGGGCATTATGAAAACAGCACATTCACCACAAGGCAGAATGAGGCAAAGGAAGTCAAAGAATATATTCTGAAAAGCGGTATAGACCACATCAGAATGCTGTATGGGCAGTCTATGGGGGCGGAAGTGACCATTGAGCTGCTTCGTCAGCTGCTGGAGTCACATATCGAAGTTGACCACTGCTTTCTTGACGGTGCTCCCTGCACAAAGCTGTCGCCCATGTACAAAAAGGTGATGTATCTGAAATTCAAGTCAATGATCGGCATGATACGTAAAAAGGATATTGACAGTATTCTGAACAGCGGTATGATAAAGAAATTTTCCCACGGCGATACCGAAAGTCTCAGACCCGTTCTGGAAGCACTTGCGGCGCAGGCATCTGTCTTAACAAATGAAACCATAAAAAACGAGACCGAATGCTGCTATACATTTGACTTTCCTGCCTTTGACGATGCCACGCAGAAAAAGATGCACTTCTTCTACGGAGGCAGTGAAAAGGCATACAGGCTTTGCTATGAGGGCGTAAAAAAGGCATATCCTCTGGCAGAATACACCATCGTGGAGGGATATGGTCATCTGACCTATTCCATAAAAGAGACCGACGCATATATGAAGCTGCTGATATCAATTTGTGAGCAGTGAGGTGTATCGCAGGCAACTCGCAGAGATATCATTTGCAGTTCGCCAGCGATTGTTTGTGTGAACGACAGATCAGAATCAGCTAATGGAGTGATATAAATGAATGTAACGATCGAAAACGGAAAAATTATTTTCAGCGAAGATAATAGGAAATACTCATTTGATGCTCACGGAGAATATCCCCGTCCGTCATTCATGCCTGCGATAAGTGTCGGCGGAAAGCATTTATCAAACAGAAGCGGCGATATAAAAATTGAAAAGCATACAGCAGTGCAGGATGTGGCTATCGGAAATAATATGGCTGCGTGGTACACTCAGGAATTTCTGCCGGATGGGGTCGATTACAAGCTAAGCAAAAATGCAGCCATATATATCGGAGATTTTTCTGCGGGAACAGAAAAGCAGATATATAAGGGAGAATGTTACGGCGACCTTTGCTTTTATGAAAATGATCTGTTCTTCAATATGGGCAACAAAGTCGCTGTATATCACATAAACAGCGGAGAAACCGAAGTTCTTTTCAAGCATTCGGGCATCAAGAAAAGCGGCCTTGAACTGCATATCACGCCCAAGCGCATTTTCTTTCAGCACTGGACACACAGCAATAACAATACAATGTGGTATGACCGTGAAACACAGCAGGTAATCAATCCGCATTTTAACGGTGCTGTTATGTTTTTCCTTAACGATGAAACTATTATTTACAGAGGTATTGATCATACCTGGATCTATGATGTTGATTTAATGAAAAAGAAACGCTTTTTCAATAATAAAAGCCGTAACATGATAATTGATATGGTGGGAACGTTTTTTGATATTCCTAAAGAGCATATCTCCAAATATACCTCTGATTGGACACATATAACGCTTGAAGGCTTTGAGAATGGCAGGTTGTATTTTAAGTGTTTCCTTACCTATTCAGAAGACGGCTTATCTTTTGAAGAACAAGAAAGGAATTGTCATTCTTTTGGACTCCCTTCAATAGTTCAAACGCAGATATCCTGCGACATTGACGGAAAAAACATTATAATAGAAGCTGACAGATCGGACATTGTAACCGAAGAAGGTTCTTACAGCTCAATCACCAAGGCAAAACTTGATTTTCTGCAGGTTACAAAAAAGGCTTTCCGAAACAGGCAGGAAGTTAACCAATAATCTGTTAGCAGTTGTTTGTTATAGCTATAATTTTCAATTTGGCGGCGTGTCGCTGCTGATGCTCGTTGAGGTATTTTGAGACAAACTTCTTGCTTATGTCTCGGTTACGTAAGACATCAGCAGGCACAGCCTGCGAATATGTGGGAGGAACAAATGGAATACGACTGCGGATTTAAAAAGGGCAACAACTGGTTCAGATATCGCACAGGCGGTATTCTGATATATGATAATAAAATGCTTTTCGTAAAAAGCAATTTCGGCGATTATTATTATATGATCGGCGGCGGAGTACATCTGGGAGAGACTTCCGAAAAGTGTATTGAGAGGGAAGTTTTTGAGGAGTCGGGTCTCCATGTGCGTGCAGATCATCTTGCAGTTGTGTGCGAAAACTTTTTCAAAGGTGACGGCGGAACGACCGACGGGCTTCATTGTCACGAAATAGAGTTTTATTACCGCATGAAAATCCTTGACGATGACCCGAGCACTTGCAGGGAAATTACAGATGACGGCGAAAAGCTGGTATGGCTGCCGCTGGATAAGATCAGTGAAAGCAATATCAGACCCTCATTCATAAAGCACACCATTGACAGGATAATCGGCGGGGATCAGATAATCCATGTTATTCAAAACGATGATAAGTGAGCTTGGCAGTGGGGTAAGCTGACAACATCAGACTAAAAACCATCATCAAAGGAGAATATCAATGGACATCACAATTATCCGCATCGCAGAAGAAATTTTAGTCACCGCAAGCATATTGGGCATCATATATTCCATGATACGCTATCTGGGCGTTTTCATCGGGGACAGAAAAAATATCGGCAGGAGGAAAAGATATGCTCATATCTGCCTGATATGCACAGCTATGCTGGCGGTATTGTTTGTTATCAGCATTTTGCTCAGCCTGAAAAGCAATAATATGTAAGCAATATAGGAAAATTTTTACGCAGAGCTGTTTGACCCGCCCGAGAAATGGCAGCGTGCGGAATATGTCTATGCGGTGATAATAATACTAATCACCAATAAAACTATAGACAAAAAATCATCGCATAATCCATATACGCAAGATTATGCTCGATTTTTTGTATAGTTTTTAATTGGTTCTTAGTATCAAATATGATTATTTTCACAAAATATCTAAACGAATCGGCTCAGGCACAGCCTGTGAATAAATCTTCTTTTGGGCAGAATACTAATACAAAATCTGCGAAAGGAAGATCTGTATGAGTTTATTTGAAAGAGCAATAGTTATGGCAAAGGGCAGGGAGATACTTGATTCAAGAGGAAATCCCACTGTCGAGGCGGAAGTCCTGTTATCGGACGGCACCGTTGGCATCGGCCGTGCCCCCAGCGGAGCCAGCACGGGCAAGTTTGAGGCGCTGGAGCTTCGTGACGGCGGAAAGCGTTACGGCGGCAAGGGCGTTCAGACTGCTGTGAAGAACATCGACACCATTATAAGCGGCGGTATCTCGGGCATGGACGCAGCACGCACAAATGATATCGACAGCCGTCTTATCGAGCTGGACGGCACCGAGGACAAGGCCAATCTCGGAGCAAACGCCATTCTTGCCGTGAGCCTTGCCTGCGCCGATGCAGGTGCAAAAAGCCTGCATATCCCCCTCTACCGCTTCCTTGGCGGCGCAAACGCACACGAAATGCCTGTGCCTATGATGAACATTCTGAACGGCGGCGCTCATGCGGGCAACAATCTTGATATCCAGGAGTTTATGATTTTCCCCAAGGGTGCGAAAAGCTTCCCTGAGGGAATAAGAATGTGCTCCGAGGTGTTCCACACGCTGGCAGCCATACTGAAAGAAAAGGGGCTTAACACCGCTGTGGGCGATGAGGGCGGCTTTGCCCCCGAGCTTACCTCCGAGGGTCAGGCGCTTGACCTTATCATGGAAGCCATTGAGCGTGCAGGCTACAGCGCAGGGCAGGATTTCCTCATCTCCCTTGACGCTGCCGCCAGCGAATGGAAGGGTCAAAACGGCGGATACTATATGCCAAAGAAAAAGCTCTCCCGAACTGCGGAAGAGCTTATAAACGACTGGGAGCAGGTATGCGCCAAGTACCCCATTTTCTCCATTGAAGACCCTCTTGACGAGGAGGACTGGCAGGGCTGGCAGGAGATAACCCGCAGACTGGGCGGCAAGGTGCGTCTGGTAGGCGACGACCTTTTTGTCACCAACACAAAGCGGCTTATCAAGGGCATTGAGAACGGCTGCGGAAACGCTATCCTCATCAAGCTCAACCAGATAGGCACTCTCAGCGAAACAATGGAAGCAGTGCGAATTGCCCGCAGAAACGGCTTTGACGCTATAATCTCCCACAGAAGCGGCGAGACCGAGGACGCTTTCATCGCCGATCTGTCCGTTGCCCTTAACACGGGACTTATAAAAACAGGTGCGCCCTCCCGTGGAGAACGCACCGCAAAATACAATCGTCTGCTGAGGATTTACGAAGAGCTGTAATACTAATCTTCAATCGTTCTGTAGACAAAGGTGGCAGATAGAACGCTGCCAATCTAGGAAAGCGACCGCAGGCGGGCTTGCCGCCCGGCAAGGGAGCTTGACGACGAGTGGCTGCGTTATAGCTGTCGAATTTGTCTATAGGTTGGTTAAAGATTAGTATAAAGCTTCATCAGCACAAATATTATCAGCCCGCACTGGGCAGCCATTATCAGCGGAATGCCTATCATGAACCGCTTGTGCAGGGTCTTGTGGCGTATCTTCCGCATGGTGATGTACATTCCGAGAGAGCCGCCCAGTGCCGCTGTGATAAAAAGCTTTTTTTCGGGGACACGCCTTGCCCCCGACTTTGCAAGCTTTTTGTCGCTTACCGTGATAAGCACGGCGTAAAAGTTTATTACCAGTAGATATATCAGGAAAAGTATCAGATAATTTTCCATTTACTTACGTCAGATGACTTCGGTACCGCCAACGGGACGGATATACAGCTTGTAGCAGCTGCCCTTGCCGAATACCTTTTCCATCTTCTCGGCATATTCCTCGGTCATATCGGAGGGAACAAATGCCTGAATGGTTCCCGCAAAGCCGCCGCCGTGAACTCTCACAGCTCCCCTGCCCGCAAGGATATTTTCGGACATATAAAGACCGATGACCAGACCCTGCTCAGCGGGAGCCTTGGTTGCAAAAATGTTCTGGAGATACTTGAAGGAGCTGTTGCCGCTCTCGGTAACAAGCTTTAAGAAGCCGTTGACATCGCCGCCTCTGAGTGCAGCAGCTTCCTTGCCAACTCTCTCGTTGTCGTCAAAGAAGTGGAAAGCTCTTGCAACGGCTCTGTCGCCGCATACCTTTCTCACCTCTGCAATATTTTCGATAAGCTGCTCCTTGGTGATGTCTCTCAGCTCGCTCTTGCCGAAGAACTTAGCCACGGACTTCATCTCTACGGGAATAGCCGCATATTCGGGTGTAAGGTCAGCGTGATTGCCCTTGGTATCAACGATGCAAAGGTTATAGCCCGATGCCGCAAAATCATAGGAAATAGCGTCGATAACAGGGTTCTCGGTGTCCTTGAAATCAATAGTGATAAATCCGCCCACGGAAGAAGCCATCTGGTCCATAAGTCCCGAGGGCTTGCCGAAATAAACGTTCTCGGCATACTGAGCTATCTGGGCGATCTTGACTGCGCTTACCTTGCCGTCATTGTAAAGGTAGGAGAAAATGGTTCCGATAAGCACCTCAAATGCCGCAGAGGAGGAAAGTCCGCTGCCCTTGAGCACGTTTGAAGTGGTATATGCCTTAAATCCGCCGACCTTGAAGCCTGCGTTCTTAAAGCCTGCCGCAACGCCTCTGATAAGTGAAGCGGAGGAGTTTTTCTCGCTGTCCTTTACCTCGGTATCGGAGATATCCACCACGTCCTCGGGGAAGCCCTCGGACTTGACGGAAACAACGCTGCTCTCGGTCATGGAAACTACGGCGATAACGTCCAGACCAACAGCCGCAGCCATTACGCAGCCTCTGTTATGGTCGGTGTGGTTTCCGCCTACTTCCGTTCTGCCGGGAGCAGAGAAAATTCTTATATTGTCAACCTTGCCGTAGATATCCTCAAAGGACTTTTCGGCAGCGGCATAGCGCTCCTTCTGCATTGAAACGGCAGCGGCGCCGTAAAGCTTTTCAAGAGTTTTTTCACTGATATTCATATTATTCCTCCATTATCATAGGTATTTTTCCACATCTATCTTTTCTGCCTGATTGTTCAGAAGATATTCCAGAATATTCTTATAAGCACCCATAGGGTTAGCCTTTATCTTTTCGGAGATAAGCTCCGCCTGAGAATGGTCGGGAGCATAGAAGCTCATGCTGATAAGCTCGGTGTTTCCGTCACGAAGCCTGAAGCTTACAGTGCTGCCGTCCTCATTGTCGCTGATATCGCAGCTGCACATTCCCTCGTTTTCCTCTCTCACAAAGAAGGAAAATGCGGAGTGGAGCAGCTTTTTTCGGAACACCAGCGGAATGTAGCGGTTGAAATACTCCGAACCCAGCCTGCCCTTTTCGGTGATGCTTATTATCCGCCTGCCGTCCTCCTCGGTGACTTCCACGGAGCCGTTGGCGATAAGCTCTTCAAGAGCGTCGGAAAAGAAAAAGTAGCTGATAACGCCGCTGTCCTCGGAAATGAGCCTGAGCTGCTCCTCGGTGACAGTGCGGTTGAGCTTGTCAAGTATGTAGCACAGCAGGATCTTTACGCTGTGGACTGAATTCATTTCAGGATCGGGACGATGACTCATCTTGAGCTTCCTTTCTCTTGTTCCCTGCACCCCTTCAGAAGTTGGGGTAATCCAGCATATGGGACAGGATAGCGATATTTGCCGCCGCCTCCACAACGGGTACTGCTCTGAGCACCACGCAGGGGTCATGCCTGCCCTTTATCTCGATGACCTCGTTGGAAAGGCTGCTGTAATCAATGGTCTCCTGGGGCTGTGCGATAGAGGGAGTGGGCTTGAATGCCACTCTGAAAACAATGGGCATTCCGCTGGAAATGCCGCCCAGGATACCGCCGTGGTTATTGGTCTTGGTCTTTACATGGCCGTGGTCGTCAACATAGAAATCGTCGTTGTTCTGGCTGCCAAGCATTTTTGATGCGTTGAAGCCTGCGCCGAACTCGATTCCCTTTACTGCGGGAATGCCGAAAACCAGCTGAGCGATAGTGTTTTCCAGTCCCTCGAACATGGGCGAGCCTATGCCTGCGGGAACGTTTGTTATAGCGCACTCCACAACTCCGCCAACGCTGTCCATGCACTCTCTTGCCTTGGCAATATCGTCGTACATAGCCTGTCCCTTTTTGTCGTTGAGGACAGGTATCTTCTTGTGGCGGACTTTAAGGATAGTCTCCCTGTCGATATTGCAGGGGTCAAAGGCAGTGTCCTTGATGTTGTGTATCTGTGCGATATGTGCGCCTGTGTATATGCTCCTGCGCTCCAGTATCTGACCGCAGACAGCGCCTGCGAATACCAGCGGAGCGGTAAGTCTGCCTGAGAAGTGACCGCCGCCTCTTACGTCGTTAAAGCCTCTGTATCTTACTGCGCCTGTATAATCCGCATGACCCGGGCGTGCAAGGTGGGAGATATTTCCGTAATCCTTGGAATGCTGGTCGGTGTTCTGGATAAGCGCCATGAGAGGAGTTCCCGTGGTGCGGTTATTGAGCATACCCGACATGATGCTGGGCAGATCGGCTTCCTTTCTGTGGGTGGAGGTTGCGTCCTGACGGGGCGCACGCCTTGCCATGAACTCCCTGAGCTGCTCTAAGTCGATATACTCCCCGGGAGGAAGGTTGTCCATAGTCACGCCGATAGCGGGACCGTGGGATTCCCCGAATATGGAGATGCTGATGTTATGGTTCCAGAATGAGGACATTGTGGTTCTCCTTTCGATCTAAACGGCTCACAGGACTTCAGATTCTCCGCCCAGAGCCTTAAAATCCTCGAAAAATCGGGGATAGCTTTTATTGACAGCCTCCGCACCCCTGATGATAACAGGAGCGTCCGAAGCGGTAGCGGCAATGGCAGCAGCCATAACGATTCGGTGGTCGTTGCAGGAATCCACCTCACCGCCCGTAAACTTATCAACGTGCTGCATTTCAAGGAAATCATCGCCTGCCGTGACCTTTCCGCCGATGGCGTTAAGTGCGTCGGCAATGGCAGTGATGCGGTCGCTCTCCTTTATTTTAAGGCGGGCGGCATTCACAATCCTGGACGTTCCCTTTGTAAAGCAGCCAAGCACCGCAAGAATGGGCACAAGGTCGGGGATATCGCCCACATCAACGGTGAACGGCTCCAGACCGTCTCCTGTGCTGCTTTTTTCGATTATGTCAACGATGGCCTTGTCGCCCTGAACGGAATCGGGGATAAGATTTTTCACTCTTATCTCGGAGCCGAGGGCGTTGGCTGTGAAGAAAAACGCCGCCTGAGAATAGTCTCCCTCAACGCTTACACGGCAGGGAGAATACTTCTGACCGCCCTTGATAAGGTACATGGGCAGTCCGTCAAGCTTTGTTTCGTATATGTTTATGCCGAAGTTTTTCAGCGCCGCTATGGTCATATCCGCATAAGGCTTTGACTGCAAAGGCGAGGTGAGCTTTATAACCGAGTCCTCCTCGCAGAGAGGCAGGGCGAACATAAGTCCCGTGATGAACTGGGAGGAAACGTCCCCCTCCAGCAGATACTCCCCTGCTGTGAGCCTTCCGCTTATTGTCATGGGCAGACCGCTTTGCGGCTCAAAGGAAATTCCCTTTTTGGAAAATTCACGGACATACGGGGTATAAGGTCTTTCGGGCAGCTTGCCGTGACCTCTGAATGTGGCATTTGTGCCCAGTGCCGCCGCCACGGGGATAATAAAGCGCAGTGTGGAGCCGCTTTCGCCGCAGTCGATATCTGCCTTTGCGGCAGGAGCTTTTATTCCACGGACGGTATAAACATCGCCGTCTGCCAGCACGTCAGCCCCGAGAGCCTCCATTGCACCTGCTGTCACCTTTATATCGTTGGAGCCTGTTACATTGGATATCTCCGAAATGCCGCCTGCAAGAGCCGCAGCGATTATCATTCTGTGGGAATAGCTTTTTGAAGAGGGGGCGTTCAGGGTTCCGATAAGCTTTGAGGGGTATATTTTAACGTCCATATCTTAAACCATCTTTCCGAAAAACTTATGCAAGGAAGTCATTGAAATCGGCTACCGACATTTTCACTGCCGATGACTTTCCTATATCAGAGCAGATTATCACATGGATAGAGCTGCCGTCACGCTTCTTGTCGTTCATGCAGGCGCTTCCCAGCTGTGCGGGAGTAGGTTCGATGTCCCTTGTAAGCTCATATTTTTTCAGGCAGCCGCAAAGATCAGCTGTAAGACCCTTTCGGCACATTCCACGCTTTTCCGCAAGGTCGGTGATTATCTCCATGCCCTTTGCAACGGCTCTGCCGTGGGAAATTCCCGTGTAATGGTAATACTGCTCGATGGAGTGGCCCAGAGTGTGGCCGAAGTTCAGGAGCATTCTCTCGCCCTTGTCAAACTCGTCCGCCTCAACAACATCTCTTTTTATGGCAACACAGCGGGCAATGATATCGTCCATTACCTCATGGACTGTGTTGATATCGTGATTCATAAGAATGCCGAAAAGCTCGTCCGACTTTATCATGCCGTACTTTACCACCTCGCCCATTCCGTCAACCAGGAAGTCATGGGGAAGCGACTTCAGCGCACCTGTGTCGCAGAGCACCAGCTTTGGCTGCTTGAATGCGCCCACCAGATTTTTTCCCTCGGGGATATCAATAGCTGTTTTTCCGCCAACGGAAGAATCCACCTGAGCCAGCAGAGATGTGGGGAGCTGAACGAAATCCATTCCCCTGAGATATGTAGCGGAAGCATATCCTGCCATATCCCCTGTTACTCCGCCGCCAAGGGCTGCAATGCAGTCGGTGCGGGTAAAGTGGTTTGCGGCAAGGAAGCTGTATATCTTATTAAGTGTATCGGAGCATTTGGAGGCTTCTCCGTGAGGGAAAACGAATTTTCTTACATCAAATCCGTTTTCTTTAAGTGACTTTTCAACTGTTCCCGAATATATTCTGTCAACATTATCGTCGGTTATAAGGGCGATTTTCTCGGCTCCGGTTACGCTGCTAACGTATTTTCCGCAGTTCTCCAGAAGTCCGCTTCCGATAATTACATCATATTTAACAGATGCGTTTACGGTAATTGTAATCATTGTGACCTGTCCTTTCGGGAAAAATAAACGGCTCTGCAAAAGCAGGCAGAGCCGTAGCTGTTATTACTGCATATCCTGCAAAGCGGCCTCGGCATCAGCTATCTGCTGTTCACGCATATCGCCTATGCTCTCCATCTCGGAGGATTCCTCGCTTACATATTCGGAGCCCTGCACCACAGGGTTATCCTCTTTCTGGCAGGCAGACAGTGCAAGTGCAAGCAGAGCAGCTGCAAATATCATTGCTTTTTTCATAACATACCCTCCCATGCACGATTTTTGACGCATTTATACTCTTACATTATAAAATATTTTTGCAGCTATGTCAATAGTTTTGGGGTAATTTCACGATGTAAAGCAGCAAAACAAGGCAGTAAAAAAAGCGGACCGCCAAAGCGATCCGCTTGATGTTTCACACAAAATGAACAGAGATTATTCTTCCTTCATCTTTGCGAAGCACTCGCTGCAATATACAGGACGATCCTCTCTGGGCTTGAAAGGAACCTTTGCTACGCCGCCGCAGGAAGCGCAGGTAGCCTCGTACATTTCTCTTTCAGCCTTAGCGCCGTTCTTACGTGCGTTGCGGCAGCTCTTACATCTCTGAGGCTCATTCTCGAAGCCCTTTTCAGCATAGAACTCCTGCTCGCCGGCAGTGAAAACGAACTCTGCGCCGCATTCCTTGCATACTAATGTCTTGTCTTGGTACATTTGATTTCCCTCGCTTAAATAAAAATAATTTGGACCTGAGGACGGACTCACACCGACACCTTTGATAAAACAACGCTCTATAAGATTAAGCTACTTGGCCATATGATAAGAGCCATGCTCTTATGTTCATTTTTCGTCCGCAATCTTGCCTTTGAGCTTGCGGCGTGCTCTTGAAACGGCATTTTCAGCCGATTTCACGGAAATGTTCAGCTTCTTTGCTATCTCCTCGGAAGTAAGACCTGTGATGCTGAGCCTGAATATCTCATACTCCATGGGAGAAAGGGTATCCTCCAGCTCCCTGAACAGTTCACGCTGGATAATGATATTTTCGGGAGTGAGATTATCCTCACCCTTGTCCTCATCGCTGCCCTCCTCGGTGCTTTGCAGCCTGGAAAGCTTTGCGGCGGCGGTCTTCATTCGGTTGACCACGCAGGAATAGGCATATGATGAAAACGCTGTGCCCTTATCGCTGCTGTAGTGGCGTATGGCGCTGAGGAACCCCAGCACGCCCTCCTGCACGAAATCATCGCACGCAGATGCGGAACCGCACATTGAAGCGGCTTTGCTCTTGATAAAACCGAAGTACCTGTAAATAAGCTCAGAAGCTGCGGGAACGGAAAGCCGCCCTCCACGGCATCTTTCAACCAGCTCCTCATCGGAGCAGGACGACAGGCTGTCGCATGGATCTTCGCTGCGACCACCAAAGTCAGCACGGACAGCGGTCATATAAGGCCTCCGAAATCATCATAATTGTATGAAAATATATATTCACTTTTAATATTGTACCCGAAAAAGCTTTTTTTGTCAAGGGGCTTTTTAATAAATTATAAACTCAATACAAATATTTGTTGCAAAACATATTATTTCAACCTGTTTTTTGGCTATTTTGCTCACACAGGAAAAATATCACGGTTAAATTTATACTAATCTTCAATCGCTCTATAGGCAAAGCCGACAGATGAAATAAGACCAGTCAAGGAAAGCGACCGCAGGCGGGCTTGCCGCCCGGCAAGGGAGCTTGACGAAGAATGGGCTTATTTCAGCCGAGGATTTGTCTGTAGGTTGATTGAAGATTAGTATTAGTAATAAAATATAACAGCCCCGCCGCCGTTAAGCGACAGGGCTGAGAAATATGCTTATGAAAATTATGCTACAACTGAGATATCAAAGATATCAACTATGCCGCTCAGATCCTGAGAATCAACAAAGCTGATGTCGCTCTTGTTTGCGGTAGGAGTTGCATATACGATGTCGGAAGAGCTGATAGAGGTCCATGCGCCGTTTACATAAGCCTTTACTGCAAAGCCGTACTTAACGCCGTTGGTAAGACCTGTTACATACATACCGTTTGCGGTTCTGTAGCCTGCAACAGACCACTTGCCGTTGAGGTAGGTGTAAACTGCGTAGTTGGTTGCGCCGTTTACGGAAGTCCAGTTAAGTGCTACCTGACCGTTCTGACCCTGAGCCTTTGTGATAACGGGCTTTGCGGAGCCTGCAACGGGAGTTGCATAAACGATATCGGAGGAGCTGATAGCAGACCATGTGCCGTTTACGTAAGCCTTTACTGCGAAGCCGTACTTAACGCCGTTGGTAAGACCTGTTACATACATACCGTTTGCGGTTCTGTAGCCTGCAACAGACCACTTGCCGTTGAGGTAGGTGTAAACTGCGTAGTTTGTTGCGCCGTTTACGGAAGTCCAGTTAAGAGCCACCTGACCGTTGCCTGCCTTTGCAGATGTGATCTTGGGCTTTGCAACTGCTGCTGCGGGAGTTGCATATACGATGTCGGAGGAGCTGATGTCTGACCATGCGCCGTTTACGTATGCCTTTACTGCAAATCCGTACTTAACGCCGTTGGTAAGACCTGTTACATACATACCTGTTGCTGTTCTGTAGCCTGCAACTGCCCACTTGCCGTTTACATAGGTATAAACTGCGTAGTTGGTAGCGCCGCTTACAGCAGACCAGTTAAGTGCAACCTGACCGTCGCCTGCCTTTGCGGAAGTGATCTTGGGCTTTGCAACTGCGCTGCCCTGAACGTTTGCGTAAACGATGTTGCCGCTTGTAATGCCTGTCCATACGTTAGTCTTGGTAACGGGGTTGCCGAAAAGTGCTCTTACAACGAAGCCGCATCTGCCGCTTACTGTCATGTTCTTGATAGTGTAGGAAAGATACTTGGTGTTTGCGTTATTAACTGCTGCGACCTTGCCTGCGTATGTATATTTGCCGTTTGTGTAGGTGTAGATAGCGTACTCGGAAGCGCCGAGAGCATTCTTGAAGTAAACAGTTGCCTGACCTGCCGCATTGGACTCTACTCTGGTGTAGATGTTAAGAGGCATATCAGTTGCATAGGTGGGGTAAGTAAAGGTCTTCTTCATGCAGTCCTCTACAACATAACCGCCTGATGTTGCGCCGTCGTCAAAGATAGCGTGGAGAACGCCGGGGCCTCTGTTGAATGCTGCGTAATATACATAGTCGTAATTATAGTATGCGGTGTAGGACTGGTTCATTGCTGTAAGGCAGGTCTCATACCACTTGCCGTTGATCTTTACCATGTTCCATGCGTGGTCGTCACTTACAACGCCTGTGCAGTCGATGCCTGCCTTGTGGCAGAAGTATGTGAAGGTCTTGGAGAAGCCTGCGCATACGCACTGCTTATCCAGGAGGCAGCCTACGATAGTCTGGTTTGCCTTTTCGGCAACGATGCTGCCGTCGCTTGCAAGGTGATACTTGGAGTTTGCGCAGATAAGCTCAGCGATCTTGGTCTCCTTTGCAAGTGCATCGGGGCAAGCATTGATCGACTTCATCCAGCTGTTTGTGATATCATCGAGCTTCTGCTTTGCAGCTGTTCTTACAGAACCGTTCTGGTAGTTGTTGTAGGTAATGAACAGAATATACTTTGTACCGTTGGTAGCAGTACCTGTTGCCACAGTATCATTGAAGAAATACTGGGGGTTGGAGTACATGAAAGCATATGTCATTGCCATTGACTTGTCAAGGTCAGTATAAGGAACCATGTAGAAAATGTCATAGCCCGACAGCGTTGTTACCTCAAAGCTCTTTGTACTTGAAAGAATGGTATCAAAGTCAGATGCCATCTGCTGATATGTTTTCTTATATGCAGCGGGGAGCTGAGCGTAATAATAATCGGAAGTGTAGTTATAAGATGCGTCCTGAGTCTCGGTGAAAGCCTCAGCGCCGTCTGCCTGCTCTGCTCTGAGCTTATCCATGCTTGCTTCCAGAGATGCAAACATCTCGTCAGTGTCAACGTCGGAAAGGTCGATCTCAATGCTGGGAGCAACGCCGCCCATAGTCTTGTAAGCCATAGGAAGCTCGGTGTAAGCGTCATCATATGACACGTCATAAGCTTCGTCCATAAGCTCGGTGCCGACAAAATCGCCCTCGCCCATATCCTGAACGTCTGTGTAATCGAAGCTGTCAGCAAAGACTGCTGCGCTGCACTGAGCCGCAAGAGCTGCCGCTGCCAACGCTGAAATTGCCTTTAATGTTTTCTTTTTCAATTCGTATCCTCCGTCCATAACAATATTAACCTGTTGATGCTTCTTTACTCTGCTAAACCGCAGAACATAATTTTATTATAGCTTATTATCCCAAATATGTCAAGAATATTTTATCAGAATTTATTATATTTATTCTCTTCATTTTTATATAAAAGATATCAAAAAATGTTTACACAAAAAGGCGGCACGAAAACCGTACCGCCTTTGAAATATGAACTTTTGTTATGCGCTCAAAATTACTTCTTGAGAGCCATTGCCTTTTTAACATTGGCAATGATATTATCAGCTGTGAGACCGAACTCCTTGAGCAGCTCAACAGCAGGGCCTGAGTGACCGAACACATCGTTTACGCCCACCTTGATAACGGGAATGGGGCACTCTTCTGTAACAACTTCCGCAACAGCAGAGCCGAGGCCGCCGATAACGCTGTGCTCCTCAGCGGTAACGATAACGCCTGTTTCCTTTGCAGCCTTGACAACAATGTCACGGTCAAGAGGCTTGATTGTGTGGATATTGATAACTCTTGCCTTGATGCCCTCTTCAGCCAGCTTGTCGGAAGCCTGGAGAGCCTCGTTTACCATAAGGCCTGTTGCGATGATGGTAACATCGTCGCCGTCACGGAGCTGAACGCCCTTGCCAAGCTCGAACTTGTAGGTGTCCTTATCGTTGAAAACGGGAACGGCAAGTCTGCCGAAGCGCATATAAACAGGCCCCTCGAACTCGAGAGCTGCTCTAACGGCTGCCTTTGCCTCAACATCATCGGCAGGGTTGATGATAGTCATTCCGGGGATAGTTCTCATAAGTGCGATATCCTCGTTGCACTGGTGGGTAGCGCCGTCCTCGCCTACGGAGATACCTGCGTGGGTAGCACCGATCTTGACGTTAAGGTGGGGATATCCGATAGAGTTTCTTACGATCTCAAAAGCACGTCCTGCCGCAAACATGGCGAAGGAGCTTGCAAATACCTTCTTGCCTGTGGAAGCGATACCTGCTGCAACGCCCATCATGTTAGCCTCGGCAATACCGCAGTCGAAAAATCTTTCGGGGCAGGCCTTCTTGAAAATGCCTGTCTTTGTAGCCGCAGCAAGGTCGGCATCGAGAACGATAAGATCGGGATATACGCTGCTCAGCTCAGCAAGAGCCTCGCCGTAGCTTTCTCTTGTAGCCTTTTTAATTACATCTGCCATTGTTTCAGCCCTCCAGTGTCTTTAACTGAGCGTTAAGCTCGTCCATAGCCTGCTTGTACTGCTCTGCATTGGGAGCTGTACCGTGCCAGCCGACCTGATTTTCCATAAAGGAAACGCCCTTGCCCTTTACGCTCTTCTGAACGATGGCAACAGGCTGACCGTTGATCTTCTCAGCCTCGTCGAAAGCTCTCTCGATATCGTCGAAATCGTGAGCGTTCATGGTGATAACGTGCCAGCCGAAAGCTTCAAACTTGTCGGTGATAGGCATGGGAGAACATACCTCGGTGATCTTGCCGTCGATCTGGAGACCGTTGTTGTCGATGATGGCAACAAGGTTATCAAGCTTGTTATGAGCCGCAAACATAGCAGCCTCCCAAACCTGACCCTCTTCGATCTCACCGTCGCCGAGAACGGCATATACCTTGTAGTTATCGCAGGAGATCTTGCCGGAAAGAGCCATGCCGCAGGCAGCGGAGATACCCTGACCCAGAGAACCTGTGGACATATCAACACCGGGAATGTGCTTCATATCGGGATGACCCTGAAGTCTTGAACCGATCTTTCTGAGAGTTTTCAGCTCCTCAACATCGAAGAAGCCTCTCTGTGCCAGAACGGAGTAAAGTGCGGGAGCAGTGTGACCCTTGGAGAGAACAAGTCTGTCTCTGTCGGGCATTTTGGGATTCTTGGGGTCAACATACATTTTGTGGAAATAAAGATAGGTGAGCAGGTCTGCAACTGAGAGAGATCCGCCGGGATGTCCCGATTTAGCGTTATATACGCCCTCGATAACTCCCATTCTTACCTTGCAGGCTGTTATTTCAAGCTGCTTTTTGAGTGATGCGTCCATGACTCTTAATCATCCTTTCTTGCGTATAATAATTCGCAGAGAATTATTTGCTTAGTATGTAGTCTATAGTCTCGGCAACGGCGCCCCCGGTACAGTCCGCCCTGCAGACCATATCGCAAACAGCCTTTACCTCGTCTATAGCATTTGAGGGACAAGCGGCAAAATCCGCATATTCCAGCATTGCCATGTCGTTATTATAGTCCCCCATGGCGACTGTTACACAGCCGTCAAAGCCGTACAGCTCCTTGAATTTCTTCACGGCATAGCCCTTGGAGCAGTCCTTGGGGAGCATTTCATGAAATATTGTGCTTGATGTGACAAACTCAACGTCCCCCGCAAACTCCAGCGTCTTTGCGTATTCCGCAAAGGGAACGATAGATGTCTCTGGCATGGCGAAAAGTATCTTGCACCAGTCGCCGTGGGGAACATCGTCAAGGGACTTTACTATATTTGCGGTAAAGCCGCCTATCTTCCAGTGATGCCTCTCGTAATCGTTGATGTTCACATCGTATATTCCCTCGGGGCGGCATATCTCAGCACACGCCTCGGGAAATTTATCAAGCAGCTGTGCCACCATTGTCCTTGCCTTTTCCTCGGGCAGATATTCCGACCACTTAACGGAATTTGTTCCGCAGTCGTATATCATTCCGCCGTTGCAGAGGATAACGGGGCAGTAAAGTCCGATGGGCGTGAAGTAATGAGCCGTTGCCTGAAGCACACGTCCCGTTGCCACAACGAACATTCCGCCTGCCTGTCTCAGCCTGACGATAGCGTCGGAATTTCTCTTTGAAAGGGTCTTGTCCTTGCTGAGAAGAGTTCCGTCCATGTCGCTGAAAAATATTATCTTTGATTTATCCTTAAACATATGACCTCGCATCAAAGCCTGCGCACCTTTTCCAGCACCTGATGAAAATACTGGGGAAGCTCGCTCTCGAACTCCATATATTTGTAGGTGATGGGGTGAACGAAGCCGATTTTGCCTGCGTGGAGGCACTGACCGTCAATGCCCTTGAAAGGCTTGCCGTAAACATCGTCGCCCAGAACAGGGTGACCGATGTATGCCATATGCACCCTTATCTGGTGAGTTCTGCCCGTTTCCAGCCTGAGCTTTATGAACGAGTAGCCGTTAAATTCCTCCAGCACCGTGTAATGGGTAACTGCGGGCTTGGAATTTCTGTCGGTAACGGTCATTTTCTTGCGGTCAACGGGGTGGCGGCCTATGGGAGCGTTCACCGTTCCCTCAGGCTCCCTGAACCTGCCGCAGACCACAGCACGGTATTCTCTTGTAAAGCTGTGCTCCTTTATCTGCTCCGCCAGTCCCCTGTGGGCGGCGTCCGTCTTTGCGACTATGAGCAGACCGCTGGTGTTCTTGTCTATGCGGTGGACTATTCCTGGACGGATAACTCCGTTTATGGAAGAAAGCCTGTCGCCGCAGTGATACATGAGCGCATTTACCAGCGTTCCCGTGTAATTTCCCGCAGCAGGGTGGACTACCATGCCCTTGGGCTTGTTTACCACCAGCAGATAATCGTCCTCATAGACTATTTCAAGGGGGATATTCTCCGCCTTGACCTCCAGCACCTCAGGCTCGGGGATAACAGCCGTTATCTCGTCTCCCTCGGTGATGACGCAGCTTTTGTTAACAGGCTTGCCGTTGACAGTGACCTGTCCCTTTTCGATAAGCTTCACCGCCATGCTGCGGCTGATGTCATTGCCGCACAGGGAGATGAGCTTGTCTATCCGCATACCGTTCTGGCTTTCGTCTGCGGTAATGAAAAGAACGTCACTGCTCATTGCTCTTCTCCTCTTCAAATCGCTTCATATATTTTCCCTCGATGAAAAGGTAATACACGATAAGCAGTATAGCGCCGAAAACCACGCATATATCGGCAAAGTTGAAGATGAAGTTAAAGGGAAACAGCCTGATGAAATCCGTAACATAGCCCTGAAAAACACGGTCGATGAAATTGCCTATGCCGCCGCCCACGATAAGCCCGAAGGAAACGGTCATAAGCGGGTGCTTGTGCTTCTGCTTATGGAAATAAACAGTAATAAGCACCATTGCAACGGCGGTGACTATCGCCAGCGCCATTGTTTTTCCCGTGAAGCTGCTGAAAGCCGCACCCGTGTTCTTGTGCAGGGAAAATGCAAGGATATCAGTATCCCCGAGGGTTATCGCCCTTATGAGCTGCCCCTCGGAAATACCCGATTCCGCAATATATTTTGTTATTCTGTCGATAACTACCGACAGCACCGTGATCATCCAGAAAAGTATTATCACGCCTTTGTTACCTGCTCAACGCAGCGCTTGCAGAGTGTGGGGTGATCGTGATCCTCGCCCACGGTCTCGCTGTAGCACCAGCAGCGCTCGCACTTTGCGCCGTCAGCCTTTTCAACGCTGAATGAGAGCTTGCCCTCAAATGCGGGATCCTCGCACTTGAACTCGCCGTCGCCGTTGTTTACAACGCTTGCTGCGGATACGATGAATACTGCCGCAAGTGTGTCCTCAACTGCGGAAAGCTTGCTGTAAAGAGCCTCGCTGTCAGCGTGGAGAGTTACCTTTGCTTCAAGGGAAGCACCGATGAACTTTTCAGCTCTCTTCATTTCAAGAGCCTTTGTAACGGAGGAACGAACGCTGTAGATCATATCCCACTTTGCTGTGAAAGCGTCGTCAGCGCTTACATCGAGCTTTTCGGGCATCTGGTTGAAGAAAATGCTCTCCTTGTCGTCAGCTGCGCCGTGGGGCATATGCTTCCAGATCTCTTCCGCTGTGAAGGAAAGGATAGGAGCGATCATTCTTGCAACAGCGCTGAGGATAATGTACATTGCGCTCTGTGCGCTTCTTCTTTCGGGAGACTTCTCGCCTGTGCAGTAAAGTCTGTCCTTGATGATATCAAGGTAGAAGTTGGACATTTCCGTTACGCAGAAGTTGTGGATAGCGTGAACGGAAACATGGAAATCGAATGCGTCATAAGCAGCCTTTACCTTGTCGATAAGGGCATTGAGGCGGATAATTGCCCACTTGTCGATCTCCTGCATATCTGCGGGAGCTACCATATCCTTGTCAGGATCGAAGCCGTCGCCGTTGCAGATGTTGCCGAGAATATATCTTGCAGTGTTTCTGATCTTCTTATAGGTATCCGCAAGCTGCTTGAGGATATCCTTGGAAATTCTGATATCGGAGTGGTAATCGGAGGAAGCTACCCACAGACGGAGAATATCTGCGCCGTTCTGCTTGATAACGTCCTGAGGGTCGATACCGTTGCCGAGGGACTTGTGCATTGCTCTGCCCTCGCCGTCAACTACCCAGCCGTGGGTGCAGACTGCCTTATAGGGAGCCTTGCCTGTTGTTGCAACGGAGGTGAGCAGTGAGGACTGGAACCAGCCTCTGTACTGGTCAGCGCCTTCAAGGTAGAGGTCAACGGGAACGTCAAATCCTCTTTCCTTCATAACGGCTCTGTGGCTTACGCCGCTGTCGAACCATACATCGAAGATGTCCTTTTCCTTGACAAATTCGGTGCAGCCGCATTCGCACTTTGTGCCTGCGGGGATAATATCCTTAACGTCCTTGATGAACCAGGAGTCTGAGCCTTCCTTGCGGAACATATCGGAAACTGCCTTGACAGTCTCGTCGGTAACAACGGGCTTGCCGCAGTCCTTGCAGTAAACAACGGGAATGGGAACGCCCCATGTTCTCTGGCGGGAGATGCACCAGTCGCTGCGGTCGTTTACCATGCCCTTTATTCTGTCCTCGCCCCACTCAGGGATCCACTGAACATCGCTGATAGCCTTGACGGTCTCAGCCTTGAAGTCCTTTACGGAGCAGAACCACTGCTCCGTAGCTCTGAACAGAACGGGGTTCTTGCATCTCCAGCAGTGAGGATACTGGTGGACGATCTTTTCCAGTGCAAACAGTGCGCCTGATTCTTCCAGATCCTTTGCGATGACCTTGTTTGCGGCATCGGTCTTGAGGCCCTGATACTTGCCTGCTGCCTCGGTAAGGATACCCTTGGAGTCAACGGGAACGGTGATGCCTACCTCGGGATACTTCTTGCATACCTCGAAGTCGTCAACGCCGAAGCCGGGAGCTGTGTGAACGCAGCCTGTACCACTTTCAAGAGTTACGTGGTCGCCGACGATGACAAGTGACTCACGGTTCATGAAGGGGTGGGCGGTCTTCATATATTCAAGCTCACTTCCCTTGAAGGAGCCTTCAGTTGTGTAGTTCTCAACGCCTCTTGCCTTCATAGCTGCGGGAACAAGCTCTGCTGCCATGATGTAGTTCTCGCCGTCAGCCTTGACAACGGTGTACTCGTACTCAGGACCTACGCAGATAGCAAGGTTTCCGGGGAGAGTCCAAGTGGTGGTTGTCCAGATAACGAAGTAGGTCTTGTCAAGATCAAGTCCCATAGCGGTGAACTTGCCCTTGTCGTCAGTTACCTTGAACTTAACGTAGATGGAATGGCAGGGGTCGTTTGCGTACTCGATCTCAGCCTCTGCAAGAGCAGTCTGGCAGTCGGGGCACCAGTAAACAGGCTTCAGACCCTTGTAGATGTATCCCTTCTTGTACATCTCGCCGAAGATCTCAACCTCTCTTGCCTCAAACTCGGGCTTAAGGGTAAGGTAGGGGTCGTCAAAATCGCCCTGAACGCCAAGACGCTTGAACTGATCCATCTGGTTCTTTACCTGTGTGTGAGCATACTCAGCGCAGTGCTTTCTAAGCTCAGGAGCAGGAACAGCACCGTTTTCAACGCCCATCTGCTTAAGAACCTTCAGCTCAATGGGAAGGCCGTGGGTATCCCAGCCGGGAATATAAGGAGAGCAGTAGCCGCTCATATTTTTCTGCTTTACAATAATGTCCTTGAGCACCTTGTTGAGTGCTGTTCCAAGGTGAATGTCGCCGTTGGCATACGGAGGTCCGTCGTGAAGAACATAGCGGGGCTTGCCCTCGTTCTTCTCGATCATCTTGTAGTACATTCTGCTGTTATCCCAATCCTCGATCATGCCGGGCTCTTTCTGAGGGAGGTTTCCTCTCATGGAAAAGTCGGTCTGAGGAAGATTAAGAGTGGTATTGTAATCCTGTGCCATTTTCCTAACTCTCCTTAAATGGAATTATTTGTGCTGATAAACAGCGTTTTTTACTTACTGAACGGAAGAGGTATCGATAACTCTTGTAGCTTCCATGTCCTCTGCCTCGACAGGCTGAGGCGCAGGTGCGGGAGCCTCTTCCTCGGCAGGCTCATCGTTTTCGGGAAGTGCTGTGATAAGCTCCAGGTGAGACTTGTACATTGTGAGCAGACGGGACTTGAAGTCGGTAACAGCGTTCTGCATCTTTTCAAGCTCAGCCTTTTCTCTCTGAGCACGGATAGCTGTGGTGCCCACTATCTCATCAGCCTTTACATTTGCGGCGGAGATGATCTGCTCAGCCTTCTGCTGTGCCTCGGCAACAATGGTCTCGGCCTTGCCCTTGGCTTCCTCGATAACGGCTCTGCCCTGCTTCTGAGCGCCAATCATAGCGTCCTTGAGGGCTTCCTCGTCAGCCTTGTATCTGCGAATGCTCTCGACCAGCACCTCGATCTTCTTCTCGGTGTCCTCCTTGTCCTTGAGCATTGCGTTGATCTGGTCGGCGATCTCCTTTAAGAATTCATCGACCTCCTCAGGCTTGTAGCCCGGCTTGGCCTGTTCAAATCTTCTGGTGTTAATGTCCTTGGCAGTTATCATAGCCGATCCTCCTTCTCCGCAGATCTCATATTTCCGAACAGCGCTGCGGTCGCCGTGCGGCAATGGTCATATATACTTTTTTATCACTATATGGATACGGTCTTTTTTAGTCCTGTCACCGACGGAGCTGAGGATATATCTTCCGAAGCCCCTTACGGACAGCACGTCCCCTTCCTTTAGTGTGTCGGATACGCTTTCCGTAACCCCATGGTTTACCGAAACCGAACCCGAGCGGATAAGAGCGCATGATTTTTCACGGCTGAGACGGGTCGCTGTTCCCACCACGCAGTCAAGCCTGAGCGATGCCACAGTTCCGCTTATCTCGCTGAATTTATCGTTCCTGACGATCTTTTCGTCACTGTCGGCATAGGCACATTTTACCCCTACCCTGCCTATTTTTTCGATAAACACAGCCTGCTCCGCCGCAGCTCTTGTGAGCAGCGCATATGCCCTGCCCTCCGAGCAGATGATGTCCCCTATCTGGTTCCTGGTTATCCCCAGTGACATAAGGCTTCCGAGAAAATCCCTGTGGGAAAGGCTGTCGCACTCCCTGAAACGGAATTTTACCGCTGCCAGAGGAAACTCCTCCGCCATCGGCTCCTCATATTCGCCGAACACGCCCAACATTACCCTCTGAGCGCCCTCAAAGCCGCCCCACATCATAAAATGCGAAAAGCCCCCGTATCGGAGAAATCTCTCCGCCAGAGCAGCCTCGCCTTCGGTAAGGAACGCCGAAAACCTTGATGAGCAGGTCCTTTCGCATATGCTCACCATATCGGCAATATGGGAAACAAGGAGCTTGTCCTCACCGCCCAGTCCCTCGCCAGAGATGAAAGAATTTTTGTCGTTAGCCATAAAGCGTTGGGATATCCTCAGTCAGATCAGAGTAATACTCCGTTGCTTTCGAGTTCTGCCGAAAGCTCATCTCCCTGAAACCCAACGTTATAGGGGGTGATGATAAAGGTGTTGTTTGCAACGGGCTTTATGCTTCCGCCGTTTGCATATGCAACGCCGCCCAGGAAGTCGATGATCCTTCTGGTAACGTCGGGAGTGGTAGCCTCAAGGTTCAGCACAACGGTCTTCTTGTTGCAAAGGTGGTTTGCGATCTCCTTTGTGTCGGAGAACTTTTCGGGCTTTACAAGAATGACCTGGAGCTGTGCGGTCACACTGATATTCATTCTCTTGTTTCCGTTGTTGTCACCCATATCGTTTCTGGGCTGATAATTGTCGTTCTGGGGGAAGCCGCCCTGATTCTGAGACTGCACCTGGTTCTGCTCGTTCTCAGGCTCGTCGTAATCATAATCCTCATCAGGTCCCATACCCAGCGCATTTTTAATAGTATCGAAAAGTCCCATTTTCTTCTTTTCTTCCTTTCATATATTTATCTTTTTATTTAAAGAGATGATCTCGCAGGATAGCTTCTTGCGCCGAAAAGAGCAGTGCCCAGACGTACCATTCCCGTGCCGAATCTTACGGCATCGGTATAATCCGCAGACATACCCATGGACAGAAGCTTTATGTCAGCATTTTTCGCTTTAAGGTCCTCGAAAATACGCTGCATTTTCTCGAAATATACGCAGCTCTGACCCGGAGGGGGAATAGTCATAAGACCGCACAGCCTTACACCCTTCATCTCGGCGATCTGCGGAACAGCCTCGTATATCTCCTCGGGAGAAAATCCGCTTTTGGACTCCTCGCCGCCGATATTCACCTCGCACAGGATATCCATTACCTTCCCGTGCTTTTCGGCCTGCTTCGAGATCTCACCGGCAAGGGCAATGCTGTCCGCCGACTGGATCATAGTCACACTATCTATAATATACTTTATTTTGTTGCTTTGCAAGTGCCCGATAAAGTTTATTTCGGCATTTTTTACATACAGTTCTTTTTTCTGCAAAAATTCCTGCACCCTGTTTTCGCCCAGAAGCTCAAAGCCACGGGAAACGGCGAAATTCACCTTTTCGGCAGGCACTGTTTTGGTGACTGCCATCACCTTGATTTCATCATTTTCTCTGCCGTATTTTACCTTTGCTTCCTCCATATTGAAGCGTATCTGCTTGATATTTTCGGCAACATCGGCAAAATTGTTCAGTTCGTTACTCAAAATGAACATCTCCTTCCGAAGCAGCAGTCTCTGCGGCGGCTGACGTTTCTGCAGCTGTGGTTTCGGCAGCCGTAGTTTCGGCAGCTAAAGTCTCAGCCGCTGAGGTCTCCCCGGCAGATGTTTCCGCACCCGCCTGCGTCTCAGATACCTCCGCAGCAGTCTCGGACGTTGCCTCAGTCTGCTCCGTGACGCTTGCAGGGGGATAAAGCTCCTCCTCATCGTTCTCCGCAGTAGTTACGACTTCGTCCGAATTGGCCATATAGGCCGCTGTATCAACACCCTCAATGATAATGTCGTCGTAAACGCAGACATAGCTCTCATCGGAGGTGATTCGTGACAATATATAATCGTTGTCTTCAAAAATAGTATCGACCTTTTTGAAAAGCACTCTCTGTCCCCAAAGGACATAGCAGCCCTTTTCGTTGTTCTTGTTAAAGCGCAGGGCTTCTCTGGGAACTCTTATTCCCTCAAAGTCGTTAAGAGTCATCTCTACCCTTTCAACACGCTTCTGAACAAGGTCATAGGTCATCTCGTCGCAGCGGAGTATAAGCACCCATTCCGACGGATCGTCCGTAGGTTCAAGGGATTCTATCACCGCAGTGACCGTATCGGGGGTGGAAGCAAAGCTGAGCTTCACCGAATCTCCCGGGTTATAAACGCTGTCGGAGTTGTCGATAATGCCTGCGATCTTCCAGTTATAGCCCTTTATGAGCTTTCCTATCTCGTTTTTGCTCCTGCCTGCCCTCATGGATTTTTCGTTTGCTATAACGTCCTTGATAACGTCGGCAGTGATGTCGGACGTGTCGTCAAGGTTCAGCTTTTTCTCATACCCGTCGGTATAGCTTACAAAATATCCCGAGTCATCGGAGGTGATAGCCTTTTTGTATGTTTTTCTGTTCTTCATCAGCTCGTCTATCTGAAGCTCCAGCGAGGCGATACGGTCATCATAACCGTCCTCCTGCTTTACGGATATCTGATAGATGCTCATGAGCGTCAGCAGGTCATCACGGCTGCTTTTTATATCCGAAACGTCCTTTTTCGCCAGCTGCGTTGCCAAAGTCTGGTACTTCTCGCTGATAAGCGACGAAATGAAGTCAGGCTGGGCAGTAAGAACCGTTCCGGGATTCTGGGCGGCTTTCAGCAGGTCGATCTCGTCGGAGATCTCCTGTATCCGCCTGTTGGTCTCGATATCGGACTCATTGGCATAAACATATGCCACAATAGAGCCGTTTGCCACCTTGCCGCCGTCAGTCACGGGGTAGCTCAGCACGCCTGTATAGCTGCTGCGTATGACCGATTCATTTCTGATATACACCCCTCGGAAGGACACCTTGTCCGCAGAGGAATATATAACAGCCGTCTCGGTCCTGTAGTCCTCCTTGACTCCAGCATAGAGCTGATAGCCCACCGTAGCCAGAACGAACAGCGCAAGTATCACCCCAAGAACACGCAAAACACCGTTTCCCATTGGCACCTGCTCCTTCCGCTAAGGGATCACTTGTTATCCTGCTCTGCGTCGAGGATAGAAATGGGCTTTGCGGGAACTATTGTAGAGATGGCGTGCTTGAAAACAAGCTCCTGCTTGCCGTCAGCATCAATAATGACCGTGTAGCTGTCAAATCCCTTGACGATCCCCTTGAACTGGAATCCGTTTGTAAGGATACAGGTTATGGGAATACGGTCTTTTCTCGCCTGATTAAGGAAAACATCCTGTAAATTAAGCGCCTTGTTCATTAAGATCATCCTTTCAGTTTTATCGCCCGCAGCGGTCGTCCGTAGCGGTCGTCCGCAAGCGGACGGGCTTATTTTCTATGTATTGTAAAGCCGTTCTGTGAGTGCATTTTTACACTCTTTTTAATTATATCACATTATTTTCGATTTGGCTACTATATTCCCGCAATTTGCAATAATTCCGTCAAATTGTTGACTATTTGCGGTATCGACCCATGTAATTCGTACATCTCGACGAAACCATGTAAGCTGCCGTTTGGCGTATCTTCTGGTTTCCTGCTTTATTCTGTCAGCCGCTTCTTCAAGAGAACATTCCCCGTTGAAATAGGGTATCAGCTCCTTGTAGCCGATGGCGTTGAAGGCTGTTTTCAGGCGGTAATTTTCATACACGCCCCTTGCTTCCTCCACAAGGCCCTCTTCAAGCATCTTATCCACACGCCTGTTTATCCTGTCGTATAATATCCCCCTGTCAAAGCAGGTGAGACCTATCATGCACAGCTCATAGGGGGAAGCCTTTTCACGGCTTTTCTCCCTGTTTTCCTCCCCCGTGCGGCCCGAGAGCATACACATCTCTATGGCTCTTATCACACGAATGACGTTGTTGGGGTGTATCTTCTCCGCAGCCTCAGGGTCAAGCTCCGCAAGCCTTGCGTGCATATGCTCTTTGCCCATTTCCTCCGCTTCCGCCTCCAGCTTTTTTCTCAGGCTGTCGTCCGAAACGATATGGTCAAAGGAAATATTGTCGATGAGAGAGTTGATATAAAGCCCCGTGCCGCCTGCAACTATGGGCATTTTCCCCCTGCTGCGGATATCTGCTATGCAGTCCCTTGCCATGCGGACGTAGTCCGCCACGGAAAAGGGCTGATCGGGTTCAAGGAAATCTATCATATGATGGGGAATGCCCATCATTTCCTCCGCCGTGGGCTTGGCAGTGGATATGGCAAGCCCCTTGTATATCTGCATGGAGTCGGCGGAGACTACCTCTCCGTCATACATCTGCGCCAGCCGCACAGCCACGGCAGTCTTGCCCGAAGCCGTAGGGCCGCAGACCACTATCAAAGGTATTTTCTCTTCCATAGCCACCTCAGAATCCGTAAAGCCCGTATTTTCCCTCTTCAGCCGTGGGAGATACAAAGCTGTTTTTTTCAAGACAGGCAAAGCGCCACTCGGCATAAGCCGAGAGTATCGCCCTGCTCATATTCGTTATATCGTGGCGTGCCGCCGCCTCAGCCGCCGTCAAGAGCAAAACCTCGCTGTTTTCATATCCGTCAGACCTTGGCTCGCCCGAAATATGCTCCATTATAAACACGGCGCACCACCGCTCGGTACGCATTTCCATCGCCGCAAGAGAACGTGCTTTGCAAATAGCGCCCGTTTCCTCGTATATCTCACGCTCAACAGCCCTGTCAGGCATTTCGCCCTCCCTGACATATCCGCCTGGGACAAGTATCCTGCCCTTTGCCGTGCCGTAGGTGTGGCGCACAAGGAGTATTTTCCCGCCTATTTCCACAATTCCGCATACCGCAAAATGCCTGCCGTTCATGGCACACCTCTTATACTATTCGTTTGAACTGCTTTTCAAGCTCTCTCTTTGTGAGCTTGAACATAACAGGTCTGCCGTGGGGGCAGTATCTTATGCGCTCGTCCTCCAGTATCTGACCGATAAGGGATTTAAGCTCATCAAGCCCTGTGATGTCGTTTGCCTTGATAGCTCCCCTGCACGCCATGGTGTGATACATATCGTCCAGTATCTCAGGCAGAGGGTCATGCCTGTGGGCGGCAAAGTTCTGGGCAAGCTCGGAAACAATGTCCGATGCGTCGTTCTTGTCCAGCATGGAGGGTATGCCCTTTATGAGCACCTTGGGAGCTTCCAGCGGCTCTATCTCAAAGCCGCAGTCGGCGCATACCCGCAGATTTTTCACCAGCGCATCATACTCGCCGTAGTCAAGGAGCAGTTCTTCTGGAACAAGGAGCATCTGAGCCGTCAGATCTTCCCTGCCCGTTCTCAGGCGCTCGAAACGGATACGCTCATGGGCAGCATGCTTGTCAACGATAAGTATGCCGTCCTCGGTCTCCGCAATGGCATAGTTCTTGAACGCCTCACCGATAATGCGGAAATATGTTTCCTTGGACTCGGGCTTTTCTTCCTTTTCCTCGGGCTGAGGCTTGTTTTCAAATGCCTGCGCATTTATGTACTTGAAGTCCTTTTTAGGCTCTTCGGGAGTAAGGCTGTCAAGAACGCCCTCGCTTTCCGTACCGTATCCGCTCTGGAGATGCTCGGATATATCCGTCTTTTCATTTTCGCTGCTCTGTGCAGGCTCGGGAACATCTGCAACAGGCTCGGGTATATTTTCAGCCTCAGACACAGCTTCCGCAGGAGCTTGGGGCTGCTCCGAAACGCTCTGTTCCGGCATCGGGCGAACTCCCCAGCTTGCCTCCGCCTTTTCCACGGCTTCTGCCATGCGCTGCTCCGCAGTCTTGTCGCTCTTTCCCGCAAAATCTCTGGGGATATCGTCTATCCTCGTCTCGTGATGATACTCCTCGCTCTGCTTTACGGCAAGGATATTTTCTCGCCTTGCGGACTGATCCCCGCTTATCACCCGGGCAGGCTTTATATCCTGCGTGAATTTTGACTTTGAAGTGTCCTCCAGCACCGTCTGAACAGGCTTTGGAGGATCCTTGAACATGGGCATTGCATAGTCCGCTTCCGTCTTTTCACGGGCTGGAATTTTCATTTCCACAGGCTTTGTGTCAAGCATGATAGCGTTCTTTACCGCAAAATAAACAGCCTCGTAGATCAGCTTTTCGTCCGAAAAACGCACCTCCACCTTTGCAGGGTGAACGTTAACATCAACAGTCTGAGGCGGAACGTCCAGGAACAGCACGCAGGCAGGGAATTTGCCCTCCATAATGTTGTTGCGGTAAGCCTCTTCAAGAGCGCTCATGCCCGTAAGGCTCTTTACATATCTGCCGTTGATGAAAAAGTGCTGCATGGTGCGGTTTTTCCGTCCCCATATGGGCTTTACGGTGTAGCCGTAAACATGAATGCCCCCAAGAGTATAGTCAACCGGAATGAGAGACGCCGCAAACTCCTTGCCGAAAACGGAATACACCGCCGAAAACAGCCTGCTGTCGCCGGGAGTAAAAAGCTCCTGCTTGTTGTCACGGATAAACCTGAATGATATCTCCGAGTGGGAAACGGCTATCTTGCTGACTATCGCCGCAATGGCGTTACCCTCGTACTTGTCCTTTTTCAGGAATTTAAGGCGTGCGGGAACGTTGTAGAAAATGTCACGGACGATTATGGTAGTTCCCTGCTGGCAGCCTGTTCTCTCGTGTACCTGTTCTTCTGTGCCGTTTATCACATAATGAGTGCCGTACTCCTCGCCCTCCTGGCGTGTGAGCACCTCGCACTTTGCCACGGCGCACACCGAAGCCAGCGCCTCACCTCTGAACCCCAGCGTCATTATCCTGTTAAGGTCGTCCTTAACGTTCAGCTTGCTTGTGGCATGGCGCAGAAACGCCGTTGGAACGTCCTCAAAGCTCATGCCGCAGCCGTTGTCCGTGATGCGGATATATGATATTCCGCCCTGCTTTATCTCAACGGTTATGGCGGAAGCTCCGCTGTCTATTGAATTTTCCACCAGTTCCTTGATAACAGAGCTTGGGCGCTCGATCACCTCGCCTGCGGCAATAAGCTCCGCCAGCTCCTTATCAAGTACGTGTACCTTTGGCATTTTGCTTTCAGCTCCATTCGCCTGTTTGGTTTTATTGGTGATTAGTATTATTATATCATATGCGGCTCTGTTTTTTAGTTTAAGTGATAGATAAGTTGGAATTTGTCATTTACTCGAAGATCAGAGTTTCCTTATGAGAAAAATCCAATTTGATATTTTTGTTTGGATTCATCAGCAGTGTTAAAGTCCCCTGTTCCTTTGTCCCTATTTGCGTTGTCATAGTCAAAGAACGATAAGGTCTAAAGCCGCATTTTGCCTGAACTCGTTTAGACCGTTCGTTAAAGTTATAATAACCGCAAAGCAGGAAATCATAATCCAATTCATTAAACAAATAATCTATAACTGCTTTTATAGCTTCAGGCATGAGCCCTTTTCCCCAATAGTCCTTACTTAAAACATAACCCAATTCTCTGCCGCAGTGATCTTTGAATTCGGTTAAAGCATCTTCTAACCCATATTTTTCTATGCCGACAGTACCGATCACCTTATTATTTTCCTTCAGGCAAATTGCAAATACTTTATCATTATCGATAAATGAATTCATAATTTCCTGAGATTCATCTATACTTTCATGATGCTTCCAGCCCGCCATCTCACCAACGCCTTCGACAGACGCATATTCATAAAAATCTTTCAGATCTGTTTGCTCGAATGCTCTGAGAATGAGCCTTTCTGTTTCAATTACTTTTCCGTTTATCCTGAAATAAGCATTCATATTCTAACCCTTTTACATTGCGGCGTGTCGCCGCTGCCACTTCGCTGAAACATTTTGGAATAAACCTCTCATTTGCGGCTCGGTAACGTTAGTTTGTGCTGATAGCAAATTCCCATTTAAATAAGCCTGATAGTCAGCATATTCACAATAGCTCCTATAAAGCAAAAAATACCGGGAATAACAAAAAGTATTATTAAAATAATCAAATCCTTATTTTTAATACTCATTCAGATATCCTTTAACCTCATTCAAGTTTCGGTTTACCACTCTCACAAGCTGCCGTTACCGAGCTGCAAACAAAATATTTATCTCTCAGAATGTCTCAACGAGACAAAGTTACTTAACGCAGTGAAAATATACCATCGACCCATCAATGTGAAAATCGATTTTTTTGTACATTTTCTGCAAAATACCCCTCAGCTCTTCCTCAGTCTGGAACGGAGGAGAAAACCAGCCTTTCTTTGCAAGAATATTCTTCACAAGCCAGTCTGTTATTTTTGATTTTCCCTTTATGTAAAAGCAGGCAACAAAATCACCGCCCGGCTTCAGAACACGCCATGTTTCGTTGAATGCTTTTTGCTTATCGGGAAATGCGTGGAAACCATTCATGCTGACAACGATATCAAAAGACTCATCATCCATTTGCAGATTTCCCACATCGCCCTGAATGCACTTGATATGTTCATAGCCGCTAAGTCTTTTCTCGGCTTGCTCGATCATATCCGTACTGTAATCGAGACAAGTAATGCGGGCATTTTTTAAGGCCGCCCACTTGCGCTCCGTAAACACAGCCGTTCCAACAGGAACATCAAGCAGATTCCCGGAAAAATCGTCAGGGATATATGATAAGACTTTGCGTGCTACCTCATTGTCATCAGTCCCGCTCCAAAACAACTTTATATACATTCTGCTGAAAAAATTTCCCTGTGTAAGTACATCGTCATATATATTTTTTGATGATTCGTAGGCATTTTGGATCTTATCCGCCATATAACTCTCTCCTTAAATTTTATATCATTGCCGCTTACCAAGCTGCATATAGATTTTCTCAAAATTTTTCAACACGCCGCATTATTTCAGCATATCGCATATCTCCTGCAAAAACAGCTTTGCGTCCGCAGGGGAAAATTCATCGGGATTGGTTTTTCTGAGCCTTGACAGCACCTCTTCATCATTCAGCGCACCGAAGGATATCTGTCCGTCGGCAGAAGCTTTCCTGCCCTCCGCCTTTTCCTTTTCCATCTCGGAGAGTATCTCCTTTGCACGGTTGATGACGTTCTTGGGCAGTCCCGCAAGCTTTGCTACCTCAATGCCGTAGCTGTCGTCCACGCCGCCCTCAACTATCTTGCGCAAAAACTTGATGCTGTCGCCGTATTTCTTTACCGCAACGCTGTAGTTCTTTACGCCGTCCACACGTCCCTCCAGCCCGATAAGCTCGTGGTAATGTGTGGCAAACATGGTCTTGCAGCCTATTTTTCTGGTGTTGGCAATATGCTCCGCCACAGCCGTTGCAATGCTTATTCCGTCAAATGTGGAGGTACCTCTGCCCACCTCGTCAAGGATAACAAGGCTCTGCTTGGTTGCGTGCTTTAAGATATCAGCCACCTCGCTCATCTCCACCATAAATGTGGACTGACCTGCCGTAAGGTCGTCAGATGCGCCCACACGGGTGAATATGCGGTCAACTATGGATATCTTTGCATAATCCGCAGGCACAAAGCAGCCTATCTGAGCCATCAGCACGATAAGTGCGGTCTGGCGCATATATGTGGATTTACCCGACATATTGGGGCCTGTGATAACAGCCATTCTGCGGGACGATGTGTCAAGATAAGTGTCATTCGGCACATAAAGCTCGTCCGTCATAAGCTCCACCACAGGGTGACGGCCGCCCTTTATGTCGATAACGCCGTCAATGGCAATGTCGGGCTTTACATATCTGTTGCGCATGGAAACGTCAGCAAAGGAGCAGAGCACATCAAGAGCAGCCACCGCCTGAGCGGTCTCCTGCACCTCCGCAAGCTTTGATGCGATAAAGTCACGAACCTCCGCAAAAATCTCAGCCTCCAGCACAAGTACGTGCTCGCTGGCACCCGATATCTCTTCCTCAGCCTTTTTCAGCTCATCGGTGATAAAGCGCTCGGCATTTGCAAGGGTCTGCTTTCTTATGTACTCCGCAGGCACCAGGTCATAGTAGGACTTTGTTACCTCGATATAATATCCGAACACCCTGTTGTAGCCTATTTTCAGGCTCTTTATTCCCGTTCGTTCCTTTTCCTTGTTCTCGATATCGTCAATAATGCTCTTTCCGTTCTTGATAATGTTCCTCAGCCTGTCAAGCTCGGGATTGAAGCCGTCCTTGATAACTCCGCCGTCTTTGAGCAGCGGAGGGGGATCGTCATTTATCGCATTGCCCACAAGGGCGGATATCTCGCTCAGTTCATGAATCTTTCCGCAAAGTCCCTTTATAAGAGAAGTCCTGCAGTCCGCCAGCAGATGCTTGATATCGGGCATTTTAAGAGCCGTCTGAGCCAGAGCTTTAAGGTCACGGGGATTTGCGGTCTTGTACATTACCCTTGTCATAAGGCGTTCCAGGTCATACACGCCGTCCAGAGCGTCGCCCAGCTGGGAGAGCCTTATCATATCCGATGTAAGCTCCTCAACAGCGTCCAGCCTGTCGATGATAGCCGCAGGCTTTATGAGGGGCTGCTCGATGTATGATTTCAGCAGGCGCTTGCCCATAGATGTCTTTGTGCGGTCAAGCACCCAAAGCAGACTTCCACGTTTTTCCTTGTTGCGCATGGTCTCGCACAGCTCAAGGTTGCGCCTTGCGGTAAGGTCAAGCTCCATGAATCGCTTGTCGGAATAGGTCTGTATCTCGGTAAATCTGCCCACAGCCGCCCTCTGGGTGTCGCTGATGTAGAAGAAAAGTCCGCACAGCACAGCCACGGCGCAGGTGTCCTTTTCGTCGATGCCGATATCGGTAAAGCTGTCCGCCGAGAACTGCTTTAAAAGCACGTCCGAATGAACGGGAGAGAAATCCTCCTCTTTCATTATGGTAACGCCCAGATTCATTCTTGTGCGGATAAACTCCCTTACCTCGGTCATATCCGCAGCCTCGGCGTTAAAGAGCAGCTCCGCAGGGGAAAAGCGGGATATCTCGTTGATAAGCGCTTCGGTAAGCTCGGGAGCAGTCTTGTCCTTATGGGTAAAAAGCTCCGCAGTGCCTGTGGAGATGTCCGCAAAGCATATAGCCGCATTGCCCTCATGAACGTAAAGCGCACCTATGAAATTGTTTTTTGAATCGTCAAGAAGATTGCTTTCGGTAAGGGTACCGGGAGTGACGATACGTATAACATCACGCTTGACTATACCCTTTGCAAGCTTTGGATCTTCCATCTGCTCGCATATTGCCACCCTGAAGCCTAAGTCGATAAGCTTTTTTATGTATATCTCGGCGCTGTGATAGGGAATGCCGCACATAGGCGCACGCTCCGCCTGACCGCAGTCCCTGCCCGTAAGGGTAAGCTCCAGCGCTCTGGAAACGGTAACGGCATCATCAAAAAACATTTCATAAAAGTCTCCCAGACGGAAGAACACGATATGGTCGGGGTACTTGTCCTTTACCTCGAAATACTGCATCATCATGGGTGAAAGACTGCTGCGGTCAACGTTCATGGATAACAAAGCTCCTTCCTAATTATTGCAAAAGAAGCAAGGCGGAAAAGTCACCTTGCTTCTTGGAATTTCATTATCAGTGGCAGCCGCCGCAGGTAGAGCAGCTTCCGCCGCAGGAACAGGACTGGGGTGCGGATTCGGGGCAGGTCATGGGGTCATCGCCGTTGGCAGCGCTTGTGACGATGAAGTTGATGCTTTCCAGAATGCCGTCCATCTCAGCCTTTGCAGCCTCGAATGCGATCATCTTGGGATTGCTTACCACCTGAGAATAAAGTGCGTTCAGCTCATTGTTGAGAGCGGTGATCGCATTGGTGTCCTTCTCGGCCTTGCCCATCTCGGTGTTAAGGTCCATTCTCTTTGCGTGGAATTCCATTATCTGCTTCTGAAGCTCCTCGTCCTTGTCGTTTGCGAGCTTTGCAGCAGTGTACTGAATATATCTGGGGTCAGCCTGGAGAGCCTTTCCCAGTTCTCTTGCAGCTTCGATTACGTTCATTATTTTTTACCAGCCTTTCATTTATAAAGCCATGCCGCCTATGGGCAAAGCTGTTTTTATTTTCTGAGAAATAATATTTATTATACCATAAACCTCTTTTTTTGTCAATCATAACATTTTTAAAATTCGGCGGTATCCGCAGGTACAGATACCGCCGTCTATGTTATTCATTGTCAGTCATATCAGATCCTCTTATGCTCATGTTCATTTTAATATCAGATAAGTTCAGAAGCGATATTATATCATTGTCAATAGCAAAATAATTTTTTGTTATAAAGCTCCCCATTTTATCAAATATTGTGCTATAATGATATCATCACATCTTGGGAGGAACGCTATGAATATTTATTCTGCAAGATCAATTATAAATACCATAAAGCAGCTGAAAGCAAAGCACGACGCAGCCACCATTACATCAAGGGACGATATGATAAAAAAATTCATCGCCTTTGCCATTGAAAAAAGGCTTGGAAATTATCATCTGCAGCTCACTCCAGCAGATGAGCCATGCACTCTTTACAGCTCCAAGCTGGGCGGAACGCCCTATATGCCAAAGGATTTTGATTATCCCACAAACAGCGGCAACAAGCCCCTCAGGCTGCTTTGCCAGCTGAATTTTGAAAAGCTGCCGCCCATGAAGCCATTCCCCGAAAAGGGCATTTTGCAGATATATCTGTACGATGACGGCAAGCTTGATATGGCAGATCGTCAGACCACATCTGAGCAGGATAATTTCAGGGTGATATATTTTGAAGATATCCTCAGGCGGGAAAGTCTGCTGAAAAGTGCGGAGGAAATGCCTGCATTTGATAATGCTTTTCCTTTCACTGAAAAGCTGCTTATTGCCAAAGTCCCCACACCGACCATAATATGCTCCTCCGACTACCGCTTTGACGACACCGTGCTTGAATTTGCCAAGGCATACAAAATGTGCCACAAATCAGCCCAAAGCACGAACGATATCCCCAATGACGCCGACGAACCGCTGTACAACACATTTACATACGAAAACTTCACCTGCACAGGCGGCAGCGGCATATTTACCGAGCGTGACCCCAGAAAGGACTGCCCCGAATACCGTGACTGCGACCTTTGCCTGTTCACCCTTGCCGACGCATAAAAAGACGGACGGCTGAATTTCCTCATGCCGTCCGCCAATATGATAAAAAGGGATTTTTCAAAAGTGCTGTTTGATATGAGCATAGACTGACATTCTATGCTCACGGCTTTCTTGATGTAAGGAAGCCGATTGCTCTTTCAATGCTGTCCTTGGAATTGCCCCAGTCGGCGTCCTTGCCGGCGCTGCGGTAATCGTACATGGAGCAGTATTTTGAAACGTCAGTGTAAAGCTCGGCGATATAGCTTTCGGTAAGTCCGCCGATAAGCTTCATAAAGCCGTCCAGCTCCTTCTTTTGCAGATACTGGGGAGCAACGGAGGCAAGCAGGTCATAATGGGGCAGGCAGATAAACTCCTGTTCGCTCATGAGCTGCCTTGCCTCGCTGTTTTTGTACATCTCAAAAAATGTCCTCAGCAGGCGCTCCATTCCCCAATCCACCTTTTCACATACAAAGCAGCTCTCGTTTATTTCGGAGAGCTTTTTTTGTCTGGCGTTCTTGGGTTCAAAAAGCTTTTTTCTTGAAAACAGGCTGCCGTGAACCTCGTCCAGATGGGTCTGGAGCATAAGGGCAAGGGAAAGCCTGTTCTTGCATTTGAGCATCTGCGCAAAGTGGGCGGAGCAGAAGCCCGCACGGTTGGTTTCTATCCGCACATCAGGCTCCATCATAGCCGCTCCCATGATATACTCCACCGTGCGCTGCTCCAGCATATCCCTCATTCGGCAGATAGGGCAGCCCTCTCTCGGTTCGAGTATCTCGCTGATAGGTATGGTAAGAATACTTTCACGCATAATCAAAACTCCTGTTATTCATCATTTTCATTGTAATTATCGCCGTTATCAGCCGTGTCGGCTAGCATTGCGGCAGTCTCGTCCTCGGTCATGCCCTCAAGCTTTTCAATGTGATAGAACTCGTCATAGTAGGCGGAGATTATCTCACGTATCATAAACTTTGACCATTCACCGTGCTCCACAAAGCCCGAAAAAGCGATCTCGGGGTCATCTGCGGGATAAAAGCCGATAAATGCCGAGCCTGTGTCGTCCTTGGAGGTCATCTGGGGAGTACCTGTTTTTATGGCTGTCTTTTCGGGCAGGTCGGTGAGCAGATAGCTGTCGGTGTAATACTCGCTGAGGGTGGGGTAGGTATATGCCTCAAACGCCCCAGCTTCGACCATTCCCTTTGTTACAGTGTCAAAGGTGTAGCCTGTCTTGTCCTCGATAACAGCCGCCTTTACGGGCTTTGTGCGGGAAACAAGCTCTTCCATATTGTAGGTGTAAACGCTGTCCACCATGTAAGTCTCGTATCTCACACCCTTGTTGGCAATGGTCATAGCCTGCGCCGCCATTTGCAGTGGGGTAACATATGTGTCCGACTGACCTATTGCCGCCTGGATAACATTTCCCGCCTGCCATTGCAGTCCTCTTTCCTCAAAGGTCTCGGGGCAGGCGATGTAGCCTTTTTTTACACCTCTGCCTATTTCCAGCCCCATTTCTCCGCCAAGGCCGTAGTCGGAGGCATATTGGGCAATAAGGTCGATGCCCGTGATACGTCCCACGTCGTAGAAGAAGATATTGCAGGATTCTCTCAGCGCCTCCACCACGTTCAGCCTGCCGTGATAGCCCGTACATTCGGGGCTCCAGCCCTCCCAGTAGGTGTAATATTTCTTGCAGGTAACGGTGTCCGTGGGAGTGATTATGCCCTCGTTCAGCGCCGCCGTTGCAGTCACCGTCTTGAAAGTGGAGCCGGGACGGTAATATGCGCTGGTGACACGGTTTGTAAGAGGGGCATTCTCGCCGTTTGCCACAGCGGAATAGTCGTTTATATAGTCGTTCAGGTCATATGTGGGCGCAGTCGCCGCAGCCAGCAGCGCACCGCTTTTTACATCTATCACCGCAATAGCGCCTGCGTCCGCCTCGGTGCCCTTTGCCTTTGAAGATGTCTGGTGCTGGAGCCAGTAAATGTGATTTTCAAGAATGGTCTGCACCTTTCGCTGATAGTCGCTGTCAACAGTGAGCTTTATGGTATTTCCCGGCACCGCCTCCTCCGTCACCTTGTCGCTGATAACGGAGCCGCCCATTATCTCAATGGTGCGTGTGCCCTTTTGCCCCCTCAGGGTGCTTTCCATGGCTTTTTCAATGCCGCCCTTGCCTATAACATCGTTGAGGGCATATCCGCTGTCCCTGTTCTCCTCGTATTCCTCGGCGGATATGGCTCCCACCGTTCCGATAAGGTGGGGGACAACATCGCCAACGTTATAAACTCTCACCGCTTCTTCCGAGATATCCACGCCGTCAAGGTCATAGGAAAGCTCCTTTATCCTGACAACTGCCGCCATAGGGATATCCTCCGCAAAGGTGTAGCGGTTGGAAACTGAGAAATCACGCATCACCATGGTGTAGCGTATTCCTGCGATTATTCTTTTCTGCCTGTCGGTGTAGCTTTTGTCAATGCCGTAAAGGGTCTCCATGGCTTCCATACATTCCTCGGCAGTGCCATATACCTGCACGCCGATGTTTTTTCTCAGCCGAGCCACGTCTCCCTCCCTGTCAGCCTCATATTCAAAGGGAGCGTCGGAGGTTATGGGGAGAATGTCCTCCCACTCAACGTTTTCCTCGCCAAGAACCTCTGCCACCGTAAGGATTATGCGGTTCACCGACCTGTCGTCCGAGGGGAAGAACGCCTTTTCTATAACGGCGTTGAAGCCTGATTTGTTGCTCACCAGATATTCGCCGTCAGCGTCGGTTATCTCCCCTCTGGGAGCGCTTATGACCTGTGTGGCGATACCCGAGCTTCTGGACTTTTCCAGATAGCTGCTGCCGTCAACAAGCTGTATTTTCATCAGCTGAACAGCACCCAATGACATAATGCCAAGGGTGGCTGCCATCAGGAAAACAAAACGGAAATTATCCGCAGCCTTGTTCATAGATACCGCCTTTCTGTAATTGATTTGTTATACTAATCTTTAATCGTTCTATAGGCAAAGCCGACAGATGAAATAAGACCAGTCTAGGAAAGCGACCGCAGG
>ERZ1026854.160-NODE-160-length-50754-cov-111.719876_pt1 | contig 50754 bp, 51 predicted proteins | sample MGYA00380157_ERZ1026854 | MGnify/ENA primary metagenome ERZ1026854 (study PRJEB33269, sample SAMEA4719793) | human gut metagenome | biome: human-associated habitat; feature: organic feature; material: feces | place: Cameroon | collected 2013-10 ... | reverse complement strand
GACCCGCGACATCAACCTTGGCAAGGTTGCGCTCTACTACTGAGCTATTCCCGCAGATTCTTCTGAATCGCATTTTTCGTACCGCTGTAAAACAACAATACTATTGCGAGAGAAGGGACTTGAACCCTCACGCCTAGGGCACCAGATCCTAAGTCTGGCGTGTCTGCCAATTTCACCACCCTCGCATTATGAAAGCGTCGAACCGACATACACGGAGTTTTTCAAATCCGTATGAGCGATGGGAGGATCGAACTCCCGACCCACAGATTAAGAGTCTGTTGCTCTACCAGCTGAGCTAATCGCCCGAATTGTTCGCTTTCCGTTTTGCCGGAACTCGATTACCTACTTTGTTTGCGTCCGACACGATTCGAACGTGCAACCTCCGGATTCGAAGTCCATTGCTCTATCCTGTTGAGCTACGGACGCGTTTTCATAGGTTACAGTTACTTGCGGTTCGGCTAGGGTGCCTAGTGGGTTTCGAACCCACGACAACCAGATCCACAATCTGGGATTCTACCCCTGAACTACAGGCACCATGTAATCGATGTGTTTTACTATATCTGAATCAGTCTGTTTGGTCAAGAGTACAAAGCGAAATTTTCACAATTTTTTTCTTTTTTTTTCAATTCTATAATACTTTCTTTTCTAAAGTAAAATATTGATTTTCCGATAATAAAAGCAGAGAACTAACAAAATGGAAAGTGATATGAATTTTGAAACTGAATTTTTTTGCATTCTGAAGGAACAGAGCGATATACTTGATTCTATGCTGGCAGCCCAGGCTGAACTCAGAAATTGTGTAAGAACAAGAGTGTGGAGCGGGCTCGAAGAAAAAATTGCAGCCGTTTCAAATCTTGGACACCGTTTTTCACAACTGGACGAGCGTCGGGAAGCGCTCCTTCTTGCAGACAAAAACCTTGTGAATGCAGACGGCGCAAGAGCCCTTGTTTCTTCAGTGCGTTCAAAACTTTCCAGAAGTAAAATAGAAAATGATGCACTTTCGGAATATATCCGCATTACCAGGGAATTTATTTCGGGAGTTCTGGACCATTGTGTTCCGCAGAGAAGCAATACTCTTTATACAAGTTCCGGAACAATCAGAAAACCGACTTCACCGAGTGTTGTCGTTAACGTGACATTTTAGTTTTGTCTTTCAGGAGTAATTATGGCAAGTTCATTTGCAGGTATTGAAATTGGAAAAAGAAGTCTCATGGCGCATTCTACCCAGATTTCCACTGCGGGACACAACATTTCGAATGCAGACACCGAAGGCTATTCCAGACAGCGCGTCAATGTACGTGCTTTTGACCCCCTTTACCGCCCTGATTTGGAAAGAGCACAGGTTGCAGGTCAGATAGGACAAGGAACAGATGTAGAAAGCATTACCCGCGTAAGGGATGAGCTTTTGGACAGCAGAATTGTAGGCCAGACAAATGTTGAAAGTTACTGGGCAACGCGTGAAAAATATTATGCAATGATTGAATCAGTCTATAACGAGCCCGAAGAAATTTCTGTACGTGGCAATATGGATAAATTCTGGCAGGGCTGGCAGGAACTTTCTGTTTATCCCGACAGTGACGCTGCAAGACAGGCTGTTGTTACGAGAGGACAGACACTTACCGATTCCATAAGACAGCAGTTCCGCGGGCTTTCAGAAATAGGAAAACAGATTGACGGTGATATAGAAGCAACTGTCAGACAGGTAAATGACATTTCATCACAGATTGCAGCTGTTAACGGAGAAATCGTAAGAAGCCGTGCTATGGGTGACAATCCCAACGATCTTATGGACAGGCGTGATCTTCTTGTAGAAAAACTTGCAAATCTTATAAACGTGACTGTAGACAGAAAGGATCCTGACGAATTTATGGTTCACACAGACGGACAGGTTATTGTTCAGGGCAGTCTTGCACGCCAGATAAAAAGTGTTCCGCAGATAGACAATAACGGTTACGGAAAACTTGTATGGACAGATACCGGTATTGATGCACAGTTCCATGGTGGAACACTCGGTGCCCTAATTGAACTGCGCGACAAAGATATCCGTTCAGAAGTTCAGTCCCTGAATACAATGGCACTCAATTTTGCAGACCTTGTAAATGACGTTCACAGAAATGCAGTCGGTAAAAACAATGTTACAGGACTCGATTTTTTTGTTCAGCATGACTTTGTAGAAAACACAAACGGCAACTATGACAGAAACGGTGACGGTGTTGAAGATTCATCGTACGTATTCAGAATGACGGGAAAAAATGCCCTGCGCCCTCAGGAACAGATTGGACTTGAAGGTACAATGACATTTAACGGTGCTTCGGGAAATGTAAATGTTTCCTATTATGCTTCTGATACGGTTACAGATGTCGTTAATCGCATAAATGACAGCAATGCCGAAGTGAAAGCTTATCTTGACCGAAATTCAAACCTTGTGTTAAAGGCTACATCTTCTGCTTCTATGGAAAATCCTGATTTTGTCATACGACATGTGGAAGATTCGGGAATGTTCCTTACCGGATATTCAGGAATTCTTGCACAAAGCGGTGAAGGCGGTGCTTATGACTTTAACCGTGCCGATGCTGTAACTTCCCTTGACGGAGCGCAGTTTGCGGTTTCGCCTGTAATGAGTCCTGCAGACTATATGGAAGTTAACCCTGCAGTTACGGGTGATGTACGCAGTGTTGCCGCCGCTTTTGCAAACACAATCGGTGATGCAGACCCGGGAGACGCGCGTGCTGCTGTAGAAATAGCTGCCATGAGAAATACAAAGGTTATGATAGGAACCGGCCGTACTTTTGATGACTATTTTGCAGAAAGCGTAACCAATGTTGGTCTCAAGGGTGAACAGGCGCAAAACCAGCTTGCGAGTCAGAATAAAATTATGGACGACCTTCGTTCACTCCGCGACAGTATAAGCGGGGTAAATATAGATGAGGAACTTGCAGACATAATCAAGTTCCAGCACGGATACAATGCCGCGGCAAAATTCGTTACGGTTCAGGATGAACTTCTGGACACACTTATAAACAGACTCGGTGTCTGATAATTCCAATAGTATAGGGGCAGGTTATGACAAGAATCAGTTCACAGATCAATAATTCAGACATGCAGTATCACCTGCGCAGACAGGAAGTCAACAGCAATCGTCTTTCAAACCAGATAGGAAACCAGAGCCGCATAAGTTCATTAAGGGATGATCCTATTGCTGCGGGACATCTTGTGCGTTACCAGTCTTATCAGGGAAGGGTTGAGCGCTTTGAAAAAAATGCGCAGACACTGGCAGACCAGTTCAATGTACGCGAAGGCTACATAAACCAGAATCTTCAGATAATGCAGCGTGTAAGGGAGCTTGCAGTCGGAGGCGCTTCTGGAACCTATACCCCGGATGATCTCAAGAATATGGCGACCGAAGTGAACGAACTTCTCAAAGAGTTGGTGCAGAATGCAAATGCCGTTGGACCTGACGGAAATACGCTTTTTTCGGGTACAAGAACAAAGGGTGTTGCATTTGATGTTGTGATGGGAAATGTTCCGGGTGCAAATGAAGCTCTTATAGAAAACGTACGATATAACGGAAACGTCGGTATCAATAAAGTAGAAGTTGATGAAAATGCATATCTTGAAGTTGACTCAAGCGGAAACAAAACTTTCTGGGCCGAACCGCAGCGTCTTATGGGACAGCGTGACCTAAGTTCCTGGCAGGCACTCGAAGACGGTGTAATCGGAATAGACGGTGTTGACGTTAAGGTTTCGTCCGGGGACAATGTTTATGCCCTTGCTGCAAAAATCAATGACAGCGGCGTTGCAGTAAAGGCAGAAATTGACCCGGTTACAGGCGGACTTAATCTTACTACAACCGACTCTCACCAGATCTGGCTCGAAGACAAAAGCGGTTCTTCACTTTCTGACATCGGAATGATAAAGGACAAAAGCCAGCTTCCTCCGTATAATATCGGAAACGGGGTGCGTGTTTCAGGCGGTTCTCTTTTTGACTCTGTAATTGCACTCCGCGATGCAATGCTCAGAGGCGACAACGAATCTATCGGCGGCCGTGTTCTTGGAACAATTGACCAGGGAATTTCCAATCTTACAACAAGACTTGCCAAGTCGGGAAGTGATTACGAAAGGGCAGTCAACAATATTGAACGTTCCAAAACGAATAATCTTAATGTAACGGCCCTTGTAAGCAGGGAAGGCGACATAGACATAACAAAGGCAATAACAGACATGAAGATGATGGAATACGTTAACCAGGCAACGCTCAGCAATGCCGGAAAAATGTACAGCAGCACTCTTCTTGACTACATGCGCTAATAACAAAATAAAGAGGAATTAAATGAAAGTTGCGACGAAAATGTCAGGAACAGTTGATGTCAGTGCAGACAGAATAATCAAAATGCCGTTCGGGCTGTTTGGTTTTGAAGATTACACAGACTTTGCACTTATTGACAGTGAATATCCGCCGTTTGTCTGGCTTCAGTCTATGCAGGAAAAAAATCTTGCGTTTTTACTTTTGGATCCATTTTTGATAAGCGATGATTACGAAGCCGATATTGACGATTCTGAACTTGCCAAAATAGGAATAGAAGATCCTGCTGATGTAAGTGTTTTTACAATAGTTACAATACCTTCAGACGGAACACCGGTTACTGCAAATTTCCAGGGACCTGTCATCATAAACAGACGCAACAATCTGAGCATGCAGGTCGTTCTCAATGACACTAAGTGGAGTACAAAGCATGGAATTCTTGATGCCCTCAAAAAAAAGGAGGGAAAATAGATGCTTATACTTTCAAGAAAAGTCGACCAGAAAATAAAGATTGGAGCCGACATTACCCTGAGTATAATTGAAATAAGGGGTGATCAGGTCAAGATTGGTGTTGAAGCTCCCAAAAGTGTAAAGGTTTTCAGACAGGAAGTTCTGGAAGCAATTCAGAGTGAAAACATTGCCGCAGCAACCCAGCCTTCTGCCGAACAGCTGCAGCGCTTGTTTTCCAAATAATTTTTTTATTTTTGTAATTCGGCGTTTTTGTTTTCAAGAACAATTTCGGCTTCGCTTTTTCTTACATAGACCGGTCCGTCATAATCTTCGAGGGCCGGTTTTTTTTCTGCAATCATTTGTTCTGCTATTTCAAAAAGGGATTCACAGGCGTCACCTTCGGGTGTAAATGCGTGGAGCGAATACAGCGGGGTTTCTTCATTTACCTTTTCCACAAAGTTACGTGCTCCCGGGCCGCATGCAAGGACTGAAGTTTCTGGATCTATTTTCTGAAGAATTTTTTCTACACCAAGATCTTCGTCTTCACCTATTTTTTCACCGCGTATGTAGAAGGCATGAAAGTATTCGTCTTCCTTTGATTCAATTAGGGGCAGAACAGATTCTATTGCTTTTCTGTACGGCCAAGCATATGCCTGCAGGGACGGAATTCCATATACAGGAACATTGTGCGCAAGGTTTATTGCCTTGAGTGTACTTAGTCCAAGCCTCAATCCTGTAAAGGTTCCGGGTCCGAGTGTTACCGCCGTGTAGTCAAGTTTTTCAGAGTTAAGTCCCAGTTCTGACATTACATAATCAACAGTAGGAAGGATTTTTTCTGACTGTTTTATTCCAACGTCAAGCGTTACTTTTACAAGATTTTTGTCTTTTTTTGCTGCTATTGTAAGTTTTGAGACAGCGCAGTCTATTGCAAGTGCATTCATTTTTAATTCTCCGGTTCCTGTCTGTTCCAGTTATCAATTTTAATCTGTCTGCTTCCGTCTTCGAGAGGCGTTATTTCAATTTTTATTGTTCTTTTGGGAAGTTCTGAACTGACTTTTTCGCTCCATTCAACTATGCACACTCCGTCACCGTCAAGCATGTCTTCCACTCCAAGATTAATAAAATCTTCGGGACCGTCCAGTCTGTAAACGTCCATGTGGTAAAGGGGCATCTTTGTACCTTCGTATTCACTTATAAGACAGAAAGTCGGGCTTGTAACAACGTCTGTTATTCCGAGAGCCTTTGCAATTCCTTTGGTTATTGTTGTTTTTCCGGCAGCAAGCGTTCCTGTCATTGCAATTACGTCACCGCTTTTCAAAAGGGAACCGATCTTTTCTCCAAGATCTACCGTTTCCTGTGCCGAGTGGGTTATGTACGTCATTTTTTCTCCTGGGAAAGTTTACGGGAGCGAACCTTGTTCCGACAGCTTGCTGATAAATTCTACAAGTGATTTTTTAAGCGGAACAACAGGGTAGTCAATCTCTCTGGGCAGAGGATCCAAATCTATTGTTTTTTTGCCGAACGGATTCATTTCTATAGTAAAACTGATTGGAAAAGAAATGCGTCTGGTAAGAAATTCGACGACGGCGGTTGCTTTGTATTTGTTTATATAATAAATATAACCGTCCTCTTTTGAAATGGACTTTAGCTCCAGAACTTTCATATTTTTTAATGATAATCCTATTTTAATAAAAAAACAATATCGGACGGTACTTCATTAAGTGCACCCGATTCCGCATAAAGTCTGTTAAGCCCCAAGATATTTTGAAATAGATTCTGCAAGCGACATAAGACGCGGGGAAATTTCATATTCGCACAAATCGCCTATGGTAACAGTATCTTTTGAAGACATGGCCTGTTCCAAGTCTGCAATTATCGGTGCAAAATCTTCAAAAAACTCGCCGGCAGATTTTCCGTCAAATTTGATTTTTTCGTATTCTTCGGGGAACAGCGCGCACAGTGTCGTTGTGTGGCAGAAAGAGTCAATTCCGTCTGCAAGATTTGTTATGATTTGGTCTGCATACTTGTCGTCGCCTGACTGAAGTTTTGCTGGAATTTCCAGAAGCTGTTCAGAAAGGGATTTGAGATTGTTTTGTGAGGCTGATAATGCATCACGTATTTCTGCAAGACTTATAACACGCAGTTCAATGAGTGTGTCTTCTTTTATCGGATTTTTTGCCGCTTCGTCAAATTCTTCTGCGCTTACCGGCGTTCCGTCTATTTTTATAGAAACAGTTGTTGCATTGTTTTTTGCGGCTTCTGCTTCAAAAGATGCAAGTACGTCCCCAATGGTTTTTTCGTTTTCAAGAGTTATGTCAACATCCTGTCCGTTTACTTTGAGTTGCATTTTTTTACCTCATTCAGATTATCGGCTAGCGAGAGCCGTTTTGGTTAGCGAAATTCTTAAGGCTTGACTGCTGTCCTTCCAGACTGTTCAATGTTCCTTCCATAGAAGCATATTTTCTTCTGAGTTCAGCTTCCTTTTGGTCCAGCTGTGTCTGAAGCCTTGAAATCTTTGAGTCAGAAGCCTTTATTCTTGTATCAAGAGAGCTTGTTTTTGAAGAAATTATTCCGCCTGACTGAACCCATGATGTGAGCTGTTTGTCCATTTTGAGTGCGATTCCGTCATCTATGATCAAATCACCGTCGCTGTCATAGCCGAAAAGATTTTTTATGCTGTCAAGATTGTTTTCTATTGCTTCGTCCAGTTTTTTTTCATCAACTTCAAGATAGCCGCGCATTTGTGAAGCTCTGTAGCCGCCTGTTCCTGTGCTTGCGTTTGTAGAAATTCCAATCTGGGAAAGAAGGGTAATAGCAGCTTCTTCTGAACTTCTGTATGGTGAAGTAACAATTCTCTGGAGGGAAGCTTTTCCGTTTGTAAGGGTAAAATCTCCCTGGAATATACCCAGTTTTTCCATTGCAGCCTCACGCTCTGTGTCTGTTAGGTAGTCAAGTTCAGTTACGACTTCGGGCTTGTTTGTAGAAAGAATCGTCATTTCTGCTACAGCCTGATTGTATTTTCCTACAAAAGTGATAATGGCGTCTTTTGCGGTTTCCTTGTCGGGTTCAATTTTTATAGTAGCTGTTTTTTCTGTCTTGTCATGAAGATGCAGCGTTATGTGCGGAACAACGTCGTCTATGTCATTTTCAGGACGTGTGAGTGTAATTCCTTCATATTTAATTTTTGCATCATCGGCTGTTGTAATTGCGTGAACAGGTGCAAAACCAAGATTTTTTGAAGAATCGAACGACTCGGGAACAGAAATTGTAATATTTTTGCCTGTAGAAGAATTTCTTACAACAAGGGACTGTGCACCCGGAAAGTCTGAAAGTTTTATTGCAGCCTTTGTTGTTCCGTCTTCGTTTTCAGAAAAATATTCTTTTCCTACTGCAGTTTCGGTTCCGTCGGCATTTTTTATAAAAAACAGATTTTCACTGTCAGCAGGAATGGGTTCAAGAACTGTTTTTTGCTGCTGCGGAATTTTCGGAAGGGAAGTGAGACTCTGGTTGTTCTCTATGGTAATTCCGCCAAGTCTGGCTTCTCCTGGCGAAGGAAGAACAGGCTCTGAACTGCGGCTGTTTATTTCTTTTGTTATGTCTTCTGTTTCCTGCGAAGAAAAGTTGAATTCAATTGTGTCAGAAGGGCCTGTTTTGTCAGGAAATTTTATTCCAAATCCGCTTCGTGGGGGAACGGTTATGTTTTTGCCGTCAGATTTTACGCTGTTTTTTGAGATTTGCGGCATTCCGTTCTGAACAACTGTGTCTTTTGTTTCTGCGTTAAAAAAAGAAGATTCCCGCGAACTGAATTTTGTTTCTTCGGACTTAACTGCGGTAACCATTTTGATTTCTTTTGCAAAGTCGAGCGCTTCGTTTTCAAACATAAGGCGGTTCTGTGCACCGGTTTTGAGGCTTTCTATAAGAAGTGATTTTTTATTGGCGCTTATTCCTATAAGGCTTGCTTTTATTGTTTCACCGCCACGTCTGTTGAGGGCTGTTACAAAGTCAGAAAGTTTACCGCCTTTCCAGTTGAATTCAATTTTTTTTTCACCTGCAGAAAATGTGTATTTACCGGCCTTTACTTTTGTGTCCGAATCAATGTCTGCACTCAAAAAACGGTCTGCTGTTGCCGGCTGAATAACGTCAATTTTAAAGGAACCGTATTCTGCTTCACGCCCTGCGTCTACTGTTACGGCGTTTTCTTCAGAAGAAGAGGCCAGTTTGTTGTTGAACGGGTTTTCAAATGAATAAAGGGTTTTTACGCTTTCCCTAAGTGTGGACATTTTCTGGTTAACATCCCGCCATGCTCCCTGTTGCTTTTTGTAGCCTTCCAGGGCCTCTTCTTCCCTTTTGAGCGGAATACGTTCCACTTCCATAAGGGAATTTACGAGATCGTTTGTCTTGTACCTGTCTGTTACTCCGGGTATAGTTAGTCCGTCTGCCAATTTAAATCATTTCATCGAAGAGCAGACCGATAGCCTGCTTCATGTGGATCTGGATTTTCTGCAGATCCTCCGATGGTATTTCCCTTATTATTTCGTTCGTCGAACTGTCAATTACCGTTACGACGACTTTGTCAAGTTCATTGTTTACGTTGAACCTGAGTTTGTGACCTTTTACAATGTCGGACAGTCTCTGAAGATCCTGTGCCATAGCCTGTGTGTCTGCAATTTTGCTTTCGATGTTTGCAGAAACTTCCGCCGCGCTGTTGGGCATGTTTCCTATCTGTGCCGCAACTTTTGGTGCCTGTTTCTGCTTGTCAAGAGCGTTAAAGTAGCCGTCCATGGCTTGTGTCTGCCCAATCGTACTTATTGTATTCATGGTATTTTCCTCCTGAACAAAGAAAAAAGAGAGGGGAAGGGGGCGCACCCCTCCTCACTCTACGTACGTGCTGTCAAAAGAAGACATCCAGATTTCTCTTGCCGGTACGCACGGTTTAATCTACTGAAGCAGAGCAAGAACGTTCTGTGACTGGCTGTTTGCCTGTGCAAGCATGGCCGTTCCTGACTGTGAGAGAATCGCGTTCTTAGTATACTCGACCATCTCTGCAGCCATATCAGTATCACGAATGCCTGACTCGGCTCCCTGCATGTTTTCTGCAGCCACATTGATTCCTTTTGAAGCCATCTCGAAACGATTCTGATAAGCACCAAGATCCGCTCTCTGGCGTGAAACCATCTTGAGTGCACTGTCAATTGTTCCGATAGCCATGTTGGCCTGGTCTGGGCTTGCAATGCTGATCTGTTCATCAGAACCCTGTGTTCCGCGGAGTCCGAGAGACTGTGCGGTCATTGTTCCGATAAATGCTGTTACGCTCTGATCCATGTTTGCGCCAACCTGGAATGTCATTACCTGATTTGTTACAGAATTCTGTGCAAAACGACCGGTAAGAATGTTCATTCCGTTGAACTGTGCCTGTGAAGCAATGCGGTCTACTTCAGCAACAAGCTGGGAAACTTCAACCTGAATCTGCATGCGGTCTTCTTCGCTGTAGATGCCGTTAGCGGACTGAACGGAAAGTTCGCGAACTCTCTGAAGAATATCTGTAGTTTCCTGAAGATATCCTTCTGTTGCCTGAATAAAAGAAATTCCGTTCTGGATATTTCTGTTGGCCTGATTAAGTCCGCGGATCTGGCTGCGCATCTTTTCAGATACTGCAAGTCCCGAAGCGTCGTCACCGGCACGGTTGATTCTTTCGCCTGAGCTGAGCTTTTCAATGCTGCCCATAAGCTGGGAGTTTGAAACTCCGAGTGTTCTGTTTGCAAACATTGAACTCATGTTGTGATTAATAACCATAAAATTGTCCTCCATGATTCTGTACAAATGCATCATGCATTCGTCCTTTCCGTACGGGCAGTTACAGGTTTTTGCGCCCCCTGGAACCGTCTTAGACCCTTACGGCAGGAACCGTTATTCTTACCTTGATATGAATAACCGTCCACGCCGTTTACGTGATATGGAGAACTTTTGTCAAAGAGCATTCTGCAGATTGCAGTTACCATGTCTAAAAATCATGGTTGAATGCCGACTGAAAAAACGGATTGATTTGAAGAGGATTTTATGAAAAGCAATAAATCGTCCGCACAACCGGCAGAAAATAAAGCACACACTTTATTTTCTGCCGATAATTATACTACACTATTGAAGCAAAGACAAGACGCTCTGTGACTGGCTGTTGGCCTGTGCGAGCATAGCTGTTCCTGCCTGAGTGAGTACCTGGTTCTTGGTGAATTCAACCATCTGTGATGCCATGTTTGTATCACGGATTCTTGATTCTGAAGCCTGTGTATTTTCGGCTGCAATATCAAGTCCCTTTACTGCATAGTCAAGACGGTTCTGGTATCCTCCAAGATCCGCACGCTGTTTGTTGATCTTCTTGAGAGCTTCGTCAAGCGTACCAATTGCGCGGTTGGCTTCATCCGGTGTCGCAATGCTCATGACTTCTTCAGTGCCTACGTTTCTCATTCCGAGGGCCTGTGCTGTCATGGTTCCAATGTAAACGCTCATTCTCTGATCCATGTTTGCGCCGATGTGGAGCCACATAGATGCAGTGGGAACGTTCTCTCCGGTTGCCTGTGCGAATCTTCCGGTAAGCATATTCATTCCGTTGAACTGAGCCTGTGATGCGATGCGGTCTACTTCCGCAACGAGCTGGCTTACTTCAACCTGAATCTGCATGCGGTCTTCGTCGCTGTAGATACCGTTTGAACTCTGAACGGCAAGTTCCCTGATGCGTTGAACGATGTCTGTAGTTTCCTGCAGATATCCTTCAGTTGTCTGGATAAAACTGATACCGTTTGAAGCATTCTTTGATGCCTGATTCAAACCGCGTATCTGTGAGCGCATCTTTTCGGAAACTGCAAGTCCCGAAGCGTCGTCACCTGCACGGTTGATTCTTTCTCCTGAAGAGAGTTTTTCCATATCCTTCTGAAGAGATCCGTTTGTTACTCCCAGAGCGCGATTAGAAAACATTGCGGACATGTTGTGGTTGATAACCATAGTTTGTTCCTCCGTGGAATTGTAGAAAGACAGAATCCTTTCCGTCTTTTTGTAAAAGATTACATCTGAGTTACAAGGCTACATCTGCAATCTTTTACATGAAGAGTCTGACTGTTATCTTCATCGAAGTAGAGCGGTCATGGTTCTTCAATTTGTTTATCGGTACAAGGAGCAGCAGACTTTAGTTTTTTTTTTAGATTTTTTTTCGGTTTTCCCGAATTATTTTTCCAGAAGTTCAGTTACTATCTTCTTTATTGTTACCGAAGCCTTTCCCCTGTGACTTATGGCATTTTTCTGTTCTTCTGTAAGTTCTGCCGCGGTCTTTTTTAACTCGGGAAGGTAAAAAAGCGGGTCGTAGCCGAATCCTCCTGTTCCGCGTGCCTGGGCGGTTGTCTCTACAAGGGTACCTTCCATGGTTTCTTGGGCTACATAAAGTCTTTCAGGGCCAAGATAGAGTACCATTGCGCATACATATCTTGCACTTCTGGGACCGTTGGGGTAGGTACCTGGGGGAAGAGGTTTTCCTGAAGAAAGTGCTTTGTTTGTCTGTTCGATGATAAACCTGTTCTGTTCACTCTGCGGCGTTTTTGTTCCGTCAGCTCGTCCTTTCGGAAAGTCGGGGCCTGCATATCTTGAAGAATAAATTCCGGGTATTCCGCCGAGTGCGTCTACGCATATTCCCGAGTCGTCTGCCAGAACGGGGGAGTGAACTATATTCCACAGGGCACTGGCCTTTATGAGGCTGTTTTCGTAAAAGGTTGTGCCTGTTTCTTCGGGGTCAAATTCAATTCCCTCGTCCTTTGGAATTACAATTGTGTGGTTCGGAAAAAGTTCCGACATCTCGCGTTTTTTATTCAGATTTCCTGTTGCCAAGTATATTTTCATGCGGGACAGAATACCATTTTAGCGATATGTTGTCTATGTTTTTGGCTGCTCTGCGGATTATGTACGAAATCTGCCTTTCATCCATTCCGGTTATTTGTGCTATGGCTTTGTTGCTTGGGGAAAAAAAGCATTTCTTTTTATTGAGCATTTCCAGTGAACGTTCCCATGTGCTATTCTTGTTTTCAATTTTTTTTGCAAGAAGTTCACATTTGTATTTGTCGCCGCGTACTTTGAGTTTTTGAAGCATGTATTTCCTTCTGAAAAAAAATGCGCTGTTTCTCCTGAGTGTGAGCTTGTAAAGACTTTCCCGTTTTTCTTCCAGACTCTGGTGCGCTTTTGCAAGCATTCGGCAGAGTTCGGTACGTTTTATTCCAGTAATGAGGGCAACACGGTCGATCATCCTTTCGTTAAGGTACAGGCACGATTTAAGCGCCAGAATAAGAACAGCCATTTTCCTGTGTTTTCTTTCCTGAAGTTTTTTTGACAGAATAAGCCTGTATTTTATGGGTTGCCTTGATTTTGTGTCATCATCCAGAAACAGCTCTTCTTTGACAAGTTCTTCAAGCGTGTGTTCGTCTGTTTCTGCATTTACTTCCAGGGAACTTTCGCTGCATTCATACCGGTGTTTTTCTTCTTCATAATCCAGCCTGGAAATATCGTCAAAGCAGACTTCGCTGTCTTTTTTCCTGTAACTCTGTTTTATCCGGTAGCGCATTGTATTTTTCAGTACTGTAAGAAAATAAGTCATAAAAGAACCTTCATGGCAGTTGTAGTTCCTGAGAATTTTTTCTAGTTTTGAGTGAAGGAAAATAAGGAATTCTGAAAATGAGTCTTCGTCAATCCATCCGAACCCAATGTAATTTTTGTTGACAAATACATATTCCATAAGTCTTGAGACTGTTTGTTCTGTTCCTGCAGTTCCGTTTGAAAAATCTTTGTAGATTTCTTCGATTTCTTTCATTTTTTGTTGCTCCGGTAAATTGGTTTTGACACCACCGTTGCCTGCAGTTTCCCGGTGAAGTCATGCTGAATTAATAGCAAATACCGTGCCAAGCCTTTAAAAATGTTGAAAATGGATAAAACAAGGCCGTTTATGCAAAAAAAATGCTGATTTATGAAAGTTTATACAGAAAGTCGTTTTTGTAACTGAAAAAACTAGTCAAAACTAGTTGGAATTTGACTAGATTCAGTTAGTTTCTATTCAAAACTAGTCAAAATGTGATTAGTTTTAGTTAGTTTCTAGTCAAATCTAGTCAGAAATTGACTAGATTTGACTAGATTTTTTTAACGTAAGAGGCAGTGTTCAATGTGACAGAGCATTCGTGTAGGGAACAGAACGTCGTTTGCGGTGACATGATGGGAACAGACGTTTTCGCGCTAGTGTGTGTGGTGGGGAGAAGATGTTTTTTTGGAAAATAATTTTAGAGGACTTTTGCGAATTCTTTAAGAATTGCAGGAACCAGGGTTTCTATTTTGCCTTCAGTGCTGGCACCTGCTGCGTTTTTGTGTCCGCCGCCGCCGAATTTTGCGGCAATGGCACTTACGTCACAGTCTTCACGGGAACGTAAACCAAGTGTGCATGAATGCTCTGTTTCCTGTCTTACAAAAAGTACGGCTTCTATTCCTTCTACATCAAGCATAAGGCTGTAAAGGGAGTCGCTGTCCCTTCCGTCCTGACCGTATTTTTTTGTATCTTCCATGGTTTCCCATGTGACTGCAAGTTTGCCGTTATAGTAGCGTTCTGCTCGTTCAAGCATAATGCCCAGAAGTTTTCTTGTATTCCAGGCTTTTCCGCCGGTCATCATCTGGTATGTTACTCTTGGGTTTGCACCGTCTTCTACGAGTCTTGCGGCTCCACGGAATACTTCGGCACTGTCTTCCTTAAGGAATTTAAAATAGCCGGTGTCAGTTGCAATTCCGAAGAAAAGGGTTTCTGCCTGTTCTTTGTTTGGTTTTCCTGCTACAGTTTCAAAAAGCTGCTGTACAAGACATGCTGCTGCAGGTGCCGTCGGGTCAATTATAGTGTTTTTACCGCTTGCGTCTGCAGTTTTGTGATGGTCGATTATAAAAGTGTCAAATCCCTTAAGGTCGCCGTCTATGTCACCAAGCCGTTCAAGTTCCGAACAGTCGGCAATGATAAGACCGCATTCATCCCTTTCACCCTGTGTCATAAAAGGAAGGGCAGAAGAAAACTTTTCGGAAAAACGCTTTATTTCGTTTCTTTTGAAAGGGCCGGCACTCAGAAGAATGTATGGCTTTTTAAGGTAATCCAGAATATATGAAATTCCCATGCAGCTGGAAATACAGTCCCCGTCAGGCTCTTTGTGTCCTGCAATAAGAAATGTTTTGTGCTGTTTAACAAAATCAAGAAAATTCTGTACTTTTTCCCTGCTGATGAGAGTCATATATTCCGCCTGAAGATTTTATTTAGAGATGTCCTTTAGTATTCTATTGAAAGAGTTTCTGCGTCTGCCCCGGAAACGGTGGTTCCGTTTGGAGCTACTCCCCAGACAGGATCATTTCTGTTGAGAGGAAGCGTCATGCGTACAAGAAGAAATTCTCCGTTCTTTTTGATTACTGTCATATAGGGGCTCAGTCCCTTGGGCTTGTTGCGGATGTCAAGTTTTCTTGGTGTCTGTGCTGACCAGGATTTTGGCACGATTGTTGTTCCGACTTTCATTCCCTGTTTTGCATACATGACAATATATGCGTCTTTGTGGTCGAGAACCTTGTAAATAAATACGTTCTGGTACGATAGGTCAGAAACGTTGTCTCCGTGGTCCCAAACCGGTTTTGCAGCCTGTGCGTCCTGTGCCATAACCGAAGCAGCCGTAAGTGCGGCTAGAATGACAGATATAAGGAATTTCTTCATGATTGCCTCCTGATTTTTCTATGCTTTAGATAAGAGCCAGCATTATGGCTTTTATCGTATGCTTTCTGTTTTCGGCCTGATCCCAAACTCTGCTTGCAGGTCCTTCAAACACTTCTTCTGTTACTTCCTGACCTGTTACGGCCGGCAGACAGTGAAGGAATATTGCGTTTTCCTTGCCTGTAGCCTTCATGAGTGCAGCGTTGACCTGATAGGGCTTGAGCAGCCTTGTGCGTTCTTCCTTGAGTGATTCTTCGCCCATGGAAACCCAGACATCAGTATAAAGACAATCGGCGCCTTTTACAACAGACTGGTCGTCGGAAATTGAAATTTTTGCTCCGGTGGCTGCTGCGAACGGTTCGCAGATTTTTATAATGTCCTGTGCCGGCTGCAGTTCCTTTGGTGCATATACAGAAAAGTTGATGCCGAATTTTGAACAGATGAGCATGAGTGAGCGGGCCATGTTATTGCGTCCGTCACCGCAGAAACAGAGTGTAAGTCCCTTGAGAGTGCCGAACTGTTCTTTTAATGTCATTATGTCTGCAAGAACCTGGGTAGGGTGGTAGTCGTCCGTAAGGCCGTTTATTACCGGAATGCCCGAATACTGAGCCAGCTGTTCCACATGACTCTGCTTGAACCCGCGGAATTCAATTGCACTGAACATTCTGCCCAGAACCCTTGCCGTGTCCTTTACACTTTCTTTTCCGCCAAGCTGGATATCCTGTGTTGACATAAAAACAGGGTGGCCGCCTTCTTCGCCGAAAGATGTTTCAAATGAAGATCTTGTTCTTGTGGATCTTTTTTCAAATATGAGGGCAATTGTTTTTCCTACAAAGCGCTGGTGGATTTCGCCTGCATGTGATTCAGCCTTTACCTGAATTGCCCAGTCAAGAATCTGGCTTATTTCTTCACTTTTCCAGTCAATCCAGTTTAACAGACTTCTGCCTTTGAAAGGACTATCAAATTTTTCTGCTACCATAAAGTTTTTCCCCGGATCTGAAGCGATCCTCTGCTTTGTGAAATAAAAACATTCAGAAGTATACTGACTGGCCTTTGCTTTGTCAAAGCAGGTCTTTTTAAAGGCAAGCCGTTCTTCGCAAATAAAAAAAGCACCTTCTTGCGAAAGTGCTTTTATAGTGGCAAGTGGGATCGAACCACTGACATACGGAATATGAGTCCGTTGTTCTACCATCTGGACTATGCCACCGTTTGAATGATTGGATAATAACAGTTTGCACCGTTTGTGTCAACAGGAAAAGTCCAAAAACTTAAAAAATTTCTGAAGATTTTATCATATCTTTTATTTCTTCTTCTGATGCTGCCCTGCAGATTTCTGTTCCGTCGGAATCAGACAGAATAAGTGTCGGTGTAAGAATAATGCATTTTGAGGCTGCAAAGGTTCTTCCTGTTTTTGATGAGGCATCAACTTCTTTGAACTGAAGGCCGGCCTGCTTGAGCATTTCTTCTGCTTTGCGGCATTTGCTGCAGTTTTTCTGGGTAACAAGGGTAAGAATGCCTTTAGTCACTGTTTTTTGCCTCAAGACGGTTTACTTCATTTACAAATTCATCCAGGTCGTTAAAATGTTTGTAAACACTTGCAAATCTTATGTATGCGACTTTGTCTACATCGTGCAGTCTGTCAAGAACAAGTTCCCCCAGATCGGTGGTTGAAATTTCGCGCGTAGACTTGCCCTTTGTATAAGCCTGGTCTTCTATTTCATTTACAATCTGTTCAATCATTCCTGTAGAAACAGGACGTTTTTCAAGGGCTCTTTCTATTCCCTTCGAGAGTTTTTCAAGATCAAACGGTTCCCTGCGGCCGTCTCTCTTTATTACCATAAATGGTTTTTCTTCAATCCGTTCGTAGCTTGTAAAACGGTATCCGCAGCTTAGACATTCGCGTCTTCTTCTTATGCTTTCGCCGTTTGCCATTGTTCTGGACTCTATAACCTTGTCGTCAAGGCTTCCGCAGTATGGACAACGCATTTTGTACCTCGTAGATCAGGGTAGCCTATAAGGCCACCTTCCATAAAAAGTCAATGAGTAAATCTTCAGACACTTATTTTACTTGAGTTTTATATAACAATCAACCTGTGCTTTTGTGGCTTTCTTTTACTTCTTTTGACGCGCGGTTTTCTTTTGTTTGAGTCTCTGTACAGCTTCGTCTGCTTCTTTTTCAAGGGATTCGCTCGGGTAAAGGAGTGAGGCTGCCGCAGGGCGCAGTAAAAGTGCCAGAAGTGAAGTTGCTGCCGTCATTGCCGTGAAAATGAACGGTCCGGAACGGGCGGCCTGGGAAACAAGGCCTGTTCTGAAACATATGTACAGTGTAAGAAAAGCCGCGGCATAACCTGCAGCTGATGCAAGTACTGTTCTGGCAAATCTTTTTGTGCTGAATTTTTTTTCTGTAACATAGGGCGTTCCGGCACCCAGTCCTGAAACAAATGCGGCTGTAAAGGCTGCAAGAACGCAGGCGCAGTAGTCCTGTGAAAAGAATTTCAGTCCCGTAAGCGTACCTGTTCCAAGGACTGGAAGGCCTGCGCACTGTAATATTACCAAAAGCCCCAGCGCACCGGACCCCGTAAGTCTTCCAAGAACTGCGGCAACAGTTACTGCCGCCGGAACAAGAAATTCCGTACCGTAAACAGGCTGTATTTTTGAAGCCAGTGCACAAAGTACTGCAGCACCTGCCGTGGCCGAACTTCTTGCGAGTGTCATTTTTGCCGTCTGGTTCATTTTTTACTGTCCTTTTTTCCTATGGTTACCGTTATCTGTACAAAATGCGGCAGCGAAAGTTTTTTCTGTTCAAAAACGTTTTTTGCGGCTGACCATGCAAGGTACAAAAGAACTGCCGCCGCAGCAATGTACACAAGCCAGTCTCCTGCAACGGAATAAAGAGTCTTTGTGTATTTGTAGATGGGTACGCTGAATCCTACAGAAGCTTCTTCAAAAAGCGGAAGGTCTGCAATTATTTTGCCGTTAGGTGCAACTACCGCAGAATAGCCCGAGTTTGTGCATCTTACAAGAGTCGTCCTGTATTCAACGGAAAGAAAGCTTGCAATGATAAAATGCTGGTATTCGGCGGAGTCTGTCTTGGACCAAGAGTCGTTCGTAATGTTCATGAAGACTTCGCTTCCCATATTGTGCAGGCGACTGCTTACTGAGGGGAATGAGTCTTCAAAGCAGATTGGTGTTGTGAAACTTACAAAGTTTTTTGGGTTTTCGGCTTCGTTTACCGTGTATTCCTTTGTTTTTTTTGAGTTTGACCTTCCGTTTTTGTCCAGTTCAATTAACGATTCTTCTGGTCGGGCATAACTGAACGGTGCAGGCGTGTTTTTATTTTCCTTTATGGGAACTTTGAACAGCACGTACTGGAAGCCCGATGTAAGCCCCGAGTACATTCCCACTACGTCTTTCATGAATTTTTCCATAAGCGGGTTATCTGAATAGGGAATTTTTTCTGCAAAGGGAACCAGCTGTATCTTGCTGTAGTAACCCGAATATTTTCCGTCAGAGTCAAAAAGAATTGCGCTGTTTGCATATTTGTGCTTTTCCCTGTCAAAAGTCGTTGTTCCGCCTATGATGAAGGGAGTGTCTGTCTTTTTTATAAAGTCAGAAAGGCTTTCATCCTGCGGGAATGTTTCGTACCTGAACCTTGCGCCGGGGAATGTTTTTGAAAGAACGCCTTCGCTCCAGAGTACAAGGTCTGTTTCGAGTCCGCGGTCGGAAAAGCTTTTTATTCCTTCGAGCGTGAGTTTTTTTGAGATTTCTATCGATTTCTGTTCTCCGCCTTCCCACGGGTCAATGTTCTGCTGGACTATTACTGTGTTGAGTTTTTTTTCGGGAATGCGCGGCATAAAATACTGTACTGTTCCGTATGCAAAAACTGCCGCAAAGACAAGTGCCAGTGATTTTGCTTCGGTGCGGACTGTTCTGTGTTCAGTAATTGAAGTGACTGCTTCTGCGGCAAGGGATGATGAAAGTGCAAAAAGAAGCGTTATTCCCCAGACGCCTGTAAGGTCTGCTATCTGGATTACAGGTTTCAATGCGTATGAAGACATGAAAAGTGTTCCCCACGGATAGCCGAGTGCTCCTGTTGACTTTATATATTCGTAGAGTGTCCAGACGGCAGAAAACCACAGCATTCTTTTTGTTGCGCCCGTTTTGTTTAAGCCGGAACATTCTGCCATTTTTTGTGTTTCTGTAAGAGAAGCGGGGTATGCGTGCATTATTATTCCCATTAAGGCGCCTTCAAAGGCTGTTCCCAGTGCGCTTGCCCCGAGTGTAAAGACTGCAAAACCGTGGAAATTTGCCAGCCAGTAGCTTGAAAGCAGGTGTGTCACAAGAATCTGCAGCCCCATGATATAAAAGGATTCTCTGTAACTTTTTGCCCGATATACGGCTATATATAGTGGAAGAAGGCAAAACAGTCCAAGAAGAGGGGATCCTGCGTTTGTTATTTCGTTGGATATAGACAGCGCTTCCATAAAAGCGGAAAAAATTGCGCAAAAAACTTGTAAAATAACTCGAATCATTATATTATTCTATTATCTTATATAGAAAAATTCAACATTGCTTTTTATGAATGTATTTTTAAAAGGTCGGGAAGGGGAATAGTATGGACGAAATTATCAGTGCCCACGAGGCTGAATATGGTGTAAAACCGGAATGCATTGCGAGTGCTCCGGGGCGCTTTCACCTTGTGGGTGAACATACATGGTTTTTCAAGGACAAGACGCTTTCAATGGCCGTTAATATCCCCGTTTATGTAGCGGTATCTTCAAGAAGCGATTCCAACTTTCGGTTTGAATTTGCACAACTCAAGGAACGCAAACGTTCTGCAATATCTACACTTAAGTTTAAGAAAGAAGACAAATGGGCAAATGCGGTAAAGGCTGTTCTCTACGGATTTTCTGCAGGCGGCTTTACTCTCAAGGGCATGAACTTTACCATCTGGTCAGAAACTCTCCCTTCTGCAGGCTTCGGAATAACAACCGCGGTAAAGGTAGCTTCTGCCTGGGCAATAAGGGAACTGTGCGGTTTCAGGTGCACGCAGGAACAGATGCTTCAGATTCTTGACCGCGCAAACAAGCTTTTTCTTGGTACAGACACACACCGCGCCGACAGTTATGCTGCCATTTATTCAAAGGAAAATTCACTGCTTCTTACTGACTATTCTTTAAATACCTTTGACATTATTCCGTTCAAGCTCAAGAACAGGTCTGTCATTCTTACTGACGCACGTGTTCCACGCATTGTGACATGGAACGAAGAAAGCCTGCAGCAGCCCGAAAACGTACTTCTTCTTGGTGAACTCAAGGAGCGCAAGGCAAATGTATACGGGGGCTGGCAGTATGAGGAAAACCACGCAGAAGTCAACGAAGTTCTGAGTGTTGTAAGCGAAGATACAAAACGCCGCCTTATATGCATAATGCAGGAACACAAAAATGTTCTTGATGCCGTTACAGCAATAAACAAGGCAGACTTTGCTTCTTTTGCGCGTGCCGTAAACAGAAGCCATGAAATAATGCGTGACATGTACGATATTTCATGCCCCGAAATTGACTGGATTCTTAAGCGCGTGCAGGAACTTGACGAAAACCCCGATGACTACCGCAACCCCGTAAATTGCGGGCGCATTACCGGCAAGGGATTCGGACGTTGTGTGTATACAATCATCAGGGACTGCGATATAGAAAAATACAGGGCAAAACTTGCTGAATACGAACGTATCTTCGGCTTTAAGCCAGAATGCCATATTGTAAAGCCGGCAAAGGGAGTCAGGCTTATATGAGAATCCTACTTACGAATGACGACGGAATAGACGCCAGGGGTATCTGCATTCTTGAAGAAGTCCTTTCTGAATCGCACGAAGTATGTGTAGTGGCTCCCTGTGCAAACCGTTCGGGTTCATCGTCATCAATAAGCATGTATTCCGACCAGAAACTTGTAAAAAAAAGTGAAAAAAAATTTTCCCTTGACGGAAGCCCCGTTGACTGTGTTATTTCTGCACTGCGCGGCGGGTATATCCCGTTTGTTCCGGAAGTTGTCATTTCGGGAATAAACAACGGTGCAAATCTTGGAACTGACATTATCTATTCTGGAACTTGCGGTGCTGCAAGACAGGCAAGCCTTTACGGGGTCCCGGGTCTGGCACTGAGCATTGACTTTTCATACGGCGAGTGTTCCTTTACCGGTTCACTTTCAGGAAAATCAGAAAAAAAAGATTCTGCCTACCGTTCCCTTTCTTATTATGTCAGGGACAACATGCGCTCTCTTTTGCCTCTGTGCGGAACAAAGGACAGCCGCTCGGGGTCACTTGAGTGCTTTGTAAATGTAAATGCACCTTTTTCTGACGAGATACGCGGTACAAGGCAGGCTTCTGTCTGTTCAAGGGTATACGGTGACAGGGTAGACGTAAGTTGTGGCTGCGGTACACTTTACAGCAGCTGCCGCGGCGGCGGGAAAATTGCTTCTCTCGGGGATGCCTGCGGTGACGGAATTCTTGTGGAAAACGGGTTTGTTTCGGTAAGTGCTGTTTATGCGCAGCCTGTTGCCAAATATTTTTCCTCGTTTTCTCTGAATTGACTTTATGGAGGCACAGATGGCGGACTCAAATCTGATTGGCGAAGGAATAAATCTTTACAGACAGGGAAACTATACAGGAGCCCTGACATATTTTCTGTCACTTCCCGAAGACTGCGGTGTAAGTACCGTGAAACTTGCCTATTACCTTGGCCTGTGCTATGCAAAACTGGGCCGTTATGATGATTCGCTTCTCTACCTTGAGCAGGTTGTTACTTCTTCTGACATGGACGACAGCGAGTCCTCAGAAAGAATTCTGCAGTGCCGCTATCTTCTTGCCGTAATATACTGTCTGAGCGGCCGCAAAAAGCTTGCAGACTTTGAACTAAACAAACTTCTGGAAACAGGATACAAAAAGGCTTCGGTCTATGCTTCAATGGCCTATGTTGCGTGGGAGCAGGGAGACTCTTCGGGCAGCAAGGAACTTTATACACGCGCTCTGGACGAAGATCCGCAGAACCCCACGGCTCTTAACGGACTTGGCTATGTGCTTGCCTGCGAGGGAACCGATCTTGCAAAGGCTCTGGGCTGCTGCAAGCGTGCAGTGGGTATGTGTCCCGAAAGTGCTGCCTGTCTGGACAGCCTTGGCTGGGTATACTACAGAATGGGGCTGTTCAGCGAAGCAAGAAAATTTCTGGAACGGGCACTCAAAATTGCCCCTGACAACGCTCTTATTTCTGAACATCTTAAGAGCGCGCAAAAGGATTACGAATGAGACGCTTTTTTTATTCAGTTGTAGCTGGAGTTCTTGCCCTTGCGACGGTTACCGCAGCTTTTTCACAGACAAATCTGACCGATACGGTAAGAAAGCCTAAAGATACAGTAAGGTCTGCAAATTCTGGTTTTGCAGAAGAGGAATTTCGCAGGGGAGTCCAAAGCTATTACCGCGGTGCATTTAACGAAAGTATTCTTGAGTTTGAAAAGGCGCTTTCATATCTTCCCGGGGAACCGCTTATACTGGACTGGCTGGGAAAGGCCTATTACCGTTCTGGAATAGAAGGTGCGGCGTTGCAGCAGTGGAAATTTGCCGCGGATCTTGGCTACGGCGGAATGCTTCTCCAGAACAGAATAGAAATTGTAGGCGACAGGCGCATTGTAGACGGCGGTTACGGATTTACGCAGCGCTTTACAGAGTCGGGTTCGATTCCGCCGGTAGAAGGTGACATACTTATTTACAGACAGCCTGTTTCTTCACTGGCAAATTCTGACGGAAGCATCTGGGTTGTCGCTTACGGTTCCAACGAGCTTTTGAAATTTGATGTAAACGGCGTGGTTACAAGAAGACTGCGCGGGCCGCTAAACGGTTTTGACAGACCTATGGACATTATAAGGCTTACTGACGGTACTCTTCTGGTAAGCGAAAGTGCAGGTGACAGGCTTGCACACTTGGACAGTGAAGGAAGTTTTCTTGGCTATTACGGAACAAAAGGCCGAGGTCCGGGGCAGGTTATTGGCCCGCAGTACCTGGCACAGGACAGCTTTGGCAATATTTACGTTACCGACTTTGGAAACGCACGTGTTGTTGTTTTTGACGCTGCAGGAACACCGCTGCTAGAATTCGGGCAGCAAAACGGGGCTTTCAGGGGCTTTAAGTCACCTACGGGAATTGCCTGCATTGAAGACAGAATTTTTGTTGCAGACAGCGTTTACGGCGCAATTTATGAATTTGACCGTGCAGGAAACTATATTGGAATTCTGGTAGAAGAAGGAACTTTTTTAAGACCGGAATGTCTTAAGAACTGGAACGGATATCTTCTTCTTACAGATTCAAATACCGTATCTACAGTGGATATTTCTACAGGTGCGGTTTACGAAAATGCCAGAACAGGAAACGCCGGATCGCTTATTACAAGTGCCGTGCCTGATGCAAACGGAAACCTCGTTGTAACTGACTTTAAGGCAGATGAAATTTATGTCATGGCAAAAATGACCGAGCTTGTAGGCGGCTTCTTTGTTCAGATTGAACGCGCAGATGCTTCTGCCTTTCCCGAAGTTGTGCTTGAAGTGCGCGTGGAAAACCGCAAAAGACAGCAGGTTGTGGGGCTTAAGAAGGAAAATTTTCTTGTTACAGAAAAAAAGCGTCCCGTGCTCAATATGGAACTTACAGGTTCTGCTTCGAACAATGACGTGGCGGACATTACAATTCTTATTGACAGAAGTGAGGGCATGAGAGCTTCTGCTGCAAAAACAGAAACTGCCGTAAGGGAAATTGCCGCTTCCATGAATGGAAAAGGAAGTGTAAAAATAATTTCTTCGGGCAGTATTCCTGTAACAGAGTTTGAAGGCTCCCCTCTGGAACTGGCTGAATTTTCTGTTTTGTCCCTTAAGTGCCCGTATACTGACAAACCTGCTCTGGATCTTGGAATAAGGCTTGCTGCAAACGGACTTATCAATGCCGAGTGCAAGAGGGGAATTGTTTATGTTACCGAAGGAAAGTCGGGATTCGGATCGTTTGACAGATATGCTCTTTCTGATCTGACTGCTTTTCTGAACAACAATGCTGTTTCATTCAGTACCGTGCTTCTTTCTGAAGGAACGGCAGACAGCGGCATTTCTTATATTACAGACAGTACGCCGGGGAAAAGCTATTACGTTTACCGGAGTGAAGGACTTTCTGCCGTTGTGCGTGACATAACAGGAATTCCGTCTGGACTTTACCAGTTGAAGTATACGTCTTCTCTGCAGACCGAATACGGAAGAAAATATCTTCCTGTAGAAGTGGAAGCCTATCTTCTTAACCGTTCCGGCCGTGATGAGACAGGGTATTTTGCTCCGCTTCAATAAGCCTTGCCTTTCTTAGCTTTAAGGCAGGGTTTTTGCTTTCCATTTCAAAAATGGCTTTTTCTACAATGCTGAGTTTTTCATTTCTGGAATTAAAGAGTTCGCCCTGTGAGGGAAGGTCTTTGCTTTCTACTTTTTCGCATGCAATTCCCAGAAGCCTTATTCCGCGGCCGTCCTGGTATTTTTTTTGCAGCAGCCGCCGGCATCTCTCGTAAAGGTCATCTGCGTTTGCCACTGGGGAATCTGAAGTTTCCTGAACCGAAACTGTAGTAAAGTCTTCATAACGTATTTTAAGCGAAACTGTTTTTGAACGCACGCCGGCTCTGTGCATTCTCCAGATTACAGTCTGCGCAAGTTGCATAAGGGCTGTTTCTATTGTATATCTGTCGGTAAGGTCAAATTCGTATGTTGACTCTGCGCTGAGCGAGCGGTTTTGTGGATCATCGCCGAATTTCATTTCCTTGTTGCCGCGCATTGCGTTGTAAAGAAAAGTTCCTGTGCAGTTTCCGAAAATCGTTGTAAGTGAAGCAAGACTTTTGTCCCTGAGCTGTGCGGTTGTACGTATGCCTGCATTTTTTATGTGCGCGATTGTTTTTGTTCCGGCTCCCCAGACTTTTTCGAGCGGAAGGGAAGTCATAAACTTTTCTTCATCACCGGACGGAATGAGCGTAAGGCCGTTTGGCTTTCTGAAGCCCGACGCAATCTTTGCAACATACATTGTAGAAGCAATTCCTATGCTTACCGTAAGGCCGGTTGCCTGCATTACACGCTCTTTTATTTTTGCTGCAAGAACTTGTGGCGGGCCAAAGAGCCGTTCGGTTCCGGTTGCGTCTATAAATGCTTCGTCAATTGACATCTGTATTACGGTGGGTGAATAGTCTGCAAAAATGTCCATTATTGTTTGAGAAACTTCTGAATAACGTTTCATGTTGCCGCGTACAAATACTGCATTGGGACAAAGACTTACGGCTTTAAAAAGAGGCATGGCCGAATGTACACCGAATCTGCGTGCTTCGTACGAGGCTGTTGAAACTACTGCTCGTCTGTCACCGGGAAGTCCTCCTACAATTACAGGTTTTCCGCGGTATTCGGGATGATCATGCTGTTCAACCGAAGCAAAGAAAGCGTCCATGTCTATGTGCATAAAAACCGGAACTGTATTTTCACTCATTGCGGTTTCCTGTATCAAGAATTTTTGTTTCTGCTATTATGTAGTTTCTTTCACTCTGAATGTATGCGGTAATTATAACCTGTTCGCTTTTGTTTTTGTCTGTTGTGTAAACAATGTCAATTTTTTGCGGCGGAAAGTCAGGAATCTGTATTACGGCGTTTTCGTTGTTTTCTATGGAATAATTGTAGTTGCATTCATAAAGCGGAATAGTTTCGCGGGATTTTACGGTAACAGTATACCTGATGACATTTCTTGACGAAGTTATGCGCACGGTTTTTGTGTTCATGTCCATCAGGTCAGACTCTGTGATTTGTGCTTCAAAAGCATTTGTTCCGCTACTGTTGATTACAGCAGGAAGAGATGCTTTGTCTGTTGAAGAAGAAGCTTTTGCGCAAAGAATTATAAATGCGATTAAAAGAACTGCCGCCGCCGTGTATGAAGCAACAGAAACTGCGCATTTTGAAAGAAGTGTTTTTTTTGGGTCGGATTTTTTGATTGCTTTAAGTGAAATTACTACGCGTGTTGTCTGGATAAGAATCGGGAACATGATTGAAGAAATAGTGACGTTTCCCCAGAAGCCGGTTTTCATTGTTTTTGCAAGGTTTTCATAATCTGAATAACGCAGGATATCGTACATAAATGATGCCAGCGGAATGACCAGCAGAACAAGACAGACAATATTTGCAGCAAGTGACTTGCGCTTTCTGAAAAAGAAAATGATGATATACTGAACAAAAAAAATGAACATAAACGACAAATCTGCTGCCGTCATGATAAAAATATTAAGCGCTGCAACTATAAGAATCTGGTAGCTTGTAGAAACCAGCGTGAGCCTTGTCCTGAATGCCAGCTGGTATACAAGAAAAATAGATGCAAGAAAAGTAACTGCAGTAATTTTTATTGCAAAGAAAAGCTGCGCCCCGGCATTAAACGCAGAAAGAGCTGCCTGAACAAGTATAAGAGCGGCTGATGTACCCAGAATAAAAGCCGGAATAAAATACCACGTGCGGGAAAGTTCGCGCAGAAGTTTTTTGTTGCCTTCTGAATTTGTAAAAGAAGAAAAGCAGAGTGACAGAAGCGTTATGAATGCAAAGGCAATGAAGGTTGCCGCAAAGAAAAATTCGTCCGTCCATATTCCGTTTTTTCCTGTCGGAATATAACTGTAATGCCTGTCCCAAAGACCGCCCCTGCTGTCAGAAAAATCCTGAGCCAGTGTCTTTAATACCATAAGGTCGCTTTCTTCGTGTCCCAGATACAATCCGGCAGCAGGAATTCCGTGTTCAAGAAAAGCGGCAACCCTTTGGTTTTCTTTTATTGCCTTCTGTCTGTAAAGGTACATGAATGCAACGGGAAGCTTGGCACTTTTTTTGTAAGAAGCGCATGCAGCCTTTATTTTCTGCACAAGCCATTTTGGCGAAATATCACCGGCTCCGCCTGCCGTAATTGTTCCGTCATTATATTTTGAATCGGTAACAACAACTGAACAGATTTTGTCTGCTTCATAACATGACTGGGCGAATACACGGGTACCGCCGGAAACAGAAGGTTTTTGCGGAACAGTGTCATAGTCAGAGTCGGCAGAAAGCAGAATTACAGTCGTGAAGGGCAGTTTTTTTTGGGTAAGATAGTCTGCAAATTCAAAGATAAATTCCGGGGAAGCGGCAAAAAAGTCTTGGGTAAAGGCAAAATTGACCGTTGTTATTCTGTTTGTTGATACTTTGCTTTTGTCTGAAGGAATTTCTATGAGAATGTTTTCTTCAAATTCATCCTGTACCGTCGGAACTATGGGCTGAAGCTCGCAGTTAAAGTTTCTGCTGCTGATTGATTCATAGAATGACAGTGTTCGCGCGAAACTGCGTCTTTTTGCGGTTGCGGCTGTAAGTTGTGGCTGGCCCGCAAGGGAGGTGGCAATAAATAAAAGTGCGCCTAATAAACTGACTGTTTTTTTTGCAGGTAATGCGAGCATAATGTATAGTATAAAAAAATCAGATTTTCAGCAAGGATAGCGGGGCAAAGATTCCTTCGGAATGGCATGCAGGAATTACATGGAATTACAAAAGGGACTGTACATTTAGACAAATCTTGCTTATAATAGAAAATATATATAGGAGTTCGGCCCGGCAATGTGTGCGGAAAAAAAGAAATTTATATTGGATCTTCCGTTAAAGGTTATTCTTACAGAAGAAGGCACGTCCCATTTTCTTAGCCATAAGAAACAGTTGCTGAACCTTAGACTTGCAGATAATCGTTCCGCCCACGGAATCAGTATGGAGCATTTTTCACCCAGTTCCGTTCAAAGCATGATTCTGCTGGATTATATTTCTAAGATTGAAATTTCCATGCCGGAATTCGTAACCCACCGCCAGGAAGTTATGGATCTTTCCAAACTCATTGTTTTTTCTATACTTTACAAACAGTTTGACCGTGAAATTTTTGCCGCCCTTATTCAGTGTGATTGTGTAAGAAGACACAACCGCCTTAACCCGTCTTCACTTCTTGACGAAAAGACCCAGATTCCCGAAAAACACTTGCGGGCACAGCTTTCAATGAAAGACAATGTTATTCAGCAAGCGCGCCAGGCAATTCTTGATCCTGTCTGGAAAAGCATTATGGCAAACACCGACTATTCTCCTGAAGAAAAAAATATTTATCTTCTTATGACAGAAAAGTTCCTTAACCGTCTGAGCCTTATGAACTGGTATATTATAACAAAGTTTTATAAAGCCGACGGATTTTCCGAGATTGTTACAATGTTGCGTCAGGAACTTGCATCTTATATGAACAAGTCAAAGGTTGCAGAATATATTTCTGTTATGGTTATGGAACTTGCCCTTAACTGCGAAAACAACAACATCAGAAAAGAGACAAAAATTCTTTACCAGGGAATAGAAAATTCAGATACACTTATTTTTGATCCCGAAATCAGGGCAAAAATTGTTCAGGAACTCGAAAAAAAACATGAACTTGTGTTCCTTTCGTGGACTTTGGGAGGAGGTTCTACTGCAATAGGAAAGCAGGGGCTTTTGCAGATTACGCTTTACAACAAGGATGACGAGTTTCAGGAAGTCAAGGAAAATATAGAAAGCAAAATGGCCGCCAATTTAAGCAAAAAGTCCCTTATTGACTTTTATCGCCAGATGCCCGACGGTCAGGAAGGAACTGATCTTGGTCTTTACTATCTTTCTTATCTTGAAGATGCGTGCAAAAAGGTTAACGTCAAATTTGAATCTATTGTAAACCAGTCTTCTGCCAGCGACCTTACCGTTATTAACCTTAAATTTAACTTTTAATATATGAAGCATTTTCTAAGTCTGGCAGCCGTTTTCTGCGGAATTTGTGTTCTCGTGTCCTGTTCTAACAGTGTGCCTTCTGTTTCGTCTGTTTCTTCGAGTGTGGTGTTTGATTACGCTTCTGAAGATGCACAGCCGTCTGTAAGGCTTTCTTTATTTGCCCTTGCCGAAAGCGATTTTTTGAGGGCTTCAAAGATTAACGTTTACAATGAAAATACAGGCCTTGAATGGGAATGCAGTTCCTTAAGAAAAATTTCTGATGAAGGCAAAAACAACTGGGCAGGCTATTCCAATTTTGTATCTTCTGACGGTGTTCAGATTCCAAAGGGTCGGTATTCACTGGTTTATGAGGATGCTTCGGAGCGTGAATGTGAAGTTCCGTTTTATGTAAATTATGACAGTGCCCTGTATGAAAGTCGGCCTAAAGATTTTCCCGGGGTATTGAGCGGTAACAGAATGCAGCGGCTTGCCGTTTACGACAAAGACGGAATGTTGCTTTATTTTGGGGAACGCAAAAACAACTGGTCTGATGACAAAAAAATTCTTTTGGATTTTGCAAATGCAGACACTTTCAGAATATGCTGGCTTTATGCCGGGAATACCGTTATCTGCATGATGCCGTACCAGAGTTTAAAGTAGCATACACTTTTAATATTTTTCATAATGAAGATTCAGGAATAAATTTTTATAGGAGTTTAAATGCCTGCAGATTTTAATGATGAACAGAACTTCGCAGAAAGCAGCGATGTTCCTCAGACAGATGATCCTGTTCCGGTTGCGGGAAAGGAAGACGGTGTATCACTTTTTCGCCGTACAATAAAAACTTATGTAATCCGTGCAGGACGCATGACAGAAAGCGAGCGACGCAGTTATGACGAACTGCATCAGGTCTGGTGCGTACCTTTTGAGCACAGAACACTTAACTTTACCGAGTTGTTCAATAACACAAATCCCGTTATAATGGAAATTGGCTTTGGCATGGGACAGGCTACCGCACAGATTGCACAGGATAACCCTGGAATGAATTACATTGGCAGTGAAGTGCATGTTCCGGGAGTAGGCCGCCTTTTGAGTGACATAAAGAAAAGACAGCTCAAAAATCTTTACATAATAGAATACGATGCACTCGAAATTTTAAGGACAATGATTCCCGACGACTCGATTGCAGGCTTTCATGTATTCTTTGCCGATCCCTGGCCTAAAAAGAAGCACCACAAAAGACGCCTTATGCAGCGACCCAATACAGATCTTCTTGTAAGCAAACTTTCGCCCGGAGGATACATTTATTTTGCAACCGACTGGGAAGAATATGCCGTAAGTGCACTGGAAGAACTTGAGTCAACACCGGGACTCCATAACAAATACGAAAAATTTGCCCCGCACCAGCAATGGCGCCCAAGGACAAAATTTGAACAGAAGGGAATAGATGCCGGCCGTGAAATTTTTGAGCTATATTTTGTAAAGGACGACCCGGATCATTCAGATATGCCGCAGGAAAACAGGAGCCTTTAATATGGATCTTTTTGATATTGCAGAAGCAGAAGAAAAAAACAAACGCATTAAGTATCTTGTGCCTCTGATAAAAAAATATCAGAAATCATATTATGACGGTGAAGGTGAAGTGTCAGATGCAGAATTTGATGCGCTCTGGGATGAACTCAAAAGCCTTGACCCGTCAAATCCTGTTCTTCAGAAAGTGGGTGCAGACAGCGCAAACTTTGAAAAAGCCCTTCATGTCATGCCAATGGGAAGCCAGGCAAAAGCAGCCTCACCAGAGGAATTTCTTGAGTGGGCGCAGAAACACGTTTACCCTGAATATCTTGTTGAATATAAACTTGACGGTGCCAGCCTTGAACTTCAGTATGAAAAAGGCCGTCTTGTAAGAGCCGTAACGCGCGGTGATGGTACAACAGGCGATGTAATTACACAGAATGCCATAAAGATGAGCGGTGTTCTAAAAGAAATTTATTCTGCTAAAGGAAAACCCGTTGACTTTACAGGTGGTGTGCGCGGCGAAGTTATAATGACCCATGAGGTTCACAAAGAAAAATTTTCTGACAAAGCCAACTGCAGGAACGCTGCCAACGGTCTTATGAAACGAAAAGACGGCAACGGCTGCGAAAACCTTACTTTAATAACATACGATGTCTGGGCAACAGAAGGAAACCAACCCTTTACAGACGAAGAGTCAAAGATAAACTGGCTTGTTTCATGCGGTTTCAATTCTGTTCCGCTCAAAATATGCCGTTCTCCTTCAGAAGTAATAGAATACCGCGCCGAAGTAATGGAACTGCGGCCTTCTCTGGAATATGACATTGACGGTCTTGTAATAAAAGAGCGCACGGTAAACCACGAAGACGCAAGCCGTGCAAGACCCGACAGGCAGATTGCATTTAAATTCAGTCTGGAAGAAGCCGTGTCTATTGTACGCTCTGTGGAATGGAACGAAGCGGGTGCCACATACACACCGGTTGCAGTTTTTGATCCGGTAGACCTTAACGGAACAACCGTTCGTCGCGCAAGTCTTGTAAACCCCAATCTTATACGCTCGCTGGGACTCAAAATAGGAAGCCACGTTGTTGTTGTAAAGCGCGGCGAAATTATTCCAAAGATAGAGTCTGTCGTACAGGAGGCCGGCCTTCAGTCTTTAAAGGACATAGAGTTTCCTGTAAAGTGTTCTTCATGCGGAACAGAACTTGTAGACGAAGGAACAAGGCTTTACTGTCCGCAAAAATCGTGCCCAAAACGCATTCTGCACCGCCTTTTAAAATGGGTTTCGGTAATAGACATACGCGATTTGGGAGAAACACTTGTAAAATCTCTCTTTGAAAGTGGAACAGTCAGGTCTGTGTGTGATATTTACAAACTTGACGAACAAACACTTGCGCCGTTTTTCCTTAACGAAGAAAGCTTAAGTCAGGAAAAAAAGTCTTTAGGCGCGCATAAAGTTGCCCTTTCTATACAAAACCACAGAACGGTTACGCTCCAGAAATTTATTGCCGGCTTTGACATAGAGGGAATAGGCGAGACTGTTGTAGAAAAACTTATAGACGCCGGTTTTGACACTTTTGAAAAAATTACTGCAGCCACAGCAGAACAGATTGCCGGTGTTTACGGCTTTGCAGAAATTCTTGCCGCAACCTTTGTTGAGGGAATGAAAGAAAATGAAGATGAAATGCGCTACCTGCTTGAGGGCGGAACAATAGAAATTTTAAGCACAAAGAGCGGGCCTCTTGCAGGAAAATCTTTCTGTTTTACTGGAGAACTTTATGCTTTAAAGAGAGCCGACGCGCAGAATATGGTAAAAGCTGCAGGTGGTTCTGTAAAATCTTCTGTTGTCAAAGGACTAGACTATCTTGTAACAAACGACACTTCGAGCGGTTCATCCAAAAACCTTAAAGCCGCAAAACTTGGAATTCCTGTAATTGATGAAAAGGAATTTCTTGCAATGGTAGGAAAATGAAAATAAAAACAAGAGACAGTGCCGTTCATATTATTGCAGCCTCTGTTCTTGCAGCATTTTTTATTGCCGTCCTTGTGTTTGCATACAAATATTTTATCTGTTATTATGCAGCTTCCAATCTTGAGTCATCCCTGTACTATGACTGCGCAAAAGTGCTGGTTTACGGGTCGGGTGATGATTCTGTAAGTGCTTCAATAACATTTACAGACAGCGACTCAAACATTGTGGCAGAATTTGAACGCTCGTGGAATGCGCCTTCTGTTTCTGTAGATTTTGCCTGCGTTACATTCCTTGGAAAAAAATCTTATTTTCCGTACAGAATATATGCGTCAGACAGTCCCGGTGTAAATTCAGGCGTAATGTTAAGAAAACATCTGTTTTCAAAAGGACGCTTTGAACTTCTTGGAAGCAGTTGGACTGATGAACAGAAAAAATATGCGGGAATGATTGCAGATTTTGCACTTACTCCCGCATTTTCTATTTTTTCATCACACCTTTCGTATTATTCCGTAAATCTTGGCGGCTGTGTTCCGGGTAAAGAATACAGACTTTTTGTAGGAAGCCGCGGGCCTGGGATTTCTGCCTACTGAAGGCTTTCAAAGGCAAAATTGTCCAGAAAGAAATCAGGGCTAACGGCTGCCATATTGAGCCTTACTTCCCAGTGAAGATGAGGCCCTGTTGCAAGTCCCGTAGAACCGCTCAGCCCAATAAGATCTCCCTGTTTAACGGTGTCGCCTTCTTTTACATTAAGCGAACTCATGTGGTAGTAAAGGCTGTAAAGCCCCGGAAGATGTTCTATTACAACGCTCCAGCCCGTAGAAATTCTTGACTTGGCAAGAACAACTTTTCCGGCTGCACATGAAAGAACATTTGTTCCTTCGGGAATGCCGTAGTCTATGCCGTTGTGAAGGCTTGTTGAAGATTTACCGTTTGTATAGGCATAAACGCGCCTGTCTGCAAAAAATGATGTTCTTCTTGTTGAATCAGTCGGGGCGGCAAACGAAGTTGTCTGGTAAACGGACTGCATATCTGTTGTGGCAAGAATGTCATTGAGTTCTGCTATCTGCCTCATGCGTTCGGGACTTGTGTCTGTTTTGATCATCGTGTTGTTTTCGTCAAGATCCAGAGTTTCGCTAACAAAAGTTTTTGGTTCAATTTTGACTGGAAGGCTGAACTCATACTTTTTCTGGCCGTAAAGACTGTATGTTATTTTAACGGAATATTTTTCTTCGCTGTCAAGCCACGACGAAAGCGGAATCCCAGAGAGCATTGTCAGAACCGTGCGCGAACTGCTTTTCGGAAGCTGGTAGAACTGTGACTGCGAAAGTTTATTTTCACCTGCAAAAAATTCCATAGAAGCTTCTGTTGAGCCGAATTCGGTGCGGGAAACTTTGTTTTTGCGGCTGGTCTGCGTAAATTTCATTCTTACAAAAACAGCATCTCCAGGACACGCGCTGTCATTGTAGCTGAGTTCAATGCTGTAGTCTTCGCCTTCGAAAACCGCTTCTTTTGAAAATGCGCATGCAATTCCCGCTATAAAAACTGCCACAAAGAGCGCTGCTTTTTTTATACAAAATCTCATATTGTCCCCCGGTTTATTCATTTTAGAGATTGTCACTTTTTTTAATATCCACAAGATTTATCTGCGGAGTTTCTATTCTGTTGAACACATTGCGTTCGACCCTAAAAATAAAGTCAACCCTGTCGCCAACGTTAAAGTCCCTTCCAAGCCGCTCGCCTTCGTTCCAGAAGATGCACGGCCATTTGTATTTGCCGCAGTCGACTGTAATTTTCAGATGCATTTTTTCGCCTTTTCCCATGCGCTGGCCCGAAGCAACCCTTATGTTTTTTGCCATAAAAAGCAGCTGCGGGTTTTCTTCACCGTACGGCTCGAATCTGTCAGAAATATCAAGAAGGGCAGGTGTAAGGTATTGGGCCGGAATTTCTGCATCTATGTCACCGCCAGTATCTTTTGTGTCACCGAGTTTAATTTCTGAAGAAAGGGTTTTTATTCTTTCTTCGAATTCTGCAAGCCGTTCCCTTTTAAAGCTGAATCCTGCTGCAAAATTGTGCCCGCCGTGATTTATAAAAAGATCGTCCATTTTGTTAAGAAACTGCGTTACATCATAATCACGGCAACTTCTCATTGAACCGATTGCAATTCCGTCTACAATAGTAACAGCCATGGCAGGAACATTGTATGTAGAAACAAGACGTCCTGCAAGAATTCCGCTTACGCCCCTGTTTATTCTTTCATCTATTACGACACAAAGTTTGTTGCTGTGAAGGGGAATTGACGCTTTTGCCTGAATGCCGGCATAGTTCCACGCGTCTACACAAAGCTGCTTGCGTTCTGCGTTAAGTTCAATAATCTGTTTTGCGGTTTCTAGGCGTTCATTCTGACTGTCTGTAATAAAAAGTTTTGCCGCAAGTTCCGGCTGGCCAAGTCTTCCTGCTGCGTTAAGGTGTGCTACAACAACCCAGCTTAAGTCAATTGAATTAATGCGTTTGCCGGTAAGATTGAGTTCTGCCATAAGTTCACGCAGACCCGGTCTTATTCTTCCCGAATTGATTGACTTGAGGCCGTTTTTTACGAAGATTCTGTTTTCGTTTTTCATGGGCATAATGTCTGCAAGAGCCGCCAGTGCCACAAGCTGCAGATCTTTTTCTTCGGCCTGTGCAAAGGAAGGAAAATCTTTTGCAAGCGACTTCTGTACCCATGTTACAAAAATATTGTAAAAACCGCCTATTTCTGTTGGCTCGTGGTCGCCGTACTTTGCCATTTTTGACATGCCCTTAAGCTGGGTAAGTGTCATTGACGCAAATTTTGGAAAAAGTTTAGCCGCCTCTTCCCTTATGTCTACCAGGTTGAACTGCGCACCGTCACCAAAAAGAGACTGCAAATCCTGTGACAAAGATTTTGCATCCCATGCCAGAAGAAGTTGCCCCTGTAAATAGGAAGGAAGATTTGTGTCAGAAAGAGAAGTCGTGTTTTGGTCAATGGTTTGTGTAAGGCGGCTTACCGGAACAAGATTGCGCACTTTGACGCATTCTACGGCAGAATTTTCTTTGTTTACGTTAAGAAGGGTTACGTCCTGCTTGTACCAGTTGCTTTGGCTAAAGCGGATTGCGCTTACAAGTTTATATACAACCGCGCAGCCCGAAATGTCGGGGAACGGGTAGCCTGAATTTTCTGTCTTTGGGTCAATGATTATGGCCGGTGAGGGCAGTGTCTCTGGAGCATTGTGATGGTCAACAACAATTACGTCCAGTCCAAGTTCTGCAGCTTTTGCAATTTCTGCGTTGTTCGAGATTCCACAGTCCACGGTAATAATGAGCGAACCGTAATTTGCCGCAAATTCTTCTACAGCCTGTATTGAAAGTCCGTAAGCATCATCGCCGCCCGGCAGTTTGTACGAAACATCAATTCCCATAGAAGAAAGACAGTCGTACAAAACCGTAGTAGAAGTAACGCCGTCTACGTCTCTGTCTCCAAAGATAAGAACCTTTTCGTTTACTTCCTTTGCGTCAAGAATTCTGTCTACGGCATCTTCCATGGCGGCAAACATAAAGGGACTGTGCTGAAACCGCAAATCGTCTTCTATATAATAGAGAATATCGCGGCCGCCCGTTATTCCCCTTCTGACCATTATGCTGGCAGTGATGGGGTCAAGTGAATATTTTTTAGAAACAGATTCTACCTGAGTTTTTGAAATTTGTTTTTTGAACCATTCAGACACTATTTTATTTCCTTTAATATCAATTTGTTTTGTGTAATTGTTGTTTTTGAATATGAAACGGCTTTTTTAAGGGCTGCAACGCCTTCTTCAAGGGATTTTTCATCCTTTGCGTAAACGTCCATAATTTTTTGCCCCGCTTTAACGGCTTCACCCTGAACTTTTGAAAGAATTATTCCAGAGTCGGCATCTACCTTGTCAGAAGTTTTGTTTCTTCCGACGCCAAGATTAATACATGCAATTCCCGTTTTGTAAGCGTCTATTTTAAGGTAACCGTCACTTTCTGCATTAAGCTGTGCGTGGAAAGGAGAACGGCGTTTGCCCTGCTGTTCAAGAAGTTTTTTGCTGTCACCGCCCTGGTCATCTACGTTTTTAAGGAATTTTTCAAGTGCACGGCCCGAGTCCACTGCTTGTTTGCAAAGTTCAAGTCCTTCTTCTATAGAAGCGACTTTGCCTGCAAGAAGTGCCATGCGTGAAGCAAGAGCGTATGTAAGTTCCATTACGTCTTTTGGCCCGTTACCCTGAAGGCATTCAAGCGACTCTTCGATTTCGAGGTAGTTGCCGGTTTTTAGACCAAGCGGGGTTTCCATGTCTGTAAGAAGCGCCACGGCTTTTTTGCCCATAGCCTGCGCAGTTTTTACAAGGGAAGTGGCAAGATTTTCTGCAGCAGCCGGTGTTTTCATGAATGCACCCGAACCATATTTTACGTCAAAAACAAGAGCGTCACTTCCTTCTGCGACTTTTTTTGAAAGAATGCTTGCTGTAATCAAAGGAATGCTTTCTACGGTACCGGTCACGTCCCTGAGCGCATACATAAGACGGTCAGCCGGAACAATTTTCTGTGTCTGGCCAGTCATGGCGTAACCGTTCTGTGCAATGAGCTGTTCAAACTCTTGTGGCGAAAGGGCAACTTTGTAACCGGTAATTGACTCCAGCTTGTCCAAAGTGCCGCCTGTGTGTCCCAAACCCCGGCCGCTCATCATGGGAATCTGTACTCCAAGGCAGGCTGCAATTGGCGCAAGCGGAATACTTATTTTGTCTCCTACACCGCCGGTTGAATGTTTGTCTACAAAAGGTCCTTTAAGACCAAGACTTTCCTTGCCGTGAAGGTTTATAATTTCTCCTGAATGAAGCATGCAGTCGGTAAGGGCAGCAGTTTCTTCAAAAGACATTCCGTTAAAATATATTGCCATAAGAAAAGCAGACATCTGGTAGTCGGGAATTGTCTTTGCAACATAACCGTCTACCATAAATTGAATTTCTTCTTTTGTAAGGGGTTGCGGAGTGGGGTTTCCTCTTTTTTTTATGATAATGTCAGCAGCTCTCATGACCCGTAACCTCCTGTTTTTTTATAAGACTTAATTTGAAGACTTTATTATAGCACATTATGCCTTTGGTTTCTATAATAAATGCATTTCTACAAGATTCTGGCTCCGGTTTCGAGTGTACGCAGTTTTGTTCCAGAGGCTTTTTCTATTAGATAGAAGACAAGGCGCTTCATCTGGTAAAGGCTTTCTTCTTTTATTTTAATCTGCCGTACTTTTCCTGGGGCAAGTTCATTTACTGCTGCAAGATAGGTGAGTGCATCGCCGTCTGCATAAATTGTTTTTGATTCTGCATGGGAAGTACAGTCTTTGCATGTAAAGGAAGAAAGTTCGGGGGAATAATAGGAGAGTGCATTTTTTGCAAGAAGATTTGCACCGCATGAAGCGCATTCATGAAGAGGTGGCTGTACTCCAAGTAGTCCCAGGTAGCGCCACAAAAAGCGTATTGTTCCAAGCCGCGCACCGTCTTCGTCACTTGCGTCTGTTCCGTCTGCAAAGGCCGTAAGAAGGCGGAATGTCTGGACACTGTCCCCGGCGCATTTTGTTGTTATTGCAAGTTCGCATGCAAGGTTTACGGCCCAGAGTTTGTAAAGGCTTGTTCTTAAAGAAAGATGGCAGTTTTTTGCGTCAAAGTCGGTAATCTTTTTTGAATGCCGCGCCTCATCGTTGTAGATGTACATTGTTCCGCTGTTAAAGGGCTGAACCATTGCGCGCAGTCTGCTTTTTGGGCCGCCGTAAAGTGTTGCATAAAAAATACCCAGGTCAGGTGAAAGCGCGCGCACACTGCGGTTGTTTTCACCCTGCGCCGTAACGCTCAGAATAATTGCCTGTGTTTTTAAATTGCGCTCACCCATGATTTAATAGTAATATTTTTGGAGCGCAACGGCAACTGGAATCTTAAGGGAAAGACTATGGTATTTTAAAGTAAAAACCATTGAAAAGTAATATGAATCGTGTTATTCTTAAGTAAGAAATTCTTACTTTTGGAGGTTGATATGGGTGTAGAGGTTTTAACAGTTTCATCAAAAGGCCAGATTGTACTTCCAGTCAAAATGAGAAGAACTATTGGTATTACAGATGGTGATAAACTTGCAGCCTTTGCTTCTGACGATGGAGTAATAATGCTTAAGGTCGTAAAGGTTCCGACTGTTCAGGATTTTAAGGTACGCCTGGACGAAGCCAAAGATTGGGCTGAATCTGTCGGTTATAAAGAAGAAGATATCAGTGATATTATCAAATCTGTAAGGCTGGCAAAGCGTGAAAATAGTAATTGACACTAATGTGGTTATATCCGGAACTTTCTTTGGAGGTAATCCAAGGAAAATTCTTGAATCTGTAGTATCACATGATTTGGATGCCTCTGCCACAACAGAAATTATTGATGAATATCAGGAAATCGTTGACGAGATGATTGTACGAAAACAAGGTCATCTTCGTAAAGATTTGCTGGTTCCTTTTATCAATAGTCTTGATTTGATTGAACCTGTTACAACAACTGATGTTTGCCGGGATCTGGATGACAACAAGTTTCTCTCGTGTGCCAAAGATTCTGATTCCCTTTATATTGTTAGTGGCGATAAAGATTTACTTGAGTTGCATACATTTGAAGGTATTCAAATAATTACCGCAAAGAATTTTGTGGAAATGTATCTGAATACTTGAAAATAGTTTTTTGTGCAGTGTTAAGCACAAAATTGACAGAATAAAACAGATTTGGTATATTGAATGAAGGAAATGCCCAAGCATTTGGTCATCTCCACTATGTACGATAAGCCGTCCAAGCTTCGAAAACTAATGGGCGGCTATTTTTTTACTCTTTACTTTTTAAGGTAGGTGAGTATTGCTATAACTGTGGTAATTATTGTGGCAACGCAGGTTACCAGTGAAATAACTACTTCTATAGTCATAGACAAGCCTCCCAAAATCAAATTTCGGTAAAAACCGATTGAGTATGGGAGATAACCGCCTGTTCAGGCATTTCCTATATATTAAATATAACATATTTTAATAAGTTTGCAAAGTGGTTTTGCTGCATGGGTTCTCGCTTACACTCGGGGGATTACTCTTTTTAGAGGTAATGCGACGCTACGCACTTGCAACCGCCTTAATATGGATATTGAATAAACTGATATTTTTGAGTATTCTAAGAGAAAAACATGATTGAACACATTTATATTGATAATTTTAAGGCTTTTAATGAAGCTGACATATACTTTTCTCCCGTAAATATTATTGTAGGAAATAATGGTGCTGGGAAAAGTACGCTTCTGCAGATTTTAAGTTTTTTATCATCAGTGACGCATGAAGATTTTTCCAGTGTTCTAAGCAGAAGACAGCTTAAGGTGGAAAATATCAGATCAAAACTTAGTACAAAAAAAAAGATTAAGTTTGTAACCGATTTTAGTTTGGATGTAGACGGGAAAAATAAAAAACTCCGATGGGGACTTTATCTTACTCCAAACAGTGGTAAAAATATCCTTGAGTTGACAGAAGAGTGGGTAGAGGATAATCCAGATGTATACGCTTCTGGAAAAGATTATCTGCGCTTTAAATTTGCTTCAAAAGAAGCATACAGACTTAAAAAAAGTGGAGAGACGGAAAACATTACTGTATTTAATTACACTTCATCAATTCTTAAACTTATAGATACAGACACTAATGACTTTCCTGAACTTGCATCTGTTAAAAGATTTTTAGATTACTCATATTCATATGACCTGCTTAATCCTGATGAAATGAGAAAAAGTGGACGTGGAACAGCGGAAATGATTGGTGAAAAAGGAAGATTTTTAACTTCCTTTATAAAAGGACTTTCCGAAACTCAAAAGGCAGATTTAAACAAACGGGTTAACATTCTTACAAATACAATAAAGGAAGTAGACACAAAAACATCAGGACAGCCGGGCTGGACTACAATTGTTACGACAGAAAATTACGGCGGAAAGAATATAAAATTTGATTCAAAAGACATTAGTGACGGAGATTTAAGGCTTATAGCCTTTGCTTCTTTGGCAGAAGTAGAAAGTTCACAGGGCTTTATTTTGCTGGATGAAATAGAGAATGGCATAAATACTCAAAAAGCAAAACTCCTTATGGAATGGCTTTTGAATTATTCAGTCAAATATAATAAACAAATGTTTGTTACGACCCACAGTACAGTTTTTGTTGATTATGTTCCGCCGGAAAGTATTTCTTATATTTACAGAAATAAAGATAATGGTTGGGTAGTTTGTGAAAAATTATTTGAAACAGATGCCATGAAAAATAAGCTTGAAGACTTTTATCCCGGTGAAGTTTTATTAAATATGAGTGAAAGTCAGATAATTGATGCTCTGCTTAAAAAGGACTAAAAATGACAGTTGTAATTACAGGAGAAGGTGTAACTGATTATGGCTGGAAAGATTTTGGAAGCAATGTTTGGCATGAAGGTTCTGCGGCAGTCTTATTAAAAAGGGTGGTTTCTGAATATACAAAAGAAGATGTAGAACTTGCTTTTGTTGATAAAAACGAATTAAAAAAAGAAAACAGACCAAAGAAATTTCAGCGACACATTACAAATCTTGAGGGCAGAGGAATTCCCTGTTTTTTCTTTCTGAATTTGGTAAAAGAAAAGTATAAAGAGACAAAAGTTTTGCCTGTTTTTTATACGGATGCGGATAAAGAAAGAAAAATAGATAGAAAAACAGAAAGCGGCTGCAAAAAGTTACTGGAAGAAAGATATAATCAGATTGAAAAAGCTGTGTTAAATGCTGGTTATGATTGTATTCCCATGGTTCCTGTAAAGATGATAGAAAACTGGATGATGGGAGACGGGAAAGCCATACAGAAAGTGTTTGGAGAGATTCCAAAAGGGCTGCCTGCAAAACCAGAACTGGTCTGGGGAACAGAAGACGACCCAAACAGTGACTATCCAAAAAATCTTTTAGACAGGCTTTTTAAATCAGTAAATAATGGTATAGAAGTTAAGATGCAAAGAGAAGTTTTTGCTGAAATTGCAGAAAAAATAGACTTAAAAACAGAAAGAAAGACATGTTATATAAGTTTTGACAGCTTTTGCAGGAAGATAGAAAAATACTTTGAAGGCGCTAGTCACAAAATGACAGAATAAGATAGATTTGGTATATTGAATGAAGGAAATGCCCGAGCATTTGGTCATCTCCACTATGGATTATAAGCCGTCCAAAGCGTCGAAAACTAATGGGCGGCTATTTTTTACTTTCATAAAAAGTCAATTAGTTTTTTTGCATGGGTTCTCGCTTTCGCTCGGGGGATTACTCTTTTTAGAGGTAATGCGACGCTACGCACTTGCTTGCGTCTTATGTTTTTATAGTGAACATTTTTTTTGTAAACAACTTGACGGCACTCTTTTACAATAGTATAATCTTTTTTACATTAGTTGTAACTGTTTACGAGGGGCGATGTTGGCCCATAAATAAGTACTTCGATCCGGTGTCTTGTTCTGCAGATGAGAGAGCTGCAGATGGTATGGAAGCCATGCTTACCAGAAAGGGCGAAAGCGTAGGATTGGGGGAATGTAAACGGTGGTTCTGGAATAATTCTTCTCTTTTTTGGATTTTTTTTGCGTTACATGCTTACCTTTTTGACAAATTTCATTCATGTAGCGTAACTTTACACAGTTTTCGAATTATCTGTTAAAATTTTATTGACGGCTAAACCATAAAAGAATAAAATGTTTAGAAAATGAACATTTCTTTTGTTCAAGAAAAGGCACCTGTTTTAAAAGTGGAGCTTGGTTCAAGCACACAAAAGAGCAGCGAACATATTTTTTAATCGGGAACCGTTTTTTTTGTCAGGCGGTTTCGTTGGGGAAGGTGTCTTTAAATGGTTGGACAAAATAACTAAACTGGAATTTCGGAGGAACATTATGCTATTTTTTGTTTTTGCATTTGTATTATCTTTTTTTGATTTAGTTTTTGGTCTTTGTGTGATTTCCACGAAATTGGAATGTTTAATGGGTATTATAATAGTAATTTCGGTTGCAGTAATAGCTTGTGGATTTATTGTAGCAGGAATCTTGGAAAGACATTTTCAAGTAAATAAAAAGATTGCTGCACTTAAGTTCTGTATTTGGGAAAAGTGCGATGAGGCTCAAGTAAAAGATGCTAGTTCTTCTTCGAAATGTAAATTTATATTCGATTCCATTAGTGAACATCCTGAAATTCTTAAAGAAATTTACAAGGCCTACGCACAGGCAATAGAGAATTTATAACAATGATATTTCTTTTGCAAGCTGATCAATCATCATGGACAGATATTGCGGCCTTAATTTTGTCATTTTTAGCATTTATTGTTGCGATATTTATTCCTGAAAAAATTAAATGGGAACAAACATATTCGACTTTACTTGCAGAATATAAAAGTTATGATTTTGCTGCAGCAGTTCAAGGCGTTGTGGAATTTTTTACAGAAAGATGTAATAAAGATGTTACAAAAATAAAAACAGAATATGAAAATCTTATAAAAGAGTATTCAATAAAATTAAATAACGGAAATCCTATTTCTAATGAGCAAAATCTTCATTTTCAACGTTGACTATTAACTACATTCTTTTGGCAACTTGAACAATGTTCAAAATCAATTTTTATTAGAAAACGGCGTGTTAAAAGGGATTTTACTTCAAATGAAGCTAATATTGCAAAAGTTGTTTATTTTATGAATCAAGCAGTTTCAGAAAGTGAAATTTTATTTAAGGATTTAAAAACTTGTGATTTAATTCCAAAGGCTGAAAATGTTAAAGGTATAAATTCTTCGGTTGTTTATATTTATGAATTGTTGAAGAAAGAGCCTAAGTTTATAAGATAAGATTGTATTTTAATATGGAAAAGTATGTATTAATTGATTATTTTTCTCAAAAACCAGAAATAGATACCGTAATTATATTTGGTTCTTTTGCAAAAGGAACTTTCAATGATAACAGTGATATTGATATTGCAATTCATTCAACAAGAAAATTGAACTATAAAGATCTTTCTCCTTTACAGACTGATATAGCACTTTTATGTAAACGTGAAGTTGACTTAGCAGACTTAGAAAAAGCAGAAGGTGTTTTTTTGTATCAAATTATAACAACAGGTAAACGGATAAAATTTTCTTATACAGTTTTTACCCGGTATTTGATCAAGGCACTCTGTTTTAAAGAAGACTTTCTTCCTACAATTGAATATTCAAGAAAGCAAAAAATCAGGAGCTTTGTAAATGGATAAAGGCAATATTATATATTTAATTATAACTGAACATCTTGGAGACTTTTCTGAATTTGTTAAATCGATTGAGAAGCTAATTTAATAAGTAACACTGAAATTCTTTCTTTACTAAAGTAATTATGTCCAATACAACAAGAATAGCTAAAAATACAATCTTTCTCTACTTCCGCCAAATCCTGATTATGCTCGTAAGCCTTTACACAGTGCGAGTTGTGCTGAATGTGCTTGGGGCAGAAGATTATGGGATTTATAACGTTGTTGCAGGCGTTGTAACAATGTTCTCGTTTTTGAGCGGTGCAATGGCTTCTGCGAGCCAGCGGTATTTTAGTTTTGATTTGGGCAAGGGCGACACTGAGCATTTAAAGATTACTTTTAGTTTGACTTTGACAATTTATTTGATTGTTGCAGTTATAGTATTTTTTTTAGCAGAAACTGTAGGTCTTTGGTTTGTTTTGAATAAACTATCGATACCTGCAGAAAGAGTGACTGCTGCAAGATGGATTTATCAATTCAGTATAATAAGTTTTGTTTTTACAATTTTAATCGGACCTTTTATGGCTGACATAATTTCTCACGAAGATATGAATATTTATGCTTATGTGAGTGTCGTTGAAGTATTGTTGAAACTGGGTGTTGCGATTTCTGTTAAGTTTTTTTCTGTTGATAAATTGATATTGTACGGCTTTTTAATGCTTGTCGTAACGGTAATTAATACTTCAATCTACCGAGCGATTTGTAAGAAAAAATATCCCGAATGCAAATATAATTTCTGCTGGGATAAAGAATATGTAAAGGAAATGTTCGGGTTTACTGGTTGGAATCTATTTGGTTCTTGTGTAGGAGTTTTTAAATACCAGCTTGTAAATATTCTTTTGAATCAGTTTTTTAATCCGATTGTAAATGCGGCAAGAGGAATTGCTTTTCAAGTAAACTCGGCTGTCAATTCTTTTTCACAAAACTTTTCATCAGCCTTAAAACCTCAGATTATAAAGTCATGGGCAGCAGAAAATAAAGATGAATCAATTTCTTATGTATTAAGAGGCTGTAAATTTACATTTTTTTTAATGTGGATTTTCACACTTCCTTTAATTTTGGAAATGAATACAGTTTTATCAGTTTGGTTAAAGAATCCTCCTGAATATGCAGTTTTATTTACAAGGCTGGCATTGATGGATTGTCTTATCGAAAGTGTTAGTTATCCAATCATGACATTGGCACAGGCAACTGGAAAAGTAAAAGTGTACCAGTCTGTTGTCGGTGGAATTCTATTACTTAATCTTCCTTTTTCCTGGATTTGTTTAAGTTTAGGAATGCCGGCATACTCTGTCTTTGTAGTTGCAATTATAATTTGTATCTTGGCATTAATTACCAGAATAATAATTGTAAAATATATTTCAGGCTTTTCGATTAAATTATTTTTAAAAAAAGTAATTTTAAGATGTTTTATTGTAACGTTTTTTAGCAGTGTTTCTTCAATTTTGCTTTATAGAATATTACCTGTAAGTATCTTGTTTACTGTGATTAAAGTAATAATCGATGTCCTTCTGGTTGGAGCTTTCATATTTGTAATTGGCTTTGAAAAGTCAGAAAGAAATTCGGTTTTATCATTTATTAAAACCAAATTAAAAAGGGTAAATCCGTTATGCAAATAGAAAACTTAAAAAACTGCACAGGCTGTTCCGCTTGTTTTGCAAGTTGCCCGAAAAACGCAATTTCTCTTGTTCCGAATGAAGAAGGGTTTTTATATCCACAAATTGATTCTTCAAAATGTATTCAATGTGGCCTTTGTGAAAAAGTATGTCCAACGTTAAACATTCAGCAGGGAGCAAATAAAAATCCAAAAGCATTTGCAGTAATTAATGATGATGAAAAAATCAGAATGGAAAGTTCTTCTGGCGGAGTCTTTACAGCAGTTGCAAAAAAAGTAATCGAAGAAAACGGAATTGTTTTCGGTGTAAAACTTGATGAACATCAAAAAGCTGTTTTTTCGTTTACAGAAAATGTAGAAGGACTTTCAGAATTCCGCGGTTCAAAATATGTTCAGGCCCAAGTTGGAAATGCTTTTAAAGAATGCAAAAACTTCTTGATTGAAAATAAAAAAGTTTTGTTTACAGGAACGCCCTGTCAGATTGAAGGATTAAAACTGTTTTTAGGAAAAGAATACGAAAATCTTTTGACAATGGACATAATTTGTCACGGAGTTCCGTCTCCTTTGGTTTGGAAAAAATACACAGAATTCCGCGAAAAAAAATTCGCTTCGCGAATCGTGAAAACTGCTTTCAGGCGGAAGAATGACGGCTGGAAGCAGTTTTCACTATCATTCACTTTTGCGAATGATAGTGAATACTGCGCTTCCCTTATAAAAGATCCATATTTAAGAATATTCTTGAAAGATGTTTGTTTAAGAGAAAGTTGCTATAACTGCCCGTCAAAAAAAATTAACCGCGTTTCGGATATTACGATTGCAGATTTTTGGGGAATAAAAAATTTTGCTCCGGAATTTGACGATGACAAAGGTACAAGTTTAGTTATTATGCATTCTAAAAAAGGTGAAGAAATATTTTCTGATTTGGAGAATTGCAGAGTAAAGGAAATAACTCTTGAAAACGGATTGAAATATAATCCTGCGATGGTAAGAAGTTGCGTTCGGCCAAATGCTAGAGAATATTTCTTTGATGATTTGGAAAATAATTCTTTTGGAAAAGTTTTGGGAAAGTATTCAAAAGAAAAACTTGGTTTTCGGATAAAAGTTTTTGTTGCTCGTTGTGGAAGAAAAATACTTGGCGATAAAGGTGTAAAAGCAGTTAAGAAGATGTTGGGGAGATAAGAAGAGAATGGCAAAACAAAATTCAATATCAATTATTTTTTCTTCAATTTGTACTTCACTAATAAAAAAATTTGGTAATCCTCTTGTTGCGGATTTTGCATGCACAAAATACGGAAATAAAAAACAAGATGATGATGATTTATTTATGTGGATATCACATGCCCGTCATGAAATTGGCGTTCAACCTGTTCATTATGAAATCAGAGTAGATAATAATAAACTTTTTGTTGAAGTGCATGTAGAAAGTGAGATTCTTTTTAGTTGTTATTCAGAAGTTGTAAACAGTATAAGAATTCCGTTACAGGATTTAGTGAATCAAAATAAATTAGAACTAGTTTCAGAACCTAAAAAAAATAATGATTCCAATTATTATTGGTATAAAATTCCAAAGCAAGAATTATCTTTGGTTAATGTTAATACTCAAGAAGAGATTGATTGTCTTGTAGATAAAATTTTCGATGATTTGGTTGAATTGGATAATCTAGTTGGAAAACAAATCAAACAGGTTATTGAAAAGGTAATTTAGACAATGAAAATAGGAATCCTTACATTCTGGTGGAGTGAAGACAATTACGGGCAGCAGCTCCAGGCTTATGCTTTGCAGAGATATTTACGGGACGCAGGGCATGATGCATTTTTGATTAGGTATAATTCGCTGGGAGACTTTCCAAAAAATAATCCAATAAAAAAAATATATAAGGCATTTAATCCGGTTAAGTTGGTAAAATTTTTCATAAATTTGCGAAATAAAGCAAAACTTAAGGCTGAATATAATGAACATTCACGTCATTTTGATGAGTTCCGTTCAAAATATATAAATATGTCTGAACATGTATACAACAATTTTTTGGAATTGCAACAAAATCCACCTGAAGCAGATATTTATATAGTAGGAAGTGATCAGGTTTGGAATCCGGCTTGTTGCGGGGGAAATACTCTGGAACAAGCAAAGCTTCCTCTTCATGCTTACTTCTTGGATTTCGGAAAAGAATCTATAAAAAGAATGTCATATGCTGCAAGTTGGGGTATTAAAGATTTGGACGAATCTTTTGTAACAGAAATAACTCCTATGCTTAAAAGATTTAACGCTATAACAGTTCGCGAAAAATCAGGTACAGATTTATGTGCTAAATGTGGACGCAATGATTCAAAATGGATATGTGACCCGACACTGCTTTTAAATGCAGAGGAATATAGAAGTTTATATAAATCAGAAAATATAACTCAAAGGCAAAAACCTTATTTGGTCTTTTATTATTTGAACAATGGAAAATTCAATGCTCAATCTGTTTATGATTTTGCAGCTTCAAAAGGATTGGAAGTTGTGTATATTACAGGAAACGGTGTTGTTGACAAGTTTGAAAAAACTTATGCAACTGTTCCCGAATGGCTTTCTTTAATTGATAATGCTCAATATGTAATTACAAACTCATTCCATTGTTGTGTATTTTCAATTTTATTCCACAAGCAGTTTGCTTCAATTAAATTGCAGGGGCAGAATGCCGGAATGAATGAACGACTTACAAGTTTGTTTGAGTTATGCAAAATGGAAGAAAGATACTGTACGGATAGGGATTTTGCGGTATTGGAAAAGGATTACGAGAGTGTATTGCCGGATGGACAAGAAGACATTGATACAATTCTGAAATACATCTTGAAATAATGAAATAGGGAATATATGGAAACATCTTTTACAATTACATTACCTGCAGAACTCATTCGTGCTCATAATGAAAATAAACTTTGTGTGTTTATTGGTGCTGGGGTTTCTCGTCTTTTAGGTTGTAAGAGTTGGGAAGATTTATCAAATATTTTAATTGAATTATGCTATAAAAATCATCTATTAAACTTTAATGAAAAAGAAAAAATAAAGAAATCTAATGATAGCAAAAAGAAAATAACCATCGCTTACGAACTCCTTAAAAAGAACGGAAAAGTAACAGAAGATTTGTTTTATAGAACTATGAAAGATTCATTTAAATGTACTAAGCAAGATGATGAAGTCGTAAATTCTGTATATTCAAATCTTTATAAAATAGGAGATATTTTCATATCAACAAATGTTGATGAAATTTTTAGAAAAGTATTCAATGAGAATTCAAATACAAATTATTATTATAATAAGGAAAAATTCATACCAGAAATATTAAATAAATTAACAAGAAAGACTTTGTTTGAGATTCATGGTGCAATATCAAAAAAAAAATCTTTAGTTTTTACAGTAGTTCAATATTTGTCGTGATATCATGGAAAAGATAACAAATTTAGGGATTTTTTAAGTGCGATATTTAAGAAATATACTATTTTATTTGTCGGATATGGGTTAAATGAGTTTGAACTTTTGGATTTTTTGGTAGAAACTCTCACTGAAGAAGATAATTCAATTAAACATTTTGCATTAGTTGATTCTTTTACTGAGGATGAAAAAGTTTTTAACTGTAATAAACTTTATTATAACCAACTAGGTATAGAACCAATTCCATATTATAAAAATGCCCGTGGTTATGATGAATTGGCTTATAAAATAAAAGAAATTTATCAGACTATGTTTGAAAATTCACCTGTGTTTAGTGAAGATGATATTAAAAGGGAACTTTCAGCTTTAAGTTTGAAAGATGACGTAAATAATTTTGTAGAGAAATATCTAACAATAGAAGGTTCAAAAAAACAGGTTAAACATATACTTTACGAAAATCCAGAGTATATAAAAATTCTGTTTACAGTATTTAAGCAGCGCCATTTTTTTGATATAAAAAATAATCCTAGTAAAGAATTTACAGATGAAACAAAGAAATATTTTCGTGTCCCTTATTGGGAAGATTTGGACTATATGGAGATTGCTTTTAAGTATATAAATCAGCAGGATGATGCTGAATTCTATAAGGAACTTATTCATATTTTAACTGGGCTTTGCAATAAAAATAATTTTGAAAATTTCAGAACAAATCAGGGACTTTTGAAATTCGTTTTTTCTTGTAAAGAAGAAGATATAAAAGTTTTCGTACCATATATTAAAAAAACTGTAGAGAAATCTGGTTATGATGTATCTTATGATTTTATTTTTGAAAAATATTTTGATAAACTTTTGAGATTAAAAAGTAAAGAATTATTTTTTAATCTTTTTGATATTATTTTTGCAGTTGATATCTCAAAAAGTGAATATTATAGAACTGTACCATATTTGCAATTATCAGCAATAACTGAAATTTTTAATTTATATATGCCGCAAATATATAAAAAATATGGTAGTGAAGTCACAGAACATCTTTTATCTCTATATACTGCAGATAAAAACTATTATGTTAAGAATGTTATTATTACAGATAACAAAGATGACTTTTATGCAAACAACGATTACAACCAAGTATTAGGTCGTCAGATTTACAATCAAATCAAGGAAAAAGTTCTTCGTACAGACGAAGAAAAATCTTTTCTCGAAAAATGCCGAGTTATTCCAACCGAAGATAAAGCTCATGCGGTTTTAAAGCCGAAATATAATTTTATGGATTTTTCTATTGAAGAATTCGGTATTGAATTAAAAAAATACACAGATAGTAAAAACAATGCAAATATTTTCTTGCAACAGGAAATTGAAGCAGCTGTCAAAGAATATATAAATGCAAAAACAGATGATTTTATTCAGAATATTAATTTATTTACTAAGCAATCTTATAAAATAAAATATTCAATTATTGAGGAACTTTCAAAAATAAATAGAGCATATTCAATTGAGGAATATGAAAAGATTGCAAATTTCTTTGAAGTTGATGTAAATGATAAAACTTTTATTAATTCATTCAAATGAGTGCGTAAAACGACACAGAAAAAGGAGCAGATTTAAGGTGCAAACA
>ERZ1026854.158-NODE-158-length-51119-cov-5.523108_pt1 | contig 51119 bp, 41 predicted proteins | sample MGYA00380157_ERZ1026854 | MGnify/ENA primary metagenome ERZ1026854 (study PRJEB33269, sample SAMEA4719793) | human gut metagenome | biome: human-associated habitat; feature: organic feature; material: feces | place: Cameroon | collected 2013-10 ... | reverse complement strand
GGTATGCCCTTATGAGTATCTTCAATCCCTCCGGCAAGCAATACCTTCGCTGTACGAAACGGCTGGATAACAAGAGTTGTCCGGGGTGCGGGAAAATCATTACTTCGGAGCTGGAAGCGGTTGTTTATCAGCAGATGGTAAAGAAACTGGCAGGCTACAAGACACTGACAGGCAGAAAGAAAGCGGCAAAGGCAAACCCGAAAATCGCCGCCCTGCAAGTGGAGCTTGCCCATGTGGACAGCGAGATTGAAAAGCTGGTGGACAGTCTGACGGGTGCAAACAATGTTCTGCTCTCCTATGTGAATGTGAAGATAGCGGAACTGGACGGGCGCAAGCAGGAACTTCTGGCGAGGATAGCGGAGCTGACGGTGGAAACCATCAGCCCGGAACAGGTCAGCCAGATTTCCGGCTACCTCGATACTTGGGAAAATGTATCCTTTGACGACAAGCGGCGTGTGGTAGATTTGATGATTACTACCATAGCCGCCACAAGCGACAGCTTAAATATCACATGGAAAATCTGACGGGCGGAACCCCTCCCGTCAGATACCTACCCTGTGTAGTCCCTTGTAAACTGTACTTTTTCACATTATAAACAAAAAACTCAGTTTCTCTGTTCATCATAAATTGTTTTCCATGGAATATTTCTCGGAAGCATTCCAAAATCTTTTCTCGCATATTCTGTCACCTGCGTCTTCTGATCGATCCTGACGACACGGTCTGCCAGTGACAATGCATCTGCCATATTCACTGCAAGGATCACCACTGCAATTCCTCTTTTCAAAAGTTTTTCCTGCAGATCCCAGATATGAATATCTTCCGCTTTTTTCTCTTCTCAGAAACATGTTTTCAGCAACTGATAAGTGCCTGCACATGTTTAACTCCTGGTGAATAATTGCTACCCCTGCCTGCTGTGCCTGTTTCGGTGTAAAATCCCCATACTCTTTACCAAAAACTTCAACCTTACCTGTGTCTCTGTTATAAACACCGCTCAAGATTTTCATCAATGTCGATTTTCCGGCACCATTTATGCATAAAGATGCACTTACTATTTATTCGTCAAATGCACATATTAGTCTCAAAATACTCCTTATATTTATTAGCTAAATTCACATATTTAATTAGATAATTATAGCTTATTCGTTTGTTAATTGCACATGTTTTTTTCCTAATTTTTTAAGTTAATTTTATTGTATAAAAAGTCGCTTGCGACTCTTTCGCGCCCTGGCGGTGCTGTTTACAGCTAACTTTTTCTTGACGAGATGCACATCCCGCCCGGAGGGCTTTTCATTCATAGGACGTAATTTTCTAGGAAGATTAGGATATCAAAAAGTGGTTCAAAAATTTGAAATCCACCTTTTGATATCCGAATCCTATGAATGAAAAAAGAACATCTGCCTGACAGTACTTCTACCATCATACAGATGTACTTTCTATCTTTCTTTACTACATTCACACAACGATTACACGCTTTGCAAACACTCTATTACTTTATAAGTTGGCTGCCCCGATAATACCGGCACTGTTTCCTAAGATTGCACACCGTACCTCCGGGATAAATGCTTTTTCTCCTCCAAAACATTTGGTTTTTATATACTCCGTCAAAGGCTCGGTCAGTTTTTCTTTCTGATTACATACTCCTCCGGATAACAAAATCACATCCGGCCGGAAGATATTCACATAATTTGCAATTGATTCACCAAGATAAGTAATGTAATCATTTACAACTTTCATACCAGCCGGATCCTTCTGTTCCGCTGCATCAAACGGAATCTTACCGTTCATATTCGAAAGATCACCCTTACACAGTTCATTCATGACAGACTGCGGATCTTTTTCTGCTGCACGCTTTGCCTCGCGGATCAGTCCGGTTGCGGAAACATATGCCTCCACACAGCCTCTTCTGCCACAGGTACAAAGCTCTCCGCCAAATATAAGACTCGTATGTCCAAGCTCTGCTCCACCTGCATGTGCCCCCTCAAACACCTGACCATCAATGATCACTCCTCCGCCGACTCCCGTACCAAGTGTGATAAGGATTGCATTTTTGATCTCCCTTGCAGCTCCTGCCTTTACCTCACCAAGTGCCGCACAGTTTGCATCATTGGAAACTTTGATCGGACATGTAAAATACTTTCCCAGTTCCGCAGCCAGCGGAACATTGTCCCAGTCAAAATTATTCGAATATAAGACAACACCATTCGCAGCATCCACAGTACCTGGACTTCCAACTCCCACACCGTAAAGTTCTGCATCCGTTGCATGTATCTTATTTAATAAGTTCTTTACGAGGTCTGCCATATCTTTTATGATTTCCTGATATGGGCGTTCCACTCTCGTCGGCACGGAATCTTCCACCAAAATTTTCTGATCTTCATCAACGATTCCTGCCTTAATATTTGTTCCTCCTAAATCAATTCCTGCTCTGTACATGTCTTTCACCTCACCATTTTAGTCGGAAACGGTTCTCATAGATTATTTATATCAATTCCGGCTGGAATTGTAAAGGAAAAACTGATGATAAAATACCGCACCAGTCATACTTGTCAGAAGTTCTGTGACAGGAAATGTCAGCCAGAACCAGTTCAGACCAAACCTGGAGAATACAAACCCTAATGGCACAAACAGAACTACCGTACGGATCACTGTCAGCAGCGAACTTTTCAGACTCGAACCGACTGCATCAATATGTTCGGCAGTCCAAGACGAAATATCTGTGCAATGTAGCGTGGATATACTTCTCTTGACGGTGACTTCCGAAATCCCTTTTTCATAACAACCAGTGCTGCTACGATCTGCCCGGTCACCGTTGCAGCTGCAGCGCCGGCAATTCCCATCTCAGGTATGCCCATCAAACCAAAGATCAATATCGGATCTAAGATGATATTTGTAACTGCTCCAAGTATCTGTGCGAACATCGGTGTTTTCATATTACCATTGGACTGCAGCACTTTTGTCCAGATACTTTCCAGAAATAACCCGAAACTGAATACACAGACGATTCTTCCATATACGACCACATCATGAATCACTGTTTCCGAGTTTGTAGACATTTTCGCATAAAAAGGCATGATTGCCCAGCAAATTACAGCAAACAAAAACCACATTACAATCGCAAGCGGCGTACCCACTCCGGCATATTTATCAGCTTCTTTCTCATCTCCAACCCCCAGCTTTGCAGCCATTGCCGTATTGATTCCAACCCCCGTCCCAACAGCAAAGGCGGTGCCAGTTTCCATAATATTTTGCTAATTTTTTCCGAACCAAATAAATCTGTCTGTTCCATATGAAATTACCTCGATTTTTTCACTGCTGTACAGGCTATAAAATATTTCTGACAGCAAATGTTTTAGAACGACAGAATTATAATTCTTGTGAATATATTCGTCAATGACAATTTGCCCTGTTGATATCTAAGTTTTTACTGTTCTCCCTGTTATATTGTATCTTGCAATCTCAATACATTTACAAAAGTCATTATATTTTTATTGATTCTGGAACCATGATCTGATAATATAAGAACATACATTTTTATTTTTCCCGGAATCACATCTTTTTTCAAAACAACTACAAGATTTTCCGATTGTTTTATCCCTGATAATAAGCTATAATATGGATGTAGTCAGACACCTCTCTGTAGATGATTATGTCCAAAACCATCTACTACAAAGGAGGTTGGTCTGTGAATACAGAATTAAAAAACGCCGTAACCGCGACGGACAGAGACGCCCAGTATGACGCTAGTGCCAAGCGTCTGATTGGACAAAAACACGTATTGGCGCATATATTAGTAAAAACTGTCGATGAATTTATGGGAATGAATCCTAATGATATCATTCCTCTGATCGAAGGAGATCCCTATATCAGCACTGTCCCGCTCGAACCGGGACTTACAAATCCAGCCAATCAAAAAGATGGAGAACGTCTGATTGGTTTTAATGGAGAAAATACAGAAATCAATGAGGGACTGGTCCGGTTTGACATTATTTTTTATGTTCGCATGACGGACGGACTGTCACAGATCATCATAAATGTGGAAGCTCAGAAATCAGAACCGACAGAATACGATATTTTAAACCGGGCAATCTTTTATGTAAGCCGCATGATTTCCTCGCAAAAAGAACGTGACTTTGAAAATTCAAATTATAATGACATAAAACGTGTTTACTCGATCTGGGTATGCATGAACATGGATAAAAACTGCATGAGCCATATTCATCTTACCATGGACGATATTATAGATTCTTATAACTGGAAAGGGAATCTGGAACTTTTCAATATCGTCATGTTAGGACTTTCGAAAGAACTCCCTGAACATGACGAAACTTACGGACTGCACCGTCTGCTTGGCGCATTATTATCCAAAGAACTTACGGTAAACGAAAAATTAACTATCATTGGAAATGAATACGATATTCCCGTCGAAGATCATTTCAGAAAGGATGTGAATGTTATGTGCAATTTAAGTCAGGGGATCAAGGAAGAAGGTATTGCAATTGGCGAGACAAAAGGACGCGCTGAAGGTGAGGCACAACTTATTCTTAATATGCATGATAACGGTCTTGCATCTGAACAGATCGCAGCATATACTAATAAAAGTATAGATGCTATCTCTGCTATTATTGAAAATAGAAAACCCTCACTTGATTAAAAACAGATATTTTATACTGTAAAATACCGCCATAAATTTGTACGATGGAACCATCCGTATCTACGGAAAAGGTTCCAAAGAAAGAATTGTCCAGCTTGGCTACAACGATGTCATACTTTGTTCTATTGAACAGCATATCACACCTCATATGTTCCGTCACACTTTCGCCACCAGCCTTTTGGAAGCAGATGTGGACATCCGTTATATCCAGGAAATGCTTGGGCACAGTTCAATCAATGTCACAGAAATTTATACACATGTTCGCATTAAACTTCTGTTATATTCACCCCTTTCCGGTTCACGATAACCAAGAACCGCTACAGGAGGTGCCAGAATGCCTATCATTTTCCATATATCACACGATTTTTCCAACCGATCTGTATTGACCACAATCATATCAATTTGCTTTTTTTTATCATAGTAAAATTTCTCATGTGCTTCACCAATAAAACAGATTTTTTCTCATAACACCATCTGTTGCTGCCGCACCATATAGTATTAAATAATAGAAAAACCCTTTTATTCTTCCGCAAAAAGTTTCTGCTTCCGCCGGGTCATCTCATCAATTCTCTCGATATACTGCCCGACATCCTTGACATTCTCGCATCTTTCAATCCGATGCGTGCCATCCGGATTCGGCTCTGTCCAGACACGTTTTGTCGAAGCTCCCGCTCCACATGCCACGATGGTCTGTTTCTCTTCCATGATCAGAATGTTATAAACTCCGGCTTTTCCCTCTTTCGCATAACCGACATTCTCAAGGTTTCCCGCCATCCCCTTCTGGCGGTACAAATAATACGGGAATAGATCCATCTTCTTCGCATAGGAGGCGGTCAGATCCATGTGTTCCTGCGTGTTGACCATCTTATAATCTTTATAGTCTTCCTTGAACATATTTAAACGCGCCGCACGCTTTAACGCCAGAGAGTGAACGGTCAGATTATCCGGTTTTAACTGCATGATCTGCTCTAATGTATCCCGTACATCCTCTAATGATTCTTCCGGTAATCCCATGATAAGATCCATATTAATATCATCAAATCCAAGTTCTCTTGCCATTTTAAAGCTTTCAACCGTCTGTTCTACCGAATGGCGTCTTCCGATCAGGTCGAGCGTTCTCTTCTGCATGGTCTGCGGATTGATGGAAATTCTCGTGATTCCCCATTTGCGCAGCACCTCTAATTTTTCTCTTGTGATGCTGTCCGGTCTTCCGGCCTCCACGGTAAACTCAAGGCAGTCCGACAAATCAAAACTGCATTTGATTTTTCGGATCAGACGGTCTAACTGATACGGTTCTAATGTTGTCGGTGTCCCACCGCCAATATAGATGGAGTTTAAATGCTTATGATAAAATTTCGCTGCCGTATAATCGATTTCTTTTTCCAGTGCATCCAGATAGGCATCTACACGGTTTTTCCAGCTGACGAGCGGATATGATGTAAATGAGCAATACAGGCAGGTCGTCGGACAGAACGGGATTCCGATATATAAGCTATATCCGTTGTCGTAATCAATTTTCTTTAAAATCGCATTTTCACGTTCTGCAATATCGGTTGCAAGCTCGATCTTCTCGTCGGAAGCAAAATAGGTATCCTTCATGTACCGGTAGATCTCCTCCCGGCTTTTTCCTTCCTCCAGCAATTTCATAGGGATCTTCGTCGGGCGGATCCCGGTCAGGTTTCCCCACGGAAGTGTCCGTTTCGTATAATCACAAAGCATGCGGTACAACATCTGCTTCAGATGATTTTTCGTCTGCACGCGATCTGAAAAATCTACCTGTATCGTCTGACCCGGTATCTCTTTTACTTCTTCCTGATCCAGCTTTTGATTTTCCTGCGCATCCACATTTGCATGCACGATCTCCTGCCATGTGATCTTAATCGTATCTTCCCCATAATTCACCTGCATGCGGATATCGATTTTTTCATCATATTCTTTTTTTTCCGCAGAAACTCCCACATACTGTTCCGGGAAAAATGCCTTGATCAGAGAATGAATATCATATTCAAATTCCGGTTTATTTAATAAAACTTCTATCATCCCAAAACCTCTCACTTACAGATACGGATTATACATCCGCTCTGTTCCAATCGTTGTAATATCATTGTGCCCGGTGTACACGGTCGTCTCATCCGGAAGCGGCAGAAGTTTCTCCTGAATGGAGCGGATGATCTGCGCCGCACTGCCCTTCGGAAAATCGGTACGTCCCACCGATGTGCAAAAGAGGGTATCTCCGGAAAAAACAACATTCTGATACGGGAAATAATAGCAGCAGCCACCCACCGTATGTCCCGGTGTATGGAACACACGGATATGAAAACCGGCAAGGTCGATCTCCTGCTCATCCTTCAAAAATACATCCGCATGATAGGTCTTTTGAACGCCTTCCCAGCCGCTTAAGTTAAGAGACGGTGTATCTAAAGTTTCTTTTTCATGTTCCTCTGCATATATTTTGATATCAAAATGTTTTGCAAGTTCCTCTGCTCCACCCGCATGGTCAAAATGTCCATGCGTCAGCAGGATTGCCACAGGAGTCAGATTTTCCTGCCGGATCTTTTCTGCAAGTTTATCCGCACTTGCCCCCGGATCGATCACCAATACTTCTTTTGTGTCATCGTTGATCGCAAAATAACAGTTTGTCTGTACCGGACCAACTACATATTGTTCTACTTTCAGTGGTGCCATAATTTTCCCCTTTCCTGTCTGATAAAATCTTTTTCCTTACAGAAAAACTGGCTGCCCATCTGGATGCGGTTCATGTTTACCACAACCTTTTGACAACCAGTTCTTTTTTCAGTGCAGTGCGTCTGCCATCATCTGTCTTTTCACAAAATGAAACATCTGCTTTTAGCCTGTCGTTCTTTCTATATCAATGATGCTTTCGATCTGTCGCAGTCTCTCCACAACACTTGTCAGTTCTTCCCTGCCCTTCGTGCTGAAAGATACATCAATCGTTGCGATTCCCTGCTTACTCGTTTTCGAATGGATCGAATCAATATCGATCTCACGCTCGGTAAATACCTTTGTGATATCTACAAGAAGACCTGTACGGTTATTGCCGTAAATTTTGATCTCCGCACGGTACAAGCCGCTGTTTCCAGACTCCTCATCATGCTGCCACTCGGCATCAATCAAACGCTCTTTTTCCATATCAGACAGATTGATAATATTAATACAATCTGTTCTATGGATTGAAACGCCTCGGCCTCTGGTTACGAATCCAACAATCTCATCTCCCGGTACCGGACTACAGCATTTTGAAAAATGTACAGCCACATCATAAAGTCCTTTTACGATGATACCACTCTTAGAATGCTTCTGAACCATCTTGTCTTTGTTCTCGGCAATCGTCTCAAGTACTTCATCATCCGTAATCTGGGCAAGATGGTCTTTTTTGTATTCCTCGTACATGCGGTTTACGATCTGACCTTCTTTTAAACCGCCATGTCCGATTGTTGCAAGACAGGAGTTCCAGTCATGAAAACCATATTTTCTTAAGATCTTCTCCTGATATTCCGGCTTATTGATATCCGGGAAATTGATTCCCTTTGATTTTGCGGATGCAATCAAAAGCTCCTTACCGTGTGTGATATTTTCTTCTTTCAACTCACTGCGAAACCACTGATTGATCTTATTTTTTGCCTGGGTGCTTTTTACAATATTTAACCAGTCACGGCTCGGTCCCTTGGAATTCTGGGAAGTGATCACTTCCACACGGTCACCGTTCTGAATGATATAATCGATCGGAACCAGTTTTCCATTGACCTTTGCACCGATCATTTTATTGCCGACTGCAGAATGAATGCTGTAAGCAAAATCAATCGGCGTAGAACCGGTCGGAAGATTCTTGACATCTCCGGTCGGTGTAAAACAGAATACTGTATCGGAAAACAGGTCGAGATCGCTCTTTAACAGGCTCATGAACTCTTTATTATCGGACATGTCGCGCTGCCACTCTAAGATCTGGCGGAGCCAGCTTAATTTTTCCTCTTCGGTGACGGTCATTGGCTGTGCCACGCCGCCATTGTTGCTCGCCTCTTTGTATTTCCAATGGGCGGCAATACCGTATTCCGCGGTACGATGCATCTCAAAGGTACGGATCTGTATCTCAAACGGCTGACCTGTCGGTCCGATCAGAGTCGTATGAAGTGACTGATACATATTCGGCTTTGGCATCGCAATGTAGTCTTTGAAACGTCCCGGTATCGGCTTATACATCTCATGGATCACACCGAGCGCCGCATAACAGTCCTTGACAGAATCTACAATAATACGGATGGCAAACAGGTCATAGATCTGATCTAATGTCTTGTGCTGATTGACCATCTTTTTATAAATGCTGAAAAAATGTTTTGCACGTCCGTCGACCTGTGCAGGAATTCCTGCATCCTTAATGTGCTGACGCACTTCTTCCACCAGTTTCTGTACATATTCATCTCTGACACTCTTGCGCTGTGCGATCTGGTGCACCAGATCATAATAGGCATCCGGCTCTAAATACTTGAGGGAGAGATCATCGAGTTCGATCTTGATCTTGGAAATACCAAGACGCTGTGCGATCGGTGCGTAGATATCCATCGTCTCACGCGCTTTTTCCTTCTGCTTCTCCGGTGTCATGTATTTGAGCGTACGCATATTATGAAGACGGTCTGCAAGCTTGATCAGGATAACTCGGATATCCTTTGCCATTGCAAGAAACATCTTACGAAGATTTTCTGCCTGAACCTCCACTTTATCCGCATCATAAGAAAGCTGTCCTAATTTGGTAACGCCATCTACTAAAAGAGCGACCTCATCCCCGAACTCCTGTGCAATCTGTTCATCCGTCATAACAGTATCTTCCACAACGTCATGTAAAAGTCCTGCAACGATCGTCTCCTTATCCAGCTCTAACTCCGCTAAAATGATCGCAACACACAATGGATGGATGATATATGGTTCGCCGGACTTTCTTGCCTGTCCCTCATGTGCATCCCTCGCAACGTGATACGCTTTCTCGATCAGTGATATATCTGTCGATGGATGATACTTTCGCACGCTGGCGATCAGTTCGTCATATAGTTTTTCCGGACTCTCAAACTCTTTCATCGGCTTGATGTTATCGTCCTCTTCTTTTACTTTTTTTTGCAGATCCAGTGATTCTGATGAAAAATCCGCCATGTGTCTCACCCACTTTATCCCTTTTTTAGTAGTATATATTATATTTTATTTTTATGGAAAATGCAACGTTTATTGATGATATCATGCCCCGCATTTGCTTATGGTATAGCGTTTCATACATTTTCCATCCAGATCCATTTCCTCCTGAAATGTAAATCCGAGTTTTTCCGCCAGACATTCGGATGCGGTATTCCCCTTCTGGATCAGGCAATTTAATTTATCAAATTCAAGGAAATCCCATGCATAGCCTATCACAGCAAGGCAGACTTCCGTTGCATACCCCTTTTTTTGATGTGAAACATCGATCATATATCCAAGTTCCGGTTCACCGTCACATGCCTCCCGGTTTTCGATCCCGACACGTCCGATCAGTTTTCCCGTTTTCTTTTCTATCACAACCCACATGCCATAACCGTAAAGCCGATACATATAATTGATATATGACTTCTGGTACTCTTTTTCCTTTTCATATTCATATAAAGGATCTAAATATTCCGTCATGCCCTCTCCGGCATACAGTGCGAACAGTCCGTCCATGTCATCCAGCGTGATCTCCCGCACAATACAGCGTTCCGTCGTAACGATCGTCCATGGAATCCCGTGCTTTCTCTCATATACCCGCTCAAGGAACATTCTGTCTGCTTCTTCAAGACCTTCGATCAGCATGATTGCAGCCTGCATTCCCTGATCCGTATTTTCATCCGGCAATCTGCTCTCAGTTGTCCCGATATAGCCAAGCGTCGCCATTCCTGCCTGATTCATAGTAGAAATAATGTGCCCATCTGTGGAGATGAGCACACTTTCTTCCGGTGGGAACAAAGAAAACTCTGCCATACGGTCAAGATTTGTTTTCCCTGTTACCACCAGTTTCAGATCCGATTCCGGCCTGATATTTTGTTTTAAATAAACCAGTTCCCGCTCCGGGAGTCTGTCCGCTAATATAAATCTTAATTTTAGCATACTATCTATCGTGTACCGCACCTACAAGTTCTTTGATATCTTTTACCTGATAACGCTCCATATAATCGCGGATTCCGTCAACGATCTCCATAGTTACCTGCGGATTGGTAAAGTTTGCCGTTCCGACAGACACTGCCGTTGCTCCTGCAAGGATCATCTCGATTGCATCATCCGCATTCATGATCCCGCCCATACCGACGATTGGAATATTTACCGCCTGTGCAGTCTGGTATACCATGCGCACTGCCACCGGATGCACTGCAGGACCTGACATGCCGCCCGTTCTGTTTGCCAGTGCAAACGTACGTCTGTGGATATCGATTTTCATGCCTGTCAGTGTGTTGATCAACGATAGACCGTCCGCACCGCCGGCTTCCGCTGCACGCGCCATCTCTGTGATGTCTGTTACATTCGGAGAAAGTTTCATGATGACCGGCTGCTTTGCATGTGCTTTGATTTCTCTTGTAATATCCTCCACCATCTTTGGATTCTGACCAAATGCAATTCCACCTTCTTTTACATTCGGGCAGGAAATATTAATCTCTAACAGGTCAACCGGCTGATCAGCAAGTCTGTCCACAACTTCTGTGTATTCAGCAGTCGTGTGTCCACATACATTGACCACAATCCTGGTATCATATTTCTTTAAGAAAGGAATATCACGCTCAATGAAAAGATCAATGCCAGGATTCTGAAGTCCGATCGCATTTAACATGCCACCGTATACCTCAGCCACACGCGGTGTCGGATTGCCCTCCCACGGTACGTTTGCAACACCCTTTGTCACAACCGCACCAAGACGGTTTAGATCCACAAACTCGGAATATTCTTCTCCGGCGCCAAATGTTCCGGACGCAGTCATGACCGGATTATTTAATGTCACTCCACATAAATCTACTTTCATGTTCATCAGAATTCTACCTCCTGTGCAAGAAATACCGGTCCCTCTTTACAGATTCTCTTATTTTTCACATTACTGTGCGCATCCTTTTCTTTTGATTTGCACACGCAGGCAAGACAGGCTCCGATTCCACATGCCATGCGCTCTTCCATGGAGATCCAGCACTCGATGTTCTGTTCTGCTGCATATTCTTTGATTGCACGCAGCATCGGTGTCGGTCCGCAGGCATAGATAATGTCAGCATCCAGTCCATTTTCACGGATTGCATCAAGAACATTACCTTCTGTTCCGGCACTGCCATCCTCTGTTGCAATATAAATCTGTCCGCGGTTACGGAAATCTTCTAACAGGAAAAGTTCATCCCGGAATCCAAGCACGATCTGCTTTTCACAGTCTAATTCTTTTGCAAGTTCTAACATTGGTGGGATTCCGATTCCTCCACCGATCAAAAATGCCTTTTTATTTTTCTGTGGGAAACCATTTCCGAGCGGTCCCACTACTTTTAACTGCATACCGGTACGCATACCGGAAAACTCTGCCGTTCCCTTTCCTGCTACACGGTATACCAGACGGATTGCACCGTCCTTTCTGTCAATCTCACAGATACTGATCGGTCTTGGGAGCAGTCTGCTTCCTTCATTGCAATAGACAGAGACAAACTGTCCCGCCTTTGCATGTGCCGCGATATGCTCTGTGCGCAGCCACATACTGTAAATATCGTCTGCGATCTCTTCCTGCCTGATGATGATCGCAGTTTCCTCAAATTTTGTTCCCTTTGTCTGCATGTATTTTCTCCTTCTATCTACCTGCTTTTTTATTCCTCGTATACAATATGACCGCCAACGATCGTCATTTTTACTTTTCCGGTCACGGTTCTGCCGTCAAACGGCGTGTTTCTCCCTTTGCTTGCGAATTTATTTTTATCAATCTGGTATGTCTCATTCGGATCAAAGATTACGATATCCGCTGTCTTTCCAGGTGCGATATCTCCCTTGTCAATCCCAACGATTTTTGCCGGATTATAACTCATTTTCTCTGCCATCTGCATCGGTGTCAAATAACCGCCAAGTACTAACTCTGTATAGGTCAGACATGCAGCCGTCTCAAGTCCGACGATTCCGAACGGAGCATTTTTCATGGATGTATTTTTATCTGCAAATGTATGTGGTGCATGATCAGTAGAGATAACATCCATAATATTGTCGCGCAGTCCGGTTCTTAATGCTTCCACATCCTTTTTGGTGCGAAGCGGCGGATTCATCTTGAAATTGGTATCTGCATCCGCATCCGCAGCGATCACATTCTTTTCCACGTCCATTTCCGGTGCGATCTTACGGATATCATCCGATGTCAGTGTAAAATGATGTGGACATACTTCTGCAGTGACTTTTACATGTTTCTGTTTTGCAAGTTCCACCATCATAACGGAATCCTCGGTAGAACAATGACACAGATGAAGCTTTGCTCCTGTGTCATGGCTTAACATGATATCTCTCGCCACAATGATATCTTCCACAGAATTGGTAATTCCCTTTAATCCGAGCTCTCTGGCATGCTCATCCTCATTCATGACACCGCCATTGACAAGATTTTTATCCTCACAATGTGCAAGTACCACGATTCCTAATTTTGCAGCCTTCTCCATCGCCTCACGATATAACTGCGCATTCATGACGGATTTTCCATCCTCACTGATCGCAGGAATACCTGCTTTTACCATTCCCTCAATATCCGCAAGTTCTTTTCCTTCCTGATTCTTTGTCACGGCACCTACCTGCAGTACGTTTATAAGTCCGACTGTTTTTGCCTTATTATGCACATAATTTACAACATCCGGATTGTCTACAACAGGCTTGGTGTTTGGCATCGCAAGGATTGTCGTATATCCGCCATGTGCTGCTGCACGGCAGCCTGTCTCGATCGTTTCTTTCTCCTCAAATCCCGGATCGCGCAGATGCACATGCATATCAATAAATCCCGGCATGACAAAGCATCCCTTGGCATTAATCTTACGGTCTGCCTTATCTTTGATTCCTTTTGCAATCTTGGAAACAACACCATTTTCCACAAGTACATCCGCAACTTCATTCATTCCTGTAGCAGGATTAATGACCTGTCCATTTTGAATTAATATTGTCATAATTTCTCCATTCCGAAGCATATTTTATCGCTTCTGTGCAAAACTTTGTCTGTAGTTTGTCATATATTACAAACATCTGCCCAACGGCAGACTTTTTTGAATCCAGAATCAGTGTACCATATGCCCTGATTCCCGTAAACATAAAGCATCTATAAGCTTCCATAGATTTCCGGCGTAACATAGGCGCGGATAAAAATGCCATCCGGCCGGTATTCCTCTTCTAAGAGTTCCCCGCTTTTTCTGATCTGCTGCAAAATCCCTGCATCCTGATAAGAGATTGTACGCTCCACCAGTATTTTATTATCCCGCAGCAGCGTACAGAAAAGTTCTTTCAACTCCTCTAAACCGGTTTCTTCTTTTGCAGAGATCGCTAAAGTGTGATCCGCTTTAAAATCGCGGATTGGCTCCCCGTCTGTGACCTGGTCCTGCTTATTAAATAAGGTAATGATCGTTTTCTCCTTGATATCGAGCTGGTAGAGAGTGTCATACACAATATGCATCTGCTTGTCCCGCTGTGGATTAGAAGCATCCACCACATGCAGGATATAATCTGCATATTTGGCTTCCTCTAAGGTACTCTTAAATGCCTCGATCAGGTGATGCGGCAATTTCCGGATAAAACCTACCGTATCTGTCAGAAGGATTTCCTGTCTGCCCGGCAATTCTAAAACACGTGTTGTCGGGTCTAAAGTGGCAAACAGCTTATCCTCTTCTAACACCCCCGCTCCTGTCAGATGATTTAAAAGTGTTGACTTTCCTGCGTTGGTATACCCTACGATTGCAGCTACAGGAATTTGTTTCTTTTCCCTCTGTGCACGCGTGATCTCGCGGTGTTTCCTCACTTCTTTTAATTCACGGTTCAGCTGTGCAATCCGGTCTTTGATCAGACGTCTGTCCATCTCTAACTTTTTCTCACCAGGTCCCCTGGTTCCAATACCGCCGCCAAGTCTTGACATGGAACGTCCAAGTCCCGTCAGACGGCTTAATCTGTATTTTAACTGCGCCAGTTCAACCTGGATCTTTCCCTCGCTTGTTGTCGCTCTCGCCGCAAAAATATCGAGGATGATAAGCGTCCTGTCCATAACTTTCGTGTCTAACATCTGCTCTAAATTTTTGAGCTGTGCCGGTGATAACTCATCATCACAGACGATACCGGTCGCACCGAGTTCCTCGATCATGTCTGCAATCTCCTGCACCTTTCCGGTTCCGACATAGGTGCCCGGATGAATCAGTTCACGTTTCTGGATCAGTGTACCGACAGTAACCGCTCCTGCTGTCTTTACGAGTTCTGCTAACTCTGCAACAGAATCCTCCGCATCGTCACCATCCTGCTCGCTGACACCGACTAAGATAACGCGCTCTTTTACTTCTTCTATTTTAATGGGTTCTGGCATGTGTTCCTCCCTTGCTGCCTATATTTTCGAAAATCAAATTATAATTACAGCTACAGAAAAATACATTTAATTCTGGCTTTCTGTATCCTGTGCCGAATTATCCCCTGTGGAGTTGTTTTCCGCAGAATCATTCTCTGTATCTGCAGAATCTGTACTTTCCGTATTATCGCTCTCATCCGTATTCTGGCGGTTCTTTAAGAAAATGTATTCTCTCTGTGCCGCTTCGTCGTCCGGATAAAGAGAAACATACTGCTGCACGACATCCCATGCAGCCGTAAAATTACCGCTGTACTCATAAGCAATGATCTGATTTGACAGAAGTTCCTGCTGATTTGTGACATTATCCATCGCAAGTCCCTGTCTGATATCTTCTAACGCCGCCTCATAATTTCCCTTTTCCATCTGGATCTGGGCAAGCGCGTTCATTGCAACAGAATCCGCTGTCCCGCTATCGACATACGCCTGATAATATTTTTCTGCATTTGCAGAGTCTTCCTCTGCCTCATAGACCTGCGCAAGGTAAAGATTTGCCTTGGCGCTGTCTTTTTTTACTGCTTCCTCTAACTCTTTCACGGCGTTTTCATACTGACCGAGCAAATAATAGATTCTGCCGCGCCAGGTAAGGTTTTCTGCAGAATTACCCTTAATGTCAAAAGCTTTGTTTAAATACTCTTCCCCTTCCTTGGCCATATTATTACCGGCAAGGTTCTCATAAATTCCAACATACAATTCATAATCGTTTGGATTATATTTGACAGCATTTGCAAAATCTTTTTTTGCCGTATCCAAATCCTGTTGTTTTAAACTCAGGCACCCGTGCAGATAATAAGCATTACCGTTTTTTTCATCATATCCGATCATCGCCTGATAAGTGGCAAGTGCCCCTTCGATGTCTCCTCCGGCATACTGTGCCGCAGCCTTATAGTAGCAGATATCGAGCTCTGTATCTGTGATTTTCCCTACACACTGGGAAAGTGCGCTGTTAAAAGCTGCCACCGCACCCTCATAATCACCGGACTGCATGCTGTTAATCCCAATTTTGCGAAAATCTAATTCGTCCTCTAAACGTTCATTGGTGCATCCGGTAAAAAGTGCAGCAAACAATACTGCCCCTGCAATTATGTATGGCAATCTATGTTTTTTCATAATTATAATAAGTCCTTTTCTCTACAATTCTTCAAATACGAGCCGCATATCATACCACACAGCTCCCCCGTGTTTTGACATGGACTTTCCCTCATTTACATAACCAAATTTTTCATAAAATGGAATAAGACTCTCTTTACACGTTAAAACGATTCCTTTCCTTCCCTGTGCTTTTACATCTGCAATCACATGCTCCATGAGCTTTGTCGCACATCCCATTTTCTGATATTCCGGAAGCGTCGCTACTCCAAAGATCATCTGCCACTGTCCCTCCTCGCGGTGCATCGTGGCATCCTCAAACATCTCATCCCGCAAAATTGGAATATCTGTTGTCATTCCATTGATCATACTTGCCAGTTTTCCGGAATCCTCAAGCAGCCAGAAATGATTTGGGAATACCGTCAGTCGTTTTTCAAAAGATTCCTTTTCTGCTGCCTCTTCCGGTGGAAAGCACTGTCTTTCCATTTCCGTGATTGCATCTATGTCATTTATTGTTGCAAATCTTATGTCCATTATTTTTGTCTCCATTTTTAATTCTTGCTGCATTTTTAACCGCAGTGCATATTGGGTTTTCGCACTTTTGCTGTCTGCACTCCAGTCCGCAGTGCACGTCCGAAAAATCAGAGATTTTCCGGACTGTCGGGCTTTCGCCCTATCAACGAAGCAAACAATAAAAAAGTGCCTGCAAGCAGTCATTTTTTATGATTGTCTGTGCTTCTGTCCGCAGTGCACGTCCGAAAAATCAGAGATTTTCCGGACTGTCGGGCTTTCGCCCTTCAAAATCAGAAAAATACAAAAAAGTGCCTGCGAGCAGTCATTTTTTGTATTCCTCTGATTTTGCACTGCTCAATGCTTACGCACATTATACCATACCTTTTTGATGTTTTGCATTGATTTTGAAACTTTTTATGGCTATGCTGTATCTAATAGTCAGATGGTTCGAATGAATCAAATATTTGCAAAGGAGGATTTGATCTTGAAATTCTTTTCCGGAAAAGAAAAAAAACATACAGCAGAATCTAATGATGATCTCATCGAACGATTGCTGCTTGAGAATTACAACCGCTACTATCATCTTGCATACAGCTATGTACATAATCCCGACGACGCCAGTGACATTGTACAAAACGGTGCTTATCTGGCGATCAAAAACAGTGCTTCCCTAAGGCAGCCGGAATACGCGGCGACCTGGATTTACCGCATCATGTTAAATGAGATTTTTCATCATTTAAAGAGGCCGGATACCATTTCTTACGAGGATTCACTGATCACAGAAGGAAAACCAGACCAGTATCAGGACTTAGATCTTAGAGCTGCGCTCGATTCTTTGTCCCCGGAGGATAAGGTGATCGTGGAACTTCGGTATTTCGAGGATTTAAAAATCGAAGATATCGCCCGCGTCTTAGATGAAAATGTCAATACCATAAAAAGCCGTCTGTACCGCAGTATGCAGAAGTTAAAACTGAAAATGGAGGTAACCGAATGAACACCAATGATTTTTATGAATTAAAAAAATCCTATGATACCCCGCAAATGCCCGAAAAGGAGGTCTTAAAAATGAAAGAAAAAATGAATCAGGCGAAAGCCGAAAAGAAGAACCACCACAATAAAACCATTATCACAAGAATCGGAGTTGGTGCTGCCGCAGCGATCGCAGCGTTTGTCATCCTGCCAAACACCTCACCGAGCGTCGCTTATGCAATGGAACAGATCCCGCTGCTTGGAAATCTGATCGAGGTTGTAACATTCCGCGATTATCAGTACAGCAGTGACAATAACAACGCCGATGTCAATGTTCCAAAACTGATACCGGAAACTGTCGCTTCCACTGAAAATACAACGGAAGACCCGGTTGGGGAAAATTTAAAGAAATCAACCGATGAGATCAATGCAGAGATTGAAAAGATCAGTGACAGCCTGATCGCAGAGTTCAAACAGAATATGAACAACGAAGGTTATCAGGATGTCATGATCAAACATGAGGTCATCAACACAACTGACGACTATTTTACCTTAAAACTGATGTGTTATCAGGCTGCCGGAAGCGGTTATGAGATGGATTATTATTACACGATTGATTTAAAGACCGGGGAACGCCTTGCGTTAAAAGATCTTTTTAAAGAGGGATCTGACTATATCACTCCGATCAGTGAAAACATCAAATCCCAGATGCGCGGTCAGATGGATGCCGATGAAAATGTCTCCTACTGGCTGGATGATACGGAAGTTCCTGAATGGAACTTTACCTCCATTAACGATGATACTTCCTTCTATGTTAATGCTGACGGAAATCTCGTCATCAGCTTCAACGAGGGCGATGTCGGTCCGATGTCTATGGGTGTTGTGGAATTTACGATCCCGCACGATGTGATCGCCGATATTTTAAAATAAGAAATATCTATGCAGTAAAGGATCCTGGCATGGTATTCAGCAGTCTCAACTTTATTTTTATTTTCTTACCATTATTTCTGTTTGCCTATTATATCACACCTGCTGCTTTCAGAAACAGTACGCTCTTTGCAGGGAGCATCCTGTTTTATGCAGCCGGAGTGATCAAACAGCCATATGCACTGTTTCTGTTAATGGTTCTGACCTATCTCAATTATGTGTTCGGAATCCGCCTTTATCAGATACACAACCTAAGAAAAAAGAAACTCTTTTTGACAAAAGTTATTTTTTTCGATTTTTTATGGTTGTTTTTGTTTAAATATTCCAGACATTTATCTCTGCCGCTCGGAATCAGTTTTTATACGTTCCAGCTGACTGCATATCTTTTTGATATCTATTACGGACGTATTTTACCGGAACGGGATTTTGTGACATTCGGTACTTACATCAGCATGTTCCCAAAATTAATTTCCGGACCAATTACCCCGTATGAGATGCTGCGCAGGCAGCTTCACAGCGCAAGACGCTTTCTGCCCGAAAATCTGGCGGAGGGTATGAAACTTTTTATCCGGGGACTTGGCTTAAAAGCGATTCTGGCGAATCAGTTTGGCAGTCTGTGGGCAAATGTTGGCACGATCGGATATGAAAGTATCTCCACACCGCTTGCATGGCTTGGAATCTATGCATATTCTTTCCAGATTTACTTTGATTTTTATGGTTATTCCCTGATGGCAGCAGGTCTGGGCAGAATGCTTGGTTTTAAGCTTCCCATAAACTTTATGCACCCCTATCTCTCCACAAGCATGACAGAATTCTGGCGGCGCTGGCATATTACACTTGGACAATGGTTTCAGACCTACATCTATATTCCACTTGGCGGCAACCGCACAGGTACCTGCAAATGGATCCGCAACCTGCTTGTCGTATGGATACTTACCGGGATCTGGCATGGCACAGAATTTCATTTTATTCTGTGGGGATTTTCCCTGTTCGTCATTGTATTGACAGAAAAACTGCTGTTGAAAAAATTGACGGACCGATACGCGCTGGCCGGACATCTTTATATGGCAGTTCTGATCCCATTGTCGTGGATGCTCTTTGGAATCAGTGATCCCGGCAGTATCGAAGTCTACACCCGGAAATTATTTCCATTTTTTTCCGCCGATGATGCCATTATTTATGTGAATGATTTCTGGAAAAATTTAAATGATTTCCGCTTTATCATCCCTGCCGGCTTCCTTTTTTCTACAAGGCTTCCGGTCCGCTTTTTAAAAAAAAACAGGGGCTCTGTGCCAGAAATTTTTGTCTATCTGGCAATTTTCTGGGCTTCTGTTTACTGTATTTACGTTGGCTCTAATGACCCATTTTTATATTTCAGATTTTAACGAAGGAACACTATGCGAAAAAAAATATCTGCCATATTGTTTTATTTTTTCTTTTTGATAAGCTGCCTTCTGATTCCACTCATTTACTTATATGTAACGTTAAACATAAATGCAGCCAAAAATACTTCCTTGTCCGTGTCTTCTGTCTCCGCCGCACAAAAACAGGACACCACGACACCATCGGACACTTCCGGTGCGCCATCTGACAATACAGACCGGCAGGATATCCCGGACACAGAAGTTCCGATGACAGAAATGACCACTGTTGATGCAGATTATTTCGATGACGCTTTAATGATCGGTGATTCCCGCACCGTCGGATTAAAAGAATATGGTACGTTGGGCAATGCCACCTTTTATTGTGATTCGGGTCTCAGTATCTATGATCTGGAAAACAAAAAAATTATGGTGGACGGTATCGGAAAGGTCAGTATCTCTGATCTTTTAGCCAGCCATACCTATCATAAAATATATCTGATGCTCGGCATTAATGAACTTGGCTACGATGTCACACAGACATTTGAAAAATATGCGTCGTTTGTAAATTTTCTGCAAACCATGCAGCCGGATGCGATCATTTATGTGGAAGCAAATCTTCATGTGACTGCACAGCGCTCAGACTCGGATAAGACATTCAATAATGCCAATATCAACGCCTTTAATCAAAAAATTTCGACATTAGCCGATCAACGGACCATTTATTATCTGGACATCAATGAACTTTTTGACGATGCAAACGGCAATCTCGGCACACAGTACAGCAATGATAATGCGCATCCCCTCGGAAAATACTACGCAGTATGGTGTGACTGGTTAATGGAGCACGCTGTTGTCCGTGACGGGAAATCATAACCCCTTGCACCGGTTTTAAAATTTCGTTATAATATTTCCTGCAGATTACGGGGACGTGAAACAGCCTGCGCTATCTTTTGTATGGCATCCCCTCAGAAACGGAGATATAGATCTTATGAACAAAAAAGATATTTTAGAATTAAAACGGCGTTTTAAGAAAGATGCCTGCACTTTTACAAGACTGTGCGGCTGCTATGTGGATGCCGACCACAATAAGGTAACTTCTTTCGGGGAGACATTTTTAAATCTGGAAGATGAGGAATTTTACAAATACTTAGAGATTGCAAAAAAAGTAATGTCCGGTACAATTGGAAATAACCTTTTAGAACTGGAATTTCCAACTGCGGAGGAAGCTGCCGGTGGCAGACAGCAGTTTTTAATGGGGCTTCGCGAGAGTGCGTTAAAAAATGATGATCTGATGGATGCATTTTATGATCTTGTCATTGACAGCTACGACTATGTCGGAAACTATCTGATCCTTGTATTCCACGATGCCTACGACGTTATGACAAAAACTTCTGATAATAATAAATTAGACGAGTCCGAGGAAGTTTACGAGTATCTGCTCTGTGCAATCTGTCCGGTCAACCTGACGAAACCGGGACTTGGCTACCGTGAGGACGAAAACCGTATCGGACCACGTATCCGTGACTGGGTAGTCGGTGCACCGGACACAGGATTTGTTTTTCCTGCATTTACAGACCGAAGCACTGATATCCACTCTGTCATGTTTTATACCAGAGATACCAAGACTCCACACTCAGAATTTATGGAATCCGGTCTCGGCTGTGGATCTAAATTTACGGCTACTGAGCAGAAACTTACCTTTCAGAGCATTGTAAAAGAGGTCATCGGAGAAGACGATGATGAAAGCGATGCTATTTTTATGGACATCCAGGACAATTTAAATGATCTGATTCCGGTTGCCGCTGAAGATGAGCCAGAGCCGGAACCGGTTCCTGTCACGAAAAGCACCATTTCTTCCGTGCTCGCAGAGAGCGGTGTAACTGAGGAACAGGCCGCTGTGATCGAACAAACCTATGAGAATGTATTTGGCGAAGAAGTCCCGGTTGCAGAACATTTAGTAGATCCAAAACTAGTGGAAGCAAATGCGAAACGCAAGGAAAAATTAGAACTGGTTCAGCAGGTTGAAAATTTAAAACAGCAGTTGGAAGAAACACGCACTCTTCCGGTAGAAGATTCCGATGAAGACGATGTCCCGGCAGTCAAGACCTACGATGTCATTCTCCGCGTCAAACCGGAAAAAGTCGAGCAGATCCACTCCCAGATCATCGATGGCAAGAAATGTCTGGTCATTCCGATGGACGAGGACGAACATGCTGCCGTCAACGGCGTGAATACAACCATCTGATGTTACTGTTGTCAAAAGGTAAAACACCGAAAAAATGATAGAAAAAAAGCGGTGGAATCGCAGAACGGGCACAAAAATCCGTTCTGCAATTCCACCGCTTTTATTTCTTCCTGTTGATCCATGTATTTATGAAAGGCGCTCTCTGAAATAATCTTCCATTTTTTCCCGCGGCACTCCAAGCGTTAAAGAAAGCTCTCCGTACAATTCATTTTCTGCTGCCTTCATATAACGTTCATCTACCGCAGTCACTTTCTTTCCCTGCGCGATCCGTTCTTTTTTACGTTGATACAGAGTCTTTACAATACTGACCCAGGCGTGATAATCACAGGTGCGAAGTGCTTCTTTGTATTTTGCCTCGCGCTGTTTGTCATCTGGTACCCACAAGAGTTCGATCCGTGGCAATTCATCAATCAACTGTTCTGCTTCTTCCTTTGAAATCGTCCTGCGCATTACAATTTTTTCACTGTCCGTCGGCACATAAACCGTTCCATTCGAATCTCCGACTGGTGCCAAAACATAATACAGCCGCTCTTTATCTGCCCCTGAAATATCTATATGCGTAATATCCCTGATCTGACAGACACCTTTTGCGCCACACACAACATATTCACCGATTCCAAACATTTCTCCGATTCTCCTTTCTTTGATTTCAATTTTAAACGATATTATACAGGTAATTTTCTACCCAGTATTTTTACTATATCATTATTTTTCCCAAAAAGTCAGCAAAATAAGCATTCCAGAATTATTTTTGTGAAAACTGCAATATATAAAACGATCCGATATTAGGCATATTTTACATGAAATGGATTGCATGCTCTGAGGGCAAATCTATTATCATCACATTAGGAGAGATTTTGCTTCGTCTCTCCACCCCGATCAACGGACGTCTTGCACAGGGCGATACTTTCCTGAGACATTTAGGAGGTGCTGAGTTAAATATAGCTTCCGAAATCGGACAACTTGGTTTAAAGACAGCGATGACAGCCGCCTCGGCTTTTACTACTATGAATACGGTTCTTACCCGCGCAAACCGCGTGTTGTCTATGACAGAAAACATTCTTGCCTTAACAATATTGGATTGACAGTATTATTGCCGAACATAAAAATACCGGCCATCACTCAGAGATGAACCGGTAACAATAAAACCTTGATATTATTTCAGAATAAAACATTATCTGCGTAAGGAAAAATCCATCCGGTCCAATGTCAGATTCGGATTATAATACGGATCTCCCGCTTTTATTTCCGTTTCCCATTTTTTTACCAGAAGTTCTGCTTCCCGATTGTCCTTTGTCTTTCCTTCCACTACCGGAACTGCCGCCTCTTTTGTTCCATAATAATATCCTTCCGCATATGGATTATATACGACCAGCCAACCGGCTTTGCGGGCTTTCAGGCAAAAATCAATGTCATGGAATCTGTTTGAAAATTCTTCCGTCATGCCGCCTGCCTCTTCGTAAACACTGCGTTTTACCATCATGCATGCGCCGGACACTGCAGAATAATCCTGTGCACAGATCACACGGCTCTCGTAACCTGCTATATAACGCGATTTACCACGGAATACATAGCCAAAGGCACCGCCAAATCCAAGCACGATACCTGCATGCGCGATCGTATCATCCTCATAGATCAGCTTTGCACCCACAATGCCGACATCTTCCCGCATACAATATCCAAGCATCTCACTCATGAAGGAGGTATTGATCATCTGTGTGAGCGGATCTAAGAGCAGTAAATATTCACCGGATACCGCTTTTACGGCAAAGTTATAGATCTGTGAAATATTTTCCTCTCCCGTGTAAGTAAGTACCCGTGCCCTGCTGCATTCTTTCTGCAATTTTTCATAATATGCAAAAGTCTGCTGATCCTTACTGTTATGTTCCACCACAACGATCTCATAATTGCTGTAATCCGAACATAAAACCGCATCTATGCATCTTTTTAAATCTTCCACATGGTCACGGTTTGGTATCAATACTGTCACAGCCGGTTTCTTCTCCCAGTTGTAACGCGTGCGGTACAGGCCGTAAAACTGCGCATGTTCCACCGTTGCAGGTATATTAAGGCGCTTATAATGTGCTTCCGCCGCGCGTCTTCCCGCCTCAAAAGCATATAATTTACTCTGTGGATTCGCTGCTGTGGAATCAAAATGACAGCGCCAGTGATACAACACTTTCGGCACATGATAAATCTCTTTTGCCTCCTCGCAGCATCTTAAGATAAAATCAAAATCCTGTGATCCGTCAAATTCACTTAAAAATCCTTCCTGATAGCTTTCCATGGAACATTTCACTGCAAAAAGATGACAAATATAATTGTTCGTCAGAAGAAAATCAACATCATAGTCTGCCTTAAAATGGGGTTCAAAATATTTCGTTCCGTCGGTATCGATTTTGTCCTCATCGGAGTAAAGCACCTCTACAGATGGATGTTCATTCAGGGCCTTCACAAACTCATAAAGCGCATCCGGGGTAAGTGTATCATCATGATCCACCGGAGTGACAAACTCCCCCTTTGCCATATGCATTGCCTCATTCATATTCTGTGCAATACCATAATTTTTTTCCAACACCCGGTACCGGATTCTTGGATCGTTTTTCTGGTATTCTTCCACGATTGCTGTAAGTCCCTCTCCACCGTCCTCGCTGCCGTCTGCAAGACATAATTCCCAGTTATCATAGGTCTGATTCTGGACGGATTGGATCAGTTCCCTTAAAAACCTCTCCTCCGTTTTATATAAAGGAACCGCAACAGAAAACAGCGGACGATAGGAAAATTCTTTCTGTTTTTCCCGTTGCTTTTCTAATTCTTCCTCTTTTACACCGTTTTTTTCTAACCAATGCTCATAGATCAGTCCTTGATTCTGTCCTAACCGCTCATTGATCCTGACCAGAGTTGCCTTGATTCCATTTCTTTTTAAGAAACGGAATGCCTTTTTGGCTTTTCCTAAAATTCCGGCAAATCCTGAATCATTGTGCCACTTATCAAGACGCATCCGCGCCACGCTGTTTGGTCCACGCATTTCCAGATAAAACACTTTTTCATCGACACGATCCGACTGTATCGTAAAGAACAATTTTTCTCTCTTTTCATCGTCAGGACCGACACGTTCCTCATCTTCCCTGTAAAAATGGTCGCTCTTGGCGTTCATAGGTTGTTTTTTGCCGTCCAACAATGACAGCTTGATCTCACCGCTTCCCACACACCAGCCGTTTACGATCAGTTTGTCCTCTGTCCTTCTGACATTATCCACGCTGTAAATAATCTTATTTTCATAAGTTTTCAGTTTTGCAACGGAATACGATGCCTCTTTATGCCAGTCTCCCTTGTAAGCAGACTCAATCAGAAGCTTGTGTCCCTCTTTCCAGTTCTCCGGCAGTTTTACGATCCCAACTACTTCTTCACTGATCTCGTTGACGCTGTGTATATATTTCTGGCACACTTCCACACCTTTGTTGATAAGCTGCTCCACCTCAAGTTCTTTCCCGTCAAGGCTGACTTTTAAAGTATGATTTTTGGTGCTTCCGTCATAATACCATCCGACAAAGATCAGTGTATCCGGAATACTCAAATGAAAACGTATTTCTTCCACCATAAATTTATGTGTATTCATATACGATTCCTTCCTTCTATGCAAACTTTATATCTCAAACTGCTCTTTACAAATGACATATGTTTTATCAAGTTCAAGTGCAACCTGATATTTTCCTTTTGCAAGTTCTTCTTTACAGAAAATCGTTTCAAAACCTGCCAGTGTGATCTCTTTGACGCCCACATTGGCATCGCGCAGATCTCCCCGGAAACTTCTGGTCGTAGCCACTTCATACTTTTTATGATTTTCACCGATCAGTAATATCTTTGTATGATTGTGGTTATTGCTCTTCTTGTGACTGTTATAAAGCCAACCGTTGATCTGGATAAAGTCACCCTTCTCCTCGACAAAATCAACATGGTATACAAGCACACCGTCTTTTTCTTCCACTTTGCGGTATCCGGCAACTTCAGAATCCGGCACTTCCTTTGCTTTCTTATGCGCAGACGCACTCTTCATATCCATGGAAAAATCCACCCTGTCTGCCACCAGATTCGGGTTATAACACGGGTCATAACCGCCCTTAAACATCGGATGTTTCTCATATAATCTCTGCATTTCACGGCTTCTGCGCTCTTCTTTTTCTGCAGATGCACGGTCAAGTCCGCGGCTTACCGATTCATGATGGATCAGCACAACATCATTTCGCACAACGTTATAATATCCTAATTCCACAAGTCGAAAACACAGCGATACATCATTATATGCCACCGGGAATCCCTCGTCAAAACCGCCTGCCTCATCAAACTTTTTCCGGTCTAACATCAGACACGCACCTGTCACAGAGGCGAAATCATATTCGAGAAGATTTCTTCCATAGTAATAGTTGAAACTGTCACTGCCGCCATACAAGCAATGTGCCGGGCCGATCGGCAGATTTACCACACCTGCATGCTGAATCGTATTTCCATTCGGATAATACAATTTACAGCTTACGGCTCCGGTATGGGCAAGCTGTGCCTGTCCCAATAAAATGGATAGCCATCGGTTTACATAAACTTTAAAATACGGACTCGTATCCACAGACTCACTGACCTCGATATCATCATTCAAAAACAGTAAGAACTCTCCTGTCGCCGCATCCGCACCTATATTGCACATTCTTGAGAAATTAAATTCCATTGGCTGATATACATATTTAATCTTCTCATCTCCCTGTCCGGAATACAAAGTAACGGCTTCCTCAATCTCTTTTTTATTGGCATCATTGCTGCCATTGTCCACTATGATAATTTCATAGTTTTTATACTCTGTATATTTAAAAATGGAAGCAAGACACATTTTTAAAATCTTTGGATTGTCCTTAGAAGGAATGATAATGGATACCTTTGGTTCTCCCTGCGGGAAATATGTCACACGATACTGTGCAACAGCCGGCAGATAAGTGACCTCGCCCTTTAATCCACGACGCTCTAATGCTTCTATTTTTGCCTTCTCCGCTGCCTCTAATGCATATGGTTTTGCCGCCATCGCATTCGCGGTGGACTCTTTGCGCATACGCCAGTGATATAAGATCTTCGGCACATGTCCGATGCGGTTTGTCTTTTCCATCACACGAAGCACAAGGTCATAATCCTGTGACCCTTCAAATCCTACCCGGACACCGGAAAGTTCTTCCAACAACGTTCTGCGGTATACAGAGAGATGACAGGTATACATAAATGACATAAATGTATCCGGAGACCAGTCTGGTTTAAAAAATGGGTTTTCACGTTTCTTTCCTTTTTCATCCACCTTATCCTCATCTGTGTAAATAAAATCGAGGGAAGGATCTTCATTTAATTTTTTAGCGATCTCATAGAGTGCATTCGGCGCATACAGATCATCACAGTCGCACAGTGCAACAAATTCTCCTTTTGCCGCATGGATACCATCGTTTGTGGCGCGTGAAATATGCCCGTTTTTTTCTCTGTAGATGACGGTAATCCCATCTCTGCCCTCATATTCTCCTAACACTTTGCGCACGGATTTCTGTGTCGACGCATCATCCACCAGAACGATCTCAAAGTTTTTATAAGTCTGTGCCAGCACGGAATCAATACATTCCCGGAGCATATTATCCGCAACGTTATATACAGGGATCACGACAGAAAACAACGGGTTATATTTCAGCTCGGTGACCTCCATAATATCCCGTTCGTTTGCCTCAATCCACTTTCTGTATAAACTTTTCCGGAATATATTCTTCATATCCAGTTTCGTTTTTACTTTATAAAAAAACATATCCGGTCCTTGATTTTTCCAGATATAATACGCTTTTTTTACACGAGTTACTAACATGCAGTGTTTTCCTCCTATATGCCGATCCTATTCTCTTTTCAATATCCTTTTCGCAATACGTTTCAGCCTATTTTTACATTTATCCAGAAACTCACTTTTCCGGTGCATCTTTACATGGCATACCACAAGATCACGCCTATGTCCGCCCATAAAACGGTTGAGATTATGGATATCCTCCGCAATCGATAAAAACCAGCTTTCACCAATCTGAAGATTTTTTCCCAGTGTAAGTGTCTGTTTTCCATAGCGGGAAGTATAAATATATCTGCGATCCTTTCCATGCACATGCTGCTGGAACTGATCATCCATCCTGCGGAAAAGACTGACCTTTGACTCTGCAATGCCAAATTCCGCCCAGAGCTCCGGCTCACTCATTTTGATATAATGAACATTCTCACTGTAATAATAAAATACCGTCCGGTAGATCAGATATTCGACCGGTATCGGGAATGAAAACACCCATTCATAATCCAGACAAACCAGGCTGCCATCTTCTATTCTCATAAAATTGCTTAATATACTGTCAATATTGGACACTTTAAGCGACTTTGTACCTTTGAAAACATCGCGCTCTGTTTCCTCTGAAAATGAGCCAAATATTTCTTCAAATTCCTTCGTAAACACAAAATCCACCAGACATTCCGGCGTATTTAAATAAGTGCCGTAAATACTGTCCACCGCACGATGCATCGCATTCAAAAACCGCTGTCTGTTTCCAAGACTCTCATTTACTTCCTTCGCCAGACTCGTCCCACTGACAAAAGGAAATGCGGCACATCCGTCTGCATCCGATAAGATTTCTACCGGAGCCGGACCCACTTTTAAATCAAGCAGTTTTTCCCTGTTTGCAATAAGTCTTGTCACATGCGCCACGGCCTCTTTGCGCAATGCTTCCTTTTCTACATATCTATTTCCGTTTTTTTCCAAAATGATCTTCGTGCTGAGCTGATACTCCGGCGTTCTCTGTCTGTTATACTTTGCATAGATCACCGTCCGTTCATCCGCTGTCTCCGGTTCCCCATTCCGGCTCACCACCAGAAATGAGTTGGCAAAATCTCCAAACATTCCATCCTGACAGATTGAGTCAAAGACCAGTCTCTCATCTAACAGTTCATAGCGATCCCTGTCATACGCAACACATGGGTATCTGAGACTGCCAAAAGACGGAAGGCTTTTGTCCGAATAAATCTCAGAAGGAAGTTTTTCATCCGGCATCGGATAATAAAAATCATTCTGTGAAAAACCTGCCTCTGTCAGCATTTTATTTAACGTCTTATGTGCAAATGTCCGTACATCGTCCGCTGCGGCATAATTTTCCAGTCCATCAAAACATCTGCCGGTATGATCTTCCTTTGCGCCTGCAAAATATTTCACACCGTAACGGTTCTCGATTGCAAGAAACAGTCTGCCGCCCGGTTTTAAATATTCTTTTGCCCTGTGCAGCAGATCCATGTACGGATCATCGCCTTCCCAGATGCGTCCTGCATAACCAAACAGTCCCGTAATCGTCACATAGTCAAATTTTTCTTTTGTATCCACACGGTAAAGTTCATCTGTGACCACAGTCAGATTTCCATATTTACCGTTTCTTTTCAAATTCACTTTGGCATCGCGCGCGGATGCCTCCACCGCAACCACACGTTTTACTTTTCTGCAAAAAAGACCGGTCAACGCACCGCATTCTGCCCCAATTTCAAGCAGCGATGCCTGTGGATCAAATGGATACCACTCCAGAAGGTTTTCACGGATATTCGACAGATGGTAAAGCACCTGCCATGAATCATTCTCTAACAGGCATTTTTCTGTCTGTTCCGGACTTTCCACCGCGTGAAGGAGTATATTTTCCACATTTTCATCAATCATGTTCTACCCTTTCCACAGTCACCTTAGAATCCATATCAAAAGTTCCCACCGTATTCTGTTCGGATACGATTGTAAGGTTTACCACGTCATAATGTCTGTCATACACGGTAAACTGTCCGTTCTCATAGCCGGTACAGCCAAAAGAAACCAGATAATCCCCGCCCTGCAGCAGTGCTTTCTGTGTGAACGTCACCACATACTGTTCGCCTTTTTTAGCAAGTGGGAAATCGACTTTCTCAAACATCGTATTGGTTCCGGTGATTTCAGCACCTCTCGCATTTTTTACTGTATAGGTCAGGATCGGATATTCGATATCCTCGTAAAATTCTACCTTCACTTTAAAGCTGAAAATACTCTTTTTTAAGACCATTCCGGTAATGCGACCATTTTCATCAAAGAAACCAAAGTCAATGATCTTTGCCTTTCCATTGCCATAGATCGTATTTTTATCATTTAAAGACAACTGGGACATCCAGCTTCCTTTATTTACGGTAAGAGCATCTTTTTTCTCTGCTCCATCCGTATCCTCGTTTTCATCATACTGATTGACAAGGATCTTTTTATATATATCTACCATCTGCTTCGGGTTGCCTTCCTGCACAACCTTACCATGATTTAACAACACTACCTTATCGCAGTATTTGATCACGCTGCTCATATCATGTGTTACCAGCAGAATCGTAGTTCCATTCTTTTTGATATCGTCCATTTTTTTGAAGCAGCGCGACTGGAAATAAATATCTCCTACGCTGAGTGCTTCGTCCACCACTAAAATATCCGGCTCAACATTGATTGCAAGCGCGAATGCCAGTCTGGCAAACATACCGCTCGAATAAGTCTTTACCGGCTGATAAACATAATCTCCGATTCCCGCAAATTCAAGGATCTCCGGGACTTTCTTTTCCATCTGCTCCCTTGTGTATCCCATCAGGGTACCATTAAAATAGATATTTTCGAGTCCGGTGTACTCTCCGTTAAAACCTGCTCCCAATTCAAGGAGTGCAGAAACTTTTCCATTTACTTCGATCTGTCCCTCACTCGGAGTCAGAACTCCGGTAAGAAGTTTTAAAAGGGTTGATTTTCCTGCACCGTTGGTTCCGATCAGTCCGACAGTTTCCCCCTTTTTTACTGTAAAATTCACATCCGAAAGCGCATAAAACTCATCATAATTTTTCTGCCTGGTCAGATGCAGCGCATCCTTTAAGCGGTCTGCTTTTCCACGATATAATTTATAAACCTTTGAAATGTGTTCGACACTGATTGCGTATTCGCTCATTGTAAATCTCTTTCTCTTCCTTTAATCTACGTTTGATCCAGACATTAGAGTACGTCTGAAAAGTGTGGCTTTAATCTTGAAAAAATACTGCTTCCCAGAATAAACAGCAATATCGTTACAACCCAGAAATACACGGTCATCCCCATATTATCCCAGAACCATACATGGTTGATCATGGCATCCCTGTATCCTTTTACAATGTAATACATTGGATTTAAACGAAGGATTCCAATAAGAACCGGATGGCTTTCCGCAATCAATGCATCCTGCCACATGATTGGTGTGATCCAGATAAATACCTGCATAAAGATATTTACTAACTGTCCTAAATCCCTGAAAAACAGGACAACAGAACTTGTCACAAACACACAGGAAATCGAAAAACACCACAGTGCAATGATATAATACGGTATCTGCAGCATATAAATATCCGGGAAATGTCCTGTTCCTGCAAAAATAAGCAATGTAAACAATAAAAGGATCAGATGGATAAATGTAGCCGTGACTAACTTTACTACCGGAAGAATACTGACGTTAAATACTATTTTCTTTACAAGATATGCATATTCTAATAACACGCTCGTGCCGCTGGTTAAAATATCTGAAAATAAAAACCACGGGATCAGTCCTGAGATCAGCCACAGCACATATGGATAACCATTCACCTCATTACCGCCCCCACGCATGCCGACGGTAAATACAAACCAATATACACATATGGTAATAATCGGACTTACAAATGCCCATAAGATACCAAAATAGGAATCAGCAAATCTTTTTTTCAAATCATTCTTAGATAGTTCCGAAATCAGCTTAAGGTTTCCAAAAATATCTTTTACCATTCTGACTGCTGCCGGTGTTTTTTCTTTTTTTGCGGCACTAATAATCATTCAATCGTTTCCTCATTTCATATTTTAAGGAAGCCAGCCAAAAGCGACCGGCTTCCCTGCATTATTCTTATACCTTACTATATTGTAACTCTAACTACAAAGTATTTGTTTTTTACCTGCATACGGATTATTTAAACTGGAAAATACCGGATGCCCTTTCAAAGTCACTATCCCAGTCTCCATGCAGATCACAGACAGTTCCTGTAAATTTGATCGTGTTTGTTTTCTTGTCAAATTTTCCTTTGATCCCGGGATTGGAAGAAATTGTTTCCCACTCCAGCTTTCTCTGCTCATCACCAAGGATTTTCATGTTTGCTGCTCCATCTGACTGGGCACCAAGTTTGACATTGGAGAACTCAACATTTACTTTATCTCCATTTAATCTTCCTGCTGCCTCGATTCTGAACCATGCCAGGTTTTTCATGCTCGCCTGATAACAGCCACCAATCTTTTTATAATCAATGTAAACATCTACATAACCATTTCCATTAGAAACCATCATCAGATGATAGGTTTTGTTCAGTTTCAGCCGAATATTCCCCGGTCTGCTGTAATTCTGTCCACCGGATCCGTTTGAAGAAATATTCTCAATCAAAGCCATATTTTTTCCTGTATATGGAGCCTGTGCACCCTGGTCATACTGCATACCAAAAGATACAGCAGAAGTAGCATTTCCCATGACAAACTTTGCATGGTATCCGGTACCGGAACCGCTTAATTTTACATCTGCTTCAATGCCGGCTGCATTTTTAGCTTTCAGATTTGCAAGTGTGTAACCTTTCTTTACTTTAATGGTTGTCACTGTACTCCATTCACCATATATCTTGCTCTTGCCTTTTTTCTTGTAGCTGCGGATTCTGACATAATACTTCTTGTTTGGTTCCACACGGAGTAACTGCGCACTTGTAACATTTTTGTCTGTCACTGTTTTTGTAAATGCGGTCCGTACCCATTTTTTCGTATACTCTTTAAAATTTTTCTTCTGGGAATACTGGATCTCATAACCGGATGCATATTTGTTTTTTTCATATTTTACAGTGATTGCAGACGGTGTGGATGTTGTCTTTTTGATCTTCGGTGCAGTTAATGTCCACTGCGCATACAGTGTAACTGTACTGCCGTTGTTTGCTTCTGTCGCAAGCGCAGATACATCAGCCTGGTTTTTATATTCTACGCTGCCAGACTTTGACGTTGCCCATCCGGTAAATGTATAACCGCTTTTTTTGAAAGTGTTATCCGGCAGGCTTGTCTGTTTATCTGATGTTACAGCAATTGTACTCATAGAGCCGTTTCCACCATTCGCATGAAACTTGATATTTACTGTGTAAGCCTGCACAGCCGGTGTCTCGGTTGCCTCTGCCGGATTAACATCTGCCGGGTTGACTGCTGCCGCATAAGAAACCTGCGTACCAACGGTCAATGCCAGTGCACACGCTAAACCTGCACATAATACATGTAATCTCCTTTTCATTTTCATATCTCCTTGTTTATATATTATTATAAAACGTCACATAACCAGAATTATTATACTGCTGCCACCTGTCAATTTCAACAAAAATTTATTTACAGCACCCTGCTTCCATTAACGTACATGAAGTACATATGACACACCATTGTATGCACTGTCCCAGTCTCCATGAAGATTTTTGATGTTTCCATAGAGCCGGACTGTATTTGTTTTTTTGTAATATTTGCATTTTAATCCCGCATTTGTCTGATCATGTCTGCAGTCTTTATAATCCTGTGTATTGCCGATCACATTGATTCCGCTACCAGAAGCTTTACTTCTTATATTTGCGAACTCAGCATCCACCCCGTCACCATTTAATCTTCCGGATGCCTCGATCCATAAATAAATGCCTCCCTTTGTCAGGTTCGGCTGGCTGAAGCTTCCAATTTTTCTGTAATCCACATAGACATCTCCATTGCCTTTTGCATCAGCAGTGATCATCAGATGATAAAACTTATTCCGCTGGAATTCAAAATCGCCCGGTCTGACATACTGCTGGCATCCCGGATCATTTGACGCCACATTTTCAATCAATGCCATATTTCTTGAGCCATATGGATTGGCTGCTCCCACATCATACTGCATACCAAAGGAAACCGCGGAATGCGGTGTACCGATTACTAATTTGGCATGATAACCGCTGCCGGATCCATTCAGTTTCACATCTGCCTCGACACCATATACCGCCTTGGTATTCATCAGTGTCTTACCATTTTTAACTTTTACAGATAGCACCTTACTCCAGTCACTGCTCCAGACCTCATCATCATATCTTTTCTTGAAGCTTCTGATCCTGATATAGTATTTTTTATTTGGTACTACCTCCATCAGTCTTGCACTGGTATCATTTTTACCGGCTGTTGCCGTCATTACATTTTTTTTAAATTTTTTATTTGTGGAATATTCAATTCTGTACCCGGAAGCATTTTTTACCTTACCAAAAGTGATGTCAACATAAGATGGTGTTTTTGACACTGCTTTTTTTAACTTCGGTGTTGGCAGCTTCCAGTTCGCATACAGTGTAATTATCTCTCCGTCATTGTCCTCTGTTGCAAGCTGCGAAACATCCGCACCATTTTTATATGCCACTTCCTCCTCATCATCCAATAACCAGCCGGTAAATTTACAATTTCCATTCGTAAACGTATTCTTTGGCAGTGTCGTCACTTTTCCGGATTCTACGACCAGATCGTTCATAGAACCTTTGCCGCCGTTTGCTTTAAACCTGATGGTAACCTTATAAACCGGTATTTCTGTTTCTGTGTTTTCCGTTTCGCCCGAATTCTCTGTGTTGCCCGTCCATGCATCTGACGGATTCTGCGATGCATAGGCCGTCTGTGCGCCAAACATCAACACCAGTGCAAATACCAGCACTGCATAACCCAGTTGCAATTTTCTTTTCATACTCATACCTCCATCTGTCTTATGATAACCATAATATACTGCTAAATCTGTCTTTTTTCAACACCAGAATCGGATCACACGTTCTACATTTTTGTATGCGATCCTTTCAATCGCATCCCCGCCCAATCCTCCTTTTTGCAATGCATCAAATAGTTTTTCCATCTCCGTGCAGTCTGCAATTTCAAATTTTCCTTCGATTCCATCAAAATCTGTGCCAATACCAACGCACTCGATTCCTCCGACATTGATCATGTGTCTGACATGTTCACACATTGTTTCGATACGGCTTTCTTTATCCACAGAATCTGCATTTAAAAATGGTGGATAAAAATTCAGTCCTGCCACACCGCCATGTTCCGCTAACACCCGTATCATATCATCTGTCAGGTTTCTCGTTGCAGGAGAAAGCGCACGGCAGTTTGAGTGGGATGCCACAAACGGTCCCCGCACAAGCTCTGCCACATCATAAAAACCGCCATCCGATAAATGAGAAACATCCACAAGAATCCCTAACTCTGTCATATATGTGACAGCCTCCCTGCCAAACGGTGTCAGTCCAAGTTTCATCCGTTCTGCCTCTTTGGCATGCGGATGTCCAAAACAGTTATCATCGTTCCAGGTCAGTGTGACCAGCCTGACTCCCATCTGATAAAGCTGCTCAAGCCGTTCCATTTTTCCATCCACAACACATCCGTTTTCAACCGTCAGAAAGGCGGAAACTTTTTTCTGCTGCCAGTTGCGCTTCAGATCTTCATAACTATAAGCCGGTGCAATGATATCCGAACATATCTCCATGGTATTCTGGTATACACTGTACATATCCTGCATCTGTTTTTTTATTTCTGCATCCGTATACCAAAAAGAATCCTGTCCCGGATTGCTCCAGTTTTCTTCTCTTTTCTGCTGTAAAAACATGGCAAAAAACTGTGCCTTTGCACCACACTGCTGCAATCTTTTCGCATCCACCATCGTACCTTTCAGTTCCTTTGCCGTCTTTTTTCCCTGTGCCACCACCTTTGCAAGTGTATCACAGTGCATATCAATGTAATTCATACCAGATAAACCCTTTCTGCCGCTTAAACCGTCACTTTTTTCTTTTCCATGTGCGGCTCTTTTAATATCATTTTATTCCGCAGCACACAAAATAGCAACCCGACATAGATCCCATTGACCGCCGCTAAGATCACATTTGTGGAAAAAAACGGAACTGCCACGGTATAGATCACTCCATATCCAAAATTTACCATAATATAAATTATCAGCACGCGCACGGCCAACCCAATACTGCACGCCATTCCTAGCAGAAATCCCATCCGGTTGCTCTGCATGAAAGACTCCCGGAACGCATAGATCAAGAACCATACAAAGGCTGCCACGACCAGAATTCCTGCTATGATACCAAAATAAGAAAATATATTTCCAAGTAAATATTCTCCATCCTGCCTTGTACCATACATCAGAAATGTCCTGTTTCCAAACAGACTATACTCTTGGACTGCATCCACTATCATTTTGTTCTGATATCCAAATTGCCCCGTATGTGTAAGTCTTGCCAACACATAACCGCCTGTCAGAAACTGATGAAAAAAAGCTGCTACAACACCTAAAAGACCCGTCACAAGTAATGCCAGTCCTGTAAAATATTTTTTCTTTTCGTTTCCAAATATCCCACGAAGCACTGCTGCTATAAGCAAAAACAGACATACCACTGCATTTTCTACAACCGCCCCATTACTTATCGGCAGCGAAACAAATGATAATACCATAAACGGGATAATGATCCAGGCAACCGATTTTAAAATGCCTTGCACTCCCTTTCCCCGGTACCGATACATCATTCCCGCAAAGAGAACCGGAAGCAGTGCCTGCACGCTGTAACATGCCAACAGCGATGTCTGATAGTTTCCAATGATATCGCCTGACCACACCAGACACAGGCAGATCATGTACAAGGTATATACTGCGCGGATATGTAAAAACAGCCATGTGTAATCAAAGTACATGATTACAAAAATCATTGCGAAGCTGACAGCATTGACCACAAGCAGTGAACCAACCTGCTCTGCCTGTACTGCTCCTTCATTTGCTTTCGCAGAAATAATCAGAGATATCAACATGGACGCCCCGGTCAGAAATACCGCCAGCGCAAATAATTTCCACGGAAATGCCGGTCTATGTATCCGGTTTAAGGCACAGCCTGTCTCCACCGGATCTCCCATCTGCCGCACAGCTTCTCTTTTTGCTTCCTCTTCCTCCATGCCTTCTGCTAAATACTCCTTTTCCTGTTCCTCAATGTGTCCCCGGATTTCTTCTTCCACAAGCACTCTCGCACGCTTGTTTTGAATCTGTTCTTTCAACGTTTCCATATATTCTGTGTATTCCGTCAACTTCTTCCCCTCCTGATCTTTTCTACCACTTTCGCAATTTTTCCGGTATCTTCCTGCCCTTTTTCGCACCGTCCCAATGCCATTAGACACATGCCTCCACCACCTTGCTTGACAGCACATTGGTAACTGCTGCGGCATATGTTTTCCATTCTTCCTTTTTCTCTTTTAAAATACGTTTTCCCTCTCCGGTGATATGATAATATTTGCGCACTTTTCCACTCGCATCATCCTCGTATGCAGTGACTAAATGATTTGCCTCTAACGTATGTAAAAGCGGATAAAGTGAGCCCGCTTTTAACTCAAATACATTTTCAGACCTGCTGCGGAGTGTTTCGATCATCTCGTAGCCATACATATCTTTCTCATCTAAAAGACGCAAGATCAGCATAGAAAGACTGCCCTGAATCAGCGATTTGTTTAACATGTGAATCCTCCTTACCTGTTGTATTCCTATAATTTTTCCCTCTTATATATAGACTGTCTATGTATTTATATTATATAGATAGTCTATATATGTCAAGATATTCTTTACAAGGTAATAAAAATGGGTGAAACCAGATTCTGTTTATCTGATTTCACCCACTCATCTTAATTTTCAATATTACAAAAGTTCTCATCAACCTTTGTCTTTGTCTGTATCACCATTCCAACATTCTTCCTATATGATATGCTTAATTCCCTCACAGATTTTTCTCGCAACCAACGGATTATTCATTGTATACAAATGAATCCCATCAATATCGTTTACAAGCAGATCTATAATCTGGCTTAACGCATAGGACATTCCGGCATCAAAAAGTGCTTCTTTATTATCCTCATATTTGTGGATAATTTTCTGAAAACGTGCCGGGAAAGAAGCGCCGCACATCGTCACCATCCGCCTGATCTGGGCGGCATTGATCACCGGCATGATTCCCGGAATAACCGGAACATTTATTTCTGCAATCCTGCAGTCATCGACAAACCGAAAAAATTGTTCATTCTCAAAAAATAACTGTGAGAGCAGCACTTCTGCCCCCGCGTTTACCTTTGTTTTCAGATACCTGATCTCATTTATTTTGTTGACTGACTCCGGATGGCACTCTGGATAGCAGGCACCTAAAAAGCAGAAATCAGACTTTGGTTTCAGATAAGAAATCAGGTCAGATGCATGACAAAACTCTTTCTTTTCCGGGATATCCGGATTCTTATCTCCACGCAATGCAAGTATATTTTCAATTCCTTCCGCTTCTAAAACCCTGGCAAATTCATCAATCTCGGCTTTCGTATAATGAAGGCAGGTCAGATGTACCACAGGCTCCACATGATATTCCTGCTTGATCTTCTTTGCAAGCTCTATGGTGCGGTTACAGTTTGAACCGCCCCCCGCACCAAATGTAACGCTGATAAAATCCGGAGCCAGCTCGCACAAAACGGATAATGTTTCATCTATGTTTTTTAATTCACTGTCTTTTTTCGGTGGAAAAATCTCAAATGAAAGACTCTTCTTTTTCTTGTTATATATCTCGGAAATTTTCATATATGTACTCCATTTCTGTGCAATTCTCCTACCCAAAGGCCCCCTGCCTGTTGCAAAACATCTATTGTAACTCTGCTCTCAGTTTTCTTGCAGCCTCAACCATGTTTCTAAGACTCGCATCTGTCTCCGGCATCGCTCTCGTCTTTAATCCACAGTCCGGATTTACCCACAGTTTTTCTTCTTCAATTTTGGTAAGCATAATTTTTAAAGCATTCACGATCTCCTCTACTGATGGGACACGCGGCGAATGGATATCATAAACGCCAGGCCCGACTTCCGTCTCAAAATGATACTCTCTTAAGGAATCTAAGATCTGTAGATCAGAGCGTGATGCCTCGAATGTAATAACGTCCGCATCCATATCATCGATTGCCGGAATGATATCTGTAAATTCGCTGTAACACATATGAGTGTGGATCTGGGTTTCCGGTTTTACGCCACTGTGTGTCAGCCGGAATGCCGGAATTGCGAAATCAAGATATTCGCTGTACCAGTCCGATCTGCGAAGCGGCAGTTTTTCCCTTAACGCAGCCTCATCGATCTGGATCATCTTAATTCCATTTTTTTCAAGATCAAGCACTTCATCGCGGATTGCCAAAGCGATCTGCGAAATGGACTCTCTGATCGAGATATCTTCTCTTGGAAACGACCAGTTTAATATAGTAACCGGTCCGGTCAGCATTCCTTTCATGATCTTATCTGTCAGGGACTGCGCATAGACAGACCACTCTACCGTGATCGGTTTTTTGCGGTATACGTCGCCCCAGATGACCGGTGGTTTTACACATCTCGTACCATAAGACTGTACCCACGCTTTTTCTGTAAAAAGGAAACCGCCCAGAGATTCACCAAAATACTCGACCATATCATTTCTTTCATATTCTCCGTGAACTAACACGTCAAGTCCGATCTCTTCCTGCCATTTTACACATTCTGCAATCTTTTTCTGATTAAATTCCACATATTCTTTCTCCGTGATATCTCCACGGCGAAAAGCAGAACGGTTTGCCTTTACATCCTTTGTCTGTGGAAATGAGCCGATCGTTGTTGTCGGGAATTTTGGAAGACCAAACTCTTTTTTCTGTAACTTCTGACGCTCACTTCTCTTTGGAAGTCTGACGTAATCCTCTTTTGTCACACCGGAAAGTCTGTTCTTTACCTCCTCATTTTCACAGTCTCTGCCACCTGCAAAAAGCGCTGCATTTTTCTGGTATGCTGCATCGGACTGATAATCTTTCTTATCCGCAATCACACTTAATTCTTTTAATTCCTCAAGTTTTTCCTCTGCAAATGCAAAATATTTCGTATACTCTTCCGTAAGTTTTGTCTCATGTTTTAAAGTATACGGCACGTGCTGTAAGGAACAGGATGTGGACAATACCACGCTGATGTCTTTTTTCTGCAGATTTTTTATAGTTTCTAATGTTTTTGCATAATGGTTTTTCCAGATATTCTTTCCATTGACCAGTCCTGCAAACAACAGCTTATCCTTCGGGAACCCATATTTTTCAACGAATGACTCTGTTTCTTTTCCTTCAATAAAATCAAGTCCAATTCCGTCAAAAGGCATCTTTATCAGTTCTGTATAGATATCTCTGACATCGCCAAAATAAGTCTGCAGCAATATTTTGCATTTTTTCGCACATGGAAGAAGCGCATCATAAATCTTATGAAACAATGCAGTATCTTCTTTTTCCATGTCCATTACCAGTGCAGGCTCGTCAAACTGCAGCCAGCCGATCTGTTCTTCCTCACATTTTTTTACCAGTTCCTGATACGCTGCGATCACTGCATCCACATAACTTTCTGCTGCCTTTTCTCCGGTATATCTGCACAGCTTTATCATCGTATATGCACCTGTCACAATCGGCTTTGTCTCGATTCCAAGGGTTTTTGCCTCTTTATATTCTCCGAACAATTTGTTTCCGGCTAATTTGATCTCAGTGTCATCTTCCACCTCAGGTACGATATAATGATAATTGGTGTTAAACCATTTTTTCATTGCCAATGCTTTCACATCTCCGGCTTCTCCCTGAAATCCTCTCGCCATGGCAAAATAAGTGTCAAGTTCCGATAAATTTAACTCCTTATAACGCTTTGGAATGATACCAAACAATACTGCCGTATCCAGTACGATATCATAAAATGAAAAGTCATTGCTTGATATATAATCAATCGACTCATTTTTCTGTGCCAGCCAATGTGTTTTTCTTAACTCTTTTGCAATACGGAAAAGTTCTTCTGCCTCGATTTCTTTTCTGAAATATTTCTCCGAAGCAAATTTTAATTCTCTCAATGTTCCGATTCTTGGATAACCAATCACTGATGTCTGCATCATGTCCTCCCAAAATATAATCTCTGTCAGTAGTTGTGCTCTATTATATTTTTTCAGGCATCATTTGTATAATACATATAAAAAGTGGTTGACCATAGTTTTAAACTATGGTCAACCACTCAGAATCATTTATTTGTCTGCAATCCATTGTTTGGAATCCGGGATCATTCTATTCCCGGTTCCATATATTTTTTTAATGCATTCAGATAAGTCGTTCCAATCCTGCTAGTCATTCCTTTCCGGTGCATAATATAACCGATACGCATCTCGCTCTCGTCAGCCAACGGAACCGCAATGATATCCTTTCCATTTAACTTTTTATCAATCACACCACTGCATACGGTGTATCCATTCAATCCAATCAACAGATTAAACAATGTCGCACGATCTCTCACACGGATATTTTTCTTTCTCTCGGAAGCAGAAAAAATCTCCTCTGAAAAGTAAAAAGAATTATGCTCTCCCTGTTCAAATGAAAGGTAGGGATATGCTTCTAACTCCTCATTTGTGATGATATTCTTCCCTGCAAGCGGATGTTTTCTGCTGATAAATACATGCGGTTTTGCTATAAATAGCTCATGAAATACAAGATCGCTGGATTTTAAAATCTTACCGATCACAGATTCATTGAAATCATTTAAAAACAAAATCCCAATCTCACTTCTCATCCGCGCTACATCCTCAATGATCTCATAGGTCTGCGTTTCCCGCAGGCTGAAGTCATATTCTTCCTGACCATATTCCTTGATGAGGTCCACAAACGCATTGACTGCAAACGAATAGTGCTGCGTGGACACGCAAAACTGTTTTTTTCCGCCCCCCTGTCCTTTGTATTTATCCTCTAAAATCGCCGCCTGTTCTAACACCTGTCTGGCGTATCCTAAAAAATCCTCGCCCTCACGCGACAAAACGATCCCCTTATTGGTTCTCTGGAAGATAACAATATTCATTTCTTTTTCAAGTTCGTGGATCGCATTGGTAAGGCTGGGCTGGGAAATGTATAATTCCCTGGCCGCATTTGTGATTGTTCCTGTTTTTGCAACTGTCACCACGTATTTTAGCTGTTGAAGTGTCATGGCTGCTCCTGATTATCTGATTTTACATCACTTATCTTATTATATAAAACCCCCGAAGCTTGTTCAAGCCATTCTGCACATATTTCATCTTCTGTGATAAACGGTGATACACCATGACACGATTCTGTTCCAAATCGCATTGACTAATTTTAGATACATTTTGACATAAAAAAAGGGACTGCAAAACCATTCTCAGATTTGCAGTCCCTTTCAGAAAGAATCCATAATTCAATTTTCAGGCACACAACATCTTACAAGATGCATGGCATTTATTTTATAAATGCCAGATATCCTCGTTGTACTGTGCAATCGTACGGTCTGATGAGAAGAATCCTGCCTTGCTGATGTTGACAAGCATCTTCTTAGCCCATGCCATGCGGTCTTCATAATCAGCGTAGATACGCTCTTTGGTTGCAACGTACTCCTCAAAATCCGGAAGTGTCATGAACCAGTCTTTGTTTAACAGTTCATTGTAAAGACGCTCTAAGTTCTCTGCACATCCAACAGCTTTCATCTGGTCACTTACGATGAAATCGATCGCACGTTTGATGTTTGCATCGTTCTCGTAGTAGCTTCTTGAAACGTAATCTGCCTTCTCGTAGTGTTTGATAACTTCTTCAGAAGACTCACCGAAGATATAAATGTTGTCATCACCAACGAACTGATGCATCTCAACATTTGCTCCATCCATGGTTCCAATCGCAACAGCACCGTTCAACATAAATTTCATGTTGGATGTTCCACTTGCCTCTTTGGAAGCTAAGGAAATCTGCTCATGGATATCTGCTGCCGGGATCAGTTTCTCAGCTAATGTTACATTGTAGTTTTCTACCATCACTACTTTTAAGTATGGTGCAACTTCCGGATCATTTGCGATCAGTTCCTGTAAGCAGAGGATCAGATGAATGATGTCCTTTGCAATGATATATGCCGGAGCTGCTTTTGCACCGAAAATGACCGTAATCGGACGTGCCGGTTTCTTTCCTGCTTTAATCTCGAAATACTTGTGGATCACATAGAGAGCATTCATCTGCTGTCTCTTGTACTCATGTAATCTTTTGATCTGGATATCGTAGATGGAGTTGTCATCTAACTCGATGCCCTGTGTTTTTGCAAGATAATTCTTTAACTCTGTCTTTCTTGCGCCTTTTACTGCAAGAAGTTTCTTCAATACTTCCTCATCATTTACATATGCGCCGAGTTTTTCTAACTCTTCTGCATTTTTCTTAAATCCAGGTCCGATTAAGGATGTGATAAATTCAGTCATCTCCGGATCGCAGTGTAATAACCAGCGGCGGAATGTAATACCGTTTGTCTTATTATTGAACTTCTCCGGATAAATCTTATAGAAGTTATTTAACTCTGTATTCTTTAAGATCTCTGTGTGCAGGTAAGCAACACCGTTGACACTGTATCCGTAATGGATATCCATATGTGCCATATGGACACGTTTTTCATCATCGATGATTGCTACGGATTTATCATCATATTTCTTTGCAACACGGCTGTTTAACTCATAAATGATCGGCAGTAACTGTGGAACAGCTTTCTCTAAGAAATGAATCGGCCACTTTTCAAGAGCTTCTGCTAAGATCGTGTGGTTTGTGTATGCACAGGTCTTAGATACGATGTCGATCGCTTCATCCATTAAGATACCGCGCTCCATCAACAGACGGATCATCTCCGGAATTACCATACTTGGATGTGTATCGTTGATCTGGATTACTGCATACTCGTTTAATTTGTGAAGATCCCCACCTCTTGCAAGTGTCTCATCAATGATCAGGCGTGCTGCATTGCTGACCATGAAATACTGCTGATATACACGAAGGATTCTGCCCTTATCATCGGAGTCATCCGGATATAAGAATAATGTTAAATTCTTTGCAATATCCTCTTTATCAAAATCAATGCCGTTTCCAACCAGGCTCTCATCTACGGTCTCTACATCAAACAAATGAAGTTTTGTGGTACGATTCTCATAACCGATCACATCGATATCATATAATCTGGACTGTAATGTAAAACCGCCAAACTGGATTGGATAAGTAACATCTGTTTTTGTCAGCCAGCTCTCTTTTTCGATCCATGGGTTTGGTGTCTCATTCTGCAGGTTGTTTTTGAATACCTGTTTGAATAATCCGTAATGGTAATTTAAACCAACGCCATCACCATTTAAGCCAAGACTTGCGATAGAATCAAGGAAGCATGCAGCAAGACGTCCAAGTCCACCGTTTCCTAATGACGGCTCTGGCTCAACCTCTTCGATCTCTGCAAGGCTCTTGCCGTTGTCTGCTAAAAGTTTTTTTACATCCTCATAAATGCCAAGGTTGATTAAATTGTTGGATAATAATTTACCAATCAGAAACTCAGCGGAAATATAATATAATTTACGTTTTCCCTGATTGCTGACTTTTTCTTCTGCCATTCCTTTTGTCATCTCAAGCAGCGCATAGTAAAGTTCCTCGTTTGTGCACTGTGAAATCTCTTTGCCACATCTGTTTGATACGATTTCCTGTAATTTCATGTTTTCCTCCATGTTTCCGCGCCCTTAGCGCTGTTTTCATTATGTTCCCCAATCAGTGTTTATGCATGTTCCTGTTGTCCTGATTTCGCTTTTTTTCGCAAAATCATTGTTTATGATGTTATTATAGTTTCCGCATTTATTTTTTTCTTGTAATATTGGCTCAAAAAGTGGTACAATCCTATCATCATGAATATTTTAGAATACGAAAATTATCAGGAAAAAATTTTACACGGCGATCCTCTATTCCCTTACATCACTTATCTGTGCTCGATTCCACTGGATTTCGGGTATGTGCCAATGCACTGGCACGATGAAATGGAAATTATCTATATAAAAAAGGGAAAAGGTACCATAACAGTTGACTTTGCCCAACACACGGTAACAGCCGGGGATATCGCACTGATCCTTCCTGGACAGCTTCATTCGATCGGACAGTTTGAATCCGAATCCATGGAGTACGAAAATATCATTTTTCATCCAAATATGCTGATTTCCAAGAAAACAGATACCTGTAACACGGACTATCTGGTTCCGCTGCTGTCCGGCAATGTCTCACTGCCACTTTTGTATACACCGGACAGTCCACATTATACAGACATTTCAGCCTGCATTGATGCGAACGATGAAATCTGTAAAACTTATCCGTCCGGTTATCAGCTCTTTATCAAAGGGCAGCTTTTTCTGCTGTTTTATATCCTGTTTCATAAGTGCAGTACAAAAGAGCTTGCCGGAAAAGACCGGAGCAAATCTTTAGAAAAAATGAAAATGATTTTAAAATATGTGGAAAACAATTATATGGAAAAGATCACGATTGAAGACATTGCAACCGAAGCAGGGCTTAGTCAGTCCCATTTTATGAAATATTTTAAAAATACCATGGGCACCTCTTTCGTCGATTATCTCAACGAATACAGGCTCACCATGGCATCGAGACTCCTGATCTCATCCGACTCCTCAATCCTTGCGATCGCATCGGAAGTCGGATTTGAAAATCTTTCTTATTTTAACCGTATTTTTAAGAAACGCTTTGGGCAGACACCTCGTGAGTACCGCAAGCGGCAATCGCAGGCTTGATGAGATTCTCGTAGAACTCTTCTGCAGGCTGCGGTTTGCCAAACAGAAATCCCTGGATATAATCCGGTTCTAATTCTGATATCTTTTCAAACTCACTCTCTGTTTCAATTCCCTCGACACAGATTGTCAGATCAAGTTTGTGTGTCATTGAGATAATCTGTGTCATCAGATCATGTTCATACTGATTATTCAACGCTTTTAACGTGAAAGAACGGTCAATCTTAATATAATTCGGTCTTAAATCGCCAAGACAGTGCAGATTGGAATAACCAGTTCCAAAGTCATCTAAAATGACAAGTACCCCGTTTTTCTTTAATCCATCCCACAGCTTCTGAAAATGTGTATTGGTATCCAGATAACCACTCTCCGTCAGCTCGATTCCCACTGCGGAAGGTTCGAGTCCATACAGACGCAGCGCCGTCAGTATCTCTGTCAGTACACGGCTCTTCATGACCTGCACATAGGAAAGATTGATATTGATGCGGAAATCCGGAATATACTTCTGCCATCTGCTGCAGGTTGAGATCGCCTGATGCAGCATCCATTTTCCTGCCGGAATGATCAGACCGGTCTCCTCTAACAGAGGAATAAACTCAACCGGTGAAATGCGCTCCCACTGTACTGTCTCATTTGCATCATGACCATCCACACACACTGCTTCTTTTTTCGTTTCCCCCTCCTCACATCTCTTTGGCATGGAAAAACGCATCAGTGCCTCCGCACCAACCAGCCGGCGTGTCTTTGTATCCACGATTGGCTGATAATAAGTCTCAAACCCTTCAAATCCATGATTTACCGCATGATGCAGCTGGCGTGTGATCTGCTTCTTCCGCAAAAAAGTGTCATATTCCTTCTGCATAAATATATAACAGCGGTTCTTTCCAAGATCTTTTGCCGTATTTAAGGCATACTCTGACAGTCTCATAATATTTTCATAGGTTCCTGATGTTTTTGCCGTATCGACTGCCCCCGCAGAAATGGTAAACACAGATTTATACCCATTTTCTTCGATAAACACATCCAGACTCTTACGGATATTTTTATAAAGTTCCGTTGCTGCTTCCATATCTCCGCCCGAAAAATCGACCACAATAAATTCATCCGCTAATATCCGGTACAGCCTCTGCGACGGTTTGATATTTGCAGCGATACAGTCTGCTGTACTCTTTAAAATATAATCTCCATACTCCATTCCGAAGTCACCGTTGATATCACGAAAATCATCGATTCCGATGCGGAGGAAAAATCCATCCGGCAGTCCATCCTCAAACTGTTCTACATAAGCGGAAAGACTTGATTCACCAAGCAGTCCACTGACATTGTCTGCCTTCTGTTTCTGACCGATCTCATTGATACATCCGACTAAAAAATGCGGTTTTCCGTCAGCATCATTTAATACTCGTCCCCTGCAGTTGATCCACACCGGTTTTCCAGCGCGGTCTAACCACCGGTAATGCATGTTATGAAAAACGATCTCCCCGCTCATAATACGCCGGAATTCATCATCCAGGCGCGACTGATCTTCCGAGTATACAAATGCGTGATGTGTTTTTGCCGCATTATCAAAAGTGTCCCCCGGTAAAAGGAAACGCTCTGTCGCATGTTTTGAGATCTTATAGCAGTCTTTCTGCAGATCAAACACATACAGATAATCATCCATACACGGATTAAACAATTCCACGATATATTCCATCTGTTCTCTTGAAAAACTATTCATCAAAGGGTCCATCTTCTTCTCCATTTCTGTAATCTACAAAAACGTTATCTTAATTTTATAATTCGTTGCTTTTATTTTTCCAAAAATATACGGTAATATTCGCTCAAAATCCCTGATACGGCAGCATATAATATCCGATCACACCACTCAAAATCCCCGATATGGCAGCATATAGTATCCGATCACACCGCTTAAAATCCCGACAGCAGCTCCTGCAGTGACATCCCATACGGTATGCACGCCCCCGATCACACGGATCACGGCAATCATAATTCCGATCACTGCTAAAATACAGCCCGCCACCGGATTGCGCACAAATACCGTGACGGCGATCACAAACACGGAAAAAACATGACGGCTTGGAAATGATTTTCCACTTGTATCCTTATCTATCACCGATGGAAGATCATATTTTTCATACGGGCGCGGTTCATTGACAATTTTCCGAAACAGTGTAACGACCACAAAGGAAACTGCCGGGACAAGCACAGCCTGCGGTAATAACAGGTCCTGCTCTGACCACAATAAAATCAGATAAAGTGGATAGCTGATAAAAACAATTCCGGTAAGCAGCCGGTTTGCCAGAATAATCCTGCGGACTTTTTTTTCATCCTGTAAAAAATACCCTGTCATCTTCCGGTAAGTCTCCCGTGTCATGATGAGACCTCACTTCCCACAACGGATAAAAATGCACCTATAAAAATACAAAAATCTGAAATATTAAATATAATCCCTTTCAGCCACTTCGGTCCAAAGTTAAATTTCACATAATCGACCACATATCCTTTTGTATAGCGGTCAAGCAAATTATTTAATCCTCCGCCGACAAGTAAAGATGCACCTGTCTTGCTAAGACAATGTCCCGGCATACGGAGCAGAAAATAATATAAAACCCCGACAAAAAACATGATCACTGTATGGATCATGCGCATAATCCGAGGCTTTTTCGCCAGAAAATTAAGTGCTGCTCCACGGTTATAATATTTTTCGATCAGAATCTTATTCCGACGTCCCGGATGCACCACGTACCTGGCATATTTCCTGTCCATGTGACGTTTGATCCAGAAATCAGAACCGAAAGCAATCCCTGCTATCAATATATATGGCATATTTTTTTTCACATTTTTCCTCCGCACTGTCATATTTCTTTCTAATTATAGTACTTTTTAATCTATTTTCCAAGTACCTGATTGCGGTATTCGTTCGCCGATACCCGGTAAGCACGCTCACTTCAAGATCCGGAAACTGTGAATTTAATGGTCAAAATCCGGAGGATATCAGGGTTCGGTCATTCTGTTTTTTTATTTTGAGTCCGGTAAAGTTTTCAAACCGTTTGCCAAAAAAAGAAATGTCATTTACAGCAATCCTGTCTATGCAGAGGGTTTTTACTATTTTCTGCAGGGTGATTATGACGAAAAGAAAATCTCTCTGTACCGCTATATTCCCGGAAAACTTTTAGAAAAAGAGACAGAACTTAGTACAGAAGAAGTAAACCTGTATAATCTTTGCATCATTGGAAATCCGATACACATCATCAGTCAGAAGGACACCTTTGTATGTTATTATCCCGAAAAAATTTCAGTGGAAAAACACTTTCCGAAGAAATTGGCGATTTGTACCAGGCGGCAGACGGCACCTGGTGGATCGCATGACTTCCAGTTGCTTTATGGATAAAAATTGAATATTTCCGTTACACCATAAATGTGAACTTGGCGAAACAAGCATATCCTGTACTTGTTTCGCCCAACGTATCTCACTTCGAATAACAGACACTAAAAATAACAAAAAATCTGTGCTTGTTTCACACATCACTCCAACACTTTTTCCAGTTCTTCGATCACGATCTTAAGTGCCTTAATTCTCGCATACCGCTTATCCACCGACTCTAAAATATGCCACGGCGCATATGTCGTACTGGTTTTCTGGATCATCTCATTGACTGCATCTTCATACTGATCCCATTTTTCCCGGTTGCGCCAATCCTCGTCTGTGATCTTCCACTGCTTCTGCGGTGTATTCTGTCTCTCATTAAACCGCTCTAACTGTGTATCTTTGTCAATCTGCACCCAGAACTTGATAATGACAGCACCCCAGTCATGCAGTTCTTTTTCAAATTCGTTAATCTCATTATAGGCACGTTTCCAGTCATTTTCACTACAGAACCCTTCAAGACGCTCCACCATAACTCTGCCATACCAGGTGCGGTCAAAAATCGCAATATGTCCTGTCTTTGGCAGTCTCGTCCAGAAACGCCACAGATAATGTCTCGCCTTCTCATGCGGCTCCGGACTTGCAATCGGATGTACTTCATAACCTCTCGGATCAAGTGCCCCGGTGATCCGCTTGATATTGCCGCCCTTTCCTGCTGCATCCCAGCCTTCATACGCAATGATAACCGGAACTTTTTTGCGGTACAGACGGTTATGAAGCTCTCCTAAACGGTGCTGCAAATGCTTCAGTTCTTTTTTGTATTCGTCCTCTCCGATTGTCTTATCCAGTGATACTTCTGATAATAATGGCATTTTTTCCATGGAAAAAACATTCTGTAAGATTGGCACCGCCATCGCATTATTAGCAAGCGCCACATCAATCCCTTCTGTCAGGATCTCAAGTGCCTGTAACTCCGTCCATTTTTTTGATTCCGCATCAATGATATACCACGGTGCAGACGGCAGATTCGTTTCCTTTAAATAGGAATCAAATGCATTCAGGCATTTTTCATAATGTTCATTCTGCCAGCAGTCATTCTTGCTGACGCGCCATCTGGTATCCTTCTCCTTAGAAAGATGTTCGATCCGCTTTTCCTGTTCCTTTTTAGACACATGCAAGAATAATTTCACAACGAGATATCCGTTGTCTGTCAGCTGGCGTTCAAACCGCTTGACACTCTCAATGCGGTGCGCATACGCCTCGTCTCCAAGCTTTTCGTGCAGTCTTTCACCCATGATCTCATCCATCCAGCCGGAATCTAAAAAGCTGAACTTTCCATTCTCTGGAATTTTCACAAAGTGGCGGTACAAAAACGGCTTTCTCTTTTCCTCCTCCGTCGGTGCTGCCATGGATGCAACTTTAAAGAATCGCGGATCGATATTTTTAATAATCTGACCGATCAGTGAGCCTTTACCTGCGGTTCCCCATCCTTCCACAAGCACAAGCACCGGCAGTCCGTGCTCTTTTACCTTGAGCTGTTGCTCCTGCAGTTTTCTCCGTGCTTCCTGCAGCCGTTCCTCCAGTTTTGCATCTGACGGACGCTCTGTTTTTTCCCATTGTTTTAACATGCAAATCCCTCCCATTCTTCTGTCTTTAGTTTTCCA
>ERZ1026854.157-NODE-157-length-51157-cov-5.055125_pt1 | contig 51157 bp, 40 predicted proteins | sample MGYA00380157_ERZ1026854 | MGnify/ENA primary metagenome ERZ1026854 (study PRJEB33269, sample SAMEA4719793) | human gut metagenome | biome: human-associated habitat; feature: organic feature; material: feces | place: Cameroon | collected 2013-10 ... | reverse complement strand
CATCAAAAAGCACGCCGCCGAAAAACGCAGACCGCACGCCGAAGTTCTCCTCCGCCTCCGCGTCCGAAATTCTGACTCTGACCGTCAGCTTTGACGAGGTCGCCTCCTTCAGCGTCACTTCAAGCGCGCCGTTGTGCTTTTCGGTCGTGTAAGCGGATGACGGAACGAGGGTTCCGGAGTCATCATATATTTCGCAGAAATCCGTCCGGTGACCGATTGCATAAGGAATACTTCTCGTAAGCTCCGAGCTTATCCCGAAGGTAACGTCAGCATAAACGGAAAGCGGATTTTTCTTTCCGGCTTTGTATGACGAGCCGTTGTACGTACAGTTTGTATACTGCGTCGGCTCGGCATAAATTTCATCGCTGCCGAACTCCGAAAAACGGAGAATTCTGTCTCCGTCGGCAAAATACACGTCCGCGCCGAACGTGTAAAACGAGCCGCCCGCTCCGTGGCGGCTTTTACATAACACATATACTGCCCCGTCCTTCATGCGGTATACGGATTTTTCCGTTGCGAAATAGAGATTTCCGTCATGCTCACAGCTTGCGCAGATACGCTTTCCCGTAATTGCGAAGGGCAGCGAATAATCATAATATCTGCCGTCAAACTCCATGCTTTCAAGCCAGTTCTGCGTTATCCCGCTTTTCACCGCCGCGGCTGTGTCAAAAAGATACATTTTCTTTATTTCCGCCCTGTAACACTCGTCGGGGTCAAAATCCGCGTTTTCGTATACGGGTCCGAAGCACATCTCGTATGTTCCCGCGGAGGGTACGTCAAACGAGATAAAAACATCCTGCTTTTCGTGTCCGTTCATTATGCCCGCCTCAACCAGAGCATAATTTCTTCCCGTCGGACTTTTCAGAGTAAACATCAGTCCGCCCTGCATGGTGTCAGAAGATATTATGATGTGAAGAAAATAGCTCTTTTTTTCGAGCGACTGATTGAACCAGACATAATCGCTTGCGTCATCGCGTTCGCTTTCACCGTCCTTGGATTTATCGAAAATGATCGTTTTCATTGTCAGCTTGCCGTCGGATGAGAATGTATCCTCCATCTCTCCCCTGCCGTGACAGAAAAATTCGTTCTTTCCGGCATCCGTTCCCGGCCCGATTTCATAGAGCAGGTTTTCCGCACGTGATACGGAAACCGCCTTTTGGGCGTAAGTTTTCGGTGCGCCGACCGTGCAGACCTTGCCGCCCGAATATATCACGTTTGTCAGCTTCCTGCCGACAGTCCCCGTGCCGCCCTCAAATCCGCCTGCAAAAAGTGACCTTCTGCCGTCTGAAGCGGTGCGAAGGCTTGTCCTGAGACCGGAAATTCCATAATCGCTTCTTTCAAAGCTCATTTCAGTCTCCTCCCCGCAAACACCGTCGGCTTTATACTTTTCACACTGTCCGCGCATATGCCCGCCATACGCTCGTCATATTCCGTCATCAGCTCCATATAACGTCTCACGTCCCCCGGTCGCACCGAGGAGCAAAGCTCAGCCGCCGCGCAGTAGACAGCGGCGTCAGCCGCCGTTCCGTCGATGGAAAGCTCTGCGGTATCCGGCGTTTCATCAGTCACCTCTGCGGGATAGGCATAATACGTCATTGTGACAGTTTTGTTCTCTCTTTGGGCAAGGGTGAGCCTGCCGTCAAAAAAGTCGACAGAGGGCTCATCGCCCGCCGGACAGATAAAATCCGCAGGAGCGTCAGCCTTGCCGAGAACAAAGGTTATTTCAGCCTCCTTTTTTATGCACTTTCCGAGCACGGCGACCTTTCTCTGCGCCGAGTCGATTGCATAGCAAAGCGCGGGGACCTTTGTTTTTTCATCAATCGAAAGCAGGGCGTATATTTTCTTTTTCATATTTTCAAGTGTCATAGTTTTCCTCCTTTATAAGCAAAGAGGAGCTTTCGCTCCCCTTTTTATATTTTTCATCAGGTGCCGGAAGCCGTTGCGAGTGCGGGATCCGAGAAGATGATTGCTCTTGCGTCGCCGAAGCCGATTGCAAAATCAACATATGCAACGTAATCCGTTACGAGAGGATTTTCTCTGGGGGAAACGAGAACCGTCGGCTCGGAGAGGTAAACGAGTTTGAGCGCTTCCGTAAGAAGCGAGCTGTCGGCAATCGCCCATTGACCGTTTGCAAAACCGTCCGCTCCGCCGATGACCATATATCTCATACCGTAAACGGGATTGCCGCCGAGACCTGTTTTGGGATTTGTAAGCGGCGCCGCCTGTGCGTTTACGCCGCAAAGCGTCTTTGCCGTCGATTCGAGATCGGGGGAGACGAGAAGCAGATCATAATTTGCGGCAAAAGGCAAACCGTCTGCCGTTGTAATGCTTGCAAGCGACGCCTGTGCCGCACAGATCGCATCAAGTGAAAGAGCGTCGTCCATAAGGTTTGAAAATTTTGCGCTGCCGACGGACGAAACAGGGTGCTTTGTCGAAGCCCAGGCAACGCCGTCCGCACCGATAGTTGTCTGTGCACTGCCAAACAACTTGCAGAATGCGTGCCATACCGTCATGTATGCGGAATCTGCAAGGCGGATACCGACCTTGTTTGCCGCAAAGAGCATATCGGTCTTTGCATCTTTATATGAAACAGGCATTGCAAGAGCGTGTTCTTTCGGAGTTATAACCTCCGTAAAACCGCCTGTGCCGGACGAAACGGCAAGGGTGCCGTTATAATCGGAAAGAAGTCCGTAGCCGCCGAGCGAATCCAGCTTATATGAAGTATCCTTGCGGGAAACTATCCCGGCAACCTCGCCTATGTAATTTATTCTCTGTTTGTATCTCTCGTCAAAGCTCTTTTTGACGAGGGGATACATATCGTTTGACCATGTATAAATATCTTCCATTGTTATATAATTCTCCTTTTTGTTATCTGTTGTTTTTTCTTGTGTGTTCGGGTATGCCCGAAATGAGATCATAATATTCCCTGTATGACATTCCCGCGCTTCTTGCGAGCGCTCTCTGCCTTTCCGTAAGCACGACGCCTGCACCGTAATTTCCGCCGCCGGGGGTTACGCGGGCAAGAACGGAATCGGAAAGATTGCTCTTTTCCATTGCGTTCTCTCCTTGCGCAAGCATTGTGCAGAAGTCTCTGCAAAGCGACGCAATGTCCTGCGTTTTACCCTTTGCAAAGCAAACAAACATCGGGTCGGCTATGATCCTTCGCATATCGGCGTCCGATATTTCCGTCTGCACTTCCGGGGCGCCGCCCTGCTCAGCCTCCGGCTGAGCCTGCCCGCCGGTCTCCGGATTTTCTTCTTCTCCGGAGGGAATATCGGTTTCTTCCGCATCCGCTTCGCCTTCGGGCACGGCACCGGCGGGCGCCTCCGCCGCTTCCGCGGCGGGGGCGGCGCCCTCCTCTTCGCTTCCCGTTTTCTCCGCAACTTCCCGTTCTGCGATGACGGACGCCTCGCCCGCGCTTGCGACATCCGCAGAAACAATTTCGTCCTCTGCCGGCGAAACACCGACTTTATTTTCATTTTCGGAATTCATTCTTTCTCCTCCTTGCCACCGTTTTTATAAATCCCGTCAAGTTCAGAGAGAAGCTCGGCACATTCGGGAAGCTCCATTGTCCTTATATATTCTCTGACTACGGGATAATTTTCCTCCGTTATATCGGAATCCATAATTGTTTTGAGAGCCGACATTGCAAGCGAACGCGAATATTCCATAGCGTCGCCTATGTGAATACGTATATCGACCTCGAGAACATAACCGTAACGATTGATATAATCGATTCCGTCGCAGGGCATATCCTCCCCGACTACGCCGATCGATTCCAGCTTCTCTCTGCCGTAAATTTCAAGAGCAAGACAGTCTATCAAAAGATACAGTCTTGAAAAACCTGCCTTTTTGCAGGCGTTTTTGGAGTTTACTCTCTTGTTTGCAAAGTCAGAAAGAATTGCAAGTCCCGTTGCCGTCGTAACCTTTGTTGCCGAATCACCGAGAAGAAAGTCGTAGTTTCCGAGAGCCTCCTTCATCAGCGAGCGGTAACGCTCGACTATCTCATAATGCCCGCCGCTCTCGCAAAGTCCGCCAAGCCTGTTCACCTTGCCCGTCATTCCCGGACGCAGTTTCCAGACAGCGCCCGGTCTGCTTTCGGGGTAGCAATCAGGAGAGAAGGCGTTCTCCTCGCAAACGATTATGTCGCTTGCCGAAAATGCGGTATTGAGCTGGGCAAAGGCGAGCTGGCGGTCAGCCGCGTCAATGAGCGGAATTATCTGATCTATCTCGCTCCGCCCCCAGACCGAGCCTTCCCTCGGAATTCTGTTATAAATGACGATCGGATATTTTGTGCAACCAGTGCTCTCCCAGAACTTCGGAATATAGCGTATTTCCCTGCCGCAGATAAGTATTGAAAGAGCAATATCGCCCGCCTTATAGGAATAAATATAGTTTTTTCCGTCAGCGCCGACGGAAACGCACGTCCCGTCCTCCGGCTGACGGAACCAATATTCCGTTATGTCGATAAGCTCGCAGTCGTCCCCGCCCTTATCGGGTGCAAAAACGCCGCCCCTGCGGTTGCTCTCCCTGATTATGTCGTCAAGCGACGTGTTTTCCCTGCGGATATCCTCCGCAAACACCCTGCGCGCTTTCAGCCTGCTCATCTTATAAGTATAAATGATGTATTCGCATTCGTCTGTCGAAACGGCGGCGGGGTCTGTGAAAATACATTCGGGGGACGGATTTTCAACCTTGATTTCCGCGTCGCCTGCGTCGCTTATGCCAACAGACAGCTTCCATACCGCGCTGCCGTAAAGCCCGAGCCTGCGCTCGTTTACGGCATTTTTCGTCTCCATATCGTTGATATCGCAAACGTAACGCACAACCTTTTCTCTTTCGGAGGCAAAATCTCTGTCTCCGTCTCCCCTGCCCGAAAATTCAAAATCGGGAATGTGAGAATCTATCTGACTTTCAACGTGCATATATGCGTCGGGGACGGATGCCGGAACCCACGGCAAATCTATCGACGAAAGAAAGTCTCCCGTCTGTCTCGCCGTATCGTGACAACCATCATAATACGCCCGCATCTTCTTCCAATAATCGTCGGTTGTGCTTCTCTGCGCCCGCGCCGACGAAAACAGGCGCTCCGCCTGTTCTTCGCGGGTCTCCGTATAAAATGTCTTTTTGTCCTTCAAGTAAATCGTCCTTTCCTTTTGATCTTTTCAAATAACCGCCTCTTGCCGTTTTCTTCATCTCCGCATGGGAAATATGAGGCAAAATAGCGGAGTGCGTCCGGCGCGTGTGTTATCTCGTGCGGGACGGTCGCCGCGTCGCACGGGTTTTTCGGGTCGTGCGTCAGCTGACCGAGACTGCGGATAAGATTTTTGCACCTCCGGCTTATGACAAGCCTCGATACGCCGTCCGTAGCCTTGAGCCATTCTTTTGTCGCAAGCCAGCCGTCCTCCCTGCGGGGCTTCAGCTTGGTGAAATAAACGCCTTCCCTTGCGAAGATGTCCGCAATTGAAAGTCCGCTGTCCTTTTGCCTGCTCCAAAGGTCCGCAGGAGCAATGACTATTGCGTCCGCCGGCAGCCTTTCCCTGATTTTTGCCGCGGCGTCGCTTGCGATGAGCGACGGCTCGTATATTTCGTCATAGACGAATGCCCTGCCGTCCTTTACCGCTATGAACTCCGCGGCGAGCATATCAAGCCCGTAGTCCACGGCGCAGAAATGCTCCCCTTCCGGTATTTCGGGCGTCTCCGGACAGGTGTGAACGGAATAATCGAATTCCTCAAAAAACTGACCCGAGAGCGCGTCCCAGTTGCCGAAAAGCCAAGCGTTCTTAATATCATCCGGAAGATTTTCAAGACGGCGGATATAGTCCGGGTCGCTTTTCAGCAGAGCGTCGTTATCATAAACCGACGCGAAAATAAATTTATAATCATCGGGATTTTCACCCGCTTTGTATTCGCGACTGATAAAAAGCCGCTTGACCCAACCATGTCCTATCCCGCCGGGGTTGCAGGAAAGGTACATTCTCTTGGGAAAATTGTTTACGCCCCGGACAGATGCCGAGAGCATTTTGAACATTTGTTCGGAAATTTGCGTAGCTTCGTCTATGGCAACAACGTCATATTGTTGCCCCTGATATTGCCCGACATCGTCCTCGCTGCGGAAATACCCGAGCTTTACGGACGAGCCGTTTATAAAATCAAACCGCCGTTCCGTCGCGACGTACTTTGCAAGCGGAATCTCGCCGCAAACTGCGCTCTGAATCTCTTTTTTGTGATTTTCCATCACCTCGTGATAACTCCTGCGCACCAGAAGCACGGAAATTCCGGGATACCGCAGGCACATAAGAATGAGCTTATTGCGAAGTGCCCAGCTCTTTCCTCCACCCCTCGCTCCGCCGTATGCGGTGTATTTTGCGTCGGAGAGGAAGAAGTCCTTTTGCTTTTCGGAGGGCGAAATGTCAAGACGGAGCCTTATGCTATCCCGCAAGATTTTCCGCATCTCCTCCGAGCACTATTTCTATCGATGGCGAAGCCTTTTCTTCTCCCCAGCCGAAGTTTTCCTTCAGCTCGGCAAGAGCAACAGCGCCGGCAATGTCTCCGGAAACGCCGCCCTCTTCAATATAGGCTTCAATCTTCAGCATCGCCATTTCGACGGCTTCTCGATACGTTTTGTCATCGCGGAGCGAATAAAATGCGCTTTTTGTTATGCCCAGCGCAACGCAAAGTCCGGACAGAGTATAAGGTCGCGACTTGTTTTTTCCGCATTTGACGCAATGTTCTCTTTCGCCGTCCTTCTCGGGGCAATTTCTGCATGCGACAGAGGAATACGGAGTGTCGCAGGCGGAAAAATAGTCCCTTGCTTTTTCGGCAAAGCGCTCAGGCGAGAGCTTTTCTTTTTTTGCCACGTTATACGTCGGAATAGTCGACCCTTTCCGAAACCTTTATCACAAAATCAAACATATGTTCTTCGGAATATTCTTCCCAGCAACCGACGTGAATAATCTCGTCCGTCGCCTCGACAATAACCGCCTCATCCGGCGAATATATCGGGGAGCCGCAGTAGTCGCAACAGGCGATCACGCCGTCATGACTGCGCCTCTCCCCGCTTCTTGTTTTGTTTGGTACGTTCATATGACCGCCACCCTCCTTTTTGATTGGTTTTTCCCTTACCGTGCCCATATTATACCACACAAATGTTCGTTTGTCAATGATTTTCCGAACAATTGTTCGTATTTTTGCTTAAATGATGCAAAACAAGCGCTTAAATTCGCAATCCGCAAGCCGGCAATCGCTCTGCGAACAAAAAACGCACCCCGAAGGGTGCGCTTTCATATGTATTCAGGATGAAAACTTTTCACCTGTATCTTCCCACAAAATTATATATCGGTCTGATTCTGTAAATGGCATAACCTAAAACACTTCCGGTTAAATTCAGGATTATATCATCGATATCAAAACTGCCCACAGCCGTGACCAGCTGAACAATTTCAACGCAAACGACAATTGAAAAGCAAATCAAAAGATTTTTCAGAAAGCTGTTTGCCCTTTTGAAAATGCATGGTATAAAAAATCCCATCGGAATAAACGCGAGAATATTTCCGAAAATATTTGCAAGGAAGGACGAAAGGTTTACCTTGCCGTCGGCAAAACGTTTCGTATAATCAACTATCGACCTGAGCGGAACAAGATTGACCGACCTCCCTGCATGTCCCGCCCACGAGCCGCCTGCCGGTCTCGAACCGAGAAACAATACGTAGCCCAGTATAAAGCAGTATAAACAAAACAATATAATAAACGCTACGCGTATGAATTTCTTCATTTTATCCTTTCATCAACTTTTTCAAACTGTGCGAAATCGCCGTAATTGATTCCGGTGCCATGGAGAATATACATATTGCGGTTTTCGTCATAGACAAAAACAGTAACTCCTCCGTCGCAGTCAACATACAGCTTGGGCGCATACCCGCCATCCGTTTTGGACTGTTCATCGTCGAATATCAGCGTTATTTCGTAATACTTATACGACGCGTCTTTGCTTATATACGCGGCGCTTCCGGCTTCAAATTTGTCTATGTTAAGATTTTTGCAAACGTCAAAAAACTTTTGTTTTGTTTCGGAATTGCAGAGATGCCCGCAAACCTCCGACATATGCACCTGATCCGAAAGATGAGCTTTTGAGATATCGATTTCACCGGGATTATAGTTTACACATATCTCGGCAGGCATCGCCTCGCCGCTTGTTATCTCTTTCCATTTGTCCGAAAAGAGCTTTTTTGCCGTTTGTTCGGTCTCGTTCAGAGCGGGGCTCGGCTTCGCCCCGCATCCGACCAAGACAAGCAAGACGGAAAAGCAGAGCAAAATTGCGGCGATTCTGAAAAATTTGTGTTTCATGGGTTTCTCCTTTCAGTATATGAAATTTTCAAAACAAGGCTGCGGCTTTCAAAATCCAATCAAAATAGCTTTTGGTATATATTTGTGTTTGAAAGGAATTTGTTCCTCGCCTTGCTCCGTAAGTAATTATATCATAATTTTCCTATTTCGTCAAGCATTGTTTCAAATTCTGCAAAAAGCGGACGTGCATACATATAATATAACCGACTGTTTCCCTCTTTCCCCGCTTTATTGTATGTTGCATTTTTCCCGTAAACAAAAAAATCATCCGGATTTTCGGATGATTTTCCTTTATTCTTTTTCATCTTCGACCTTCTTCAGTTTCGGCTTACGCAGCTTTCTGCCGCCGATACCGAGGCACGCCCAGAGCACAACGGATGTCTGCCCGGGAATTCCGAGAAGGAATATTGTCCATATGTTATATTTGAGAAGAAGCACATAGAATGTAATCAGGGTCGACCACATCAGAACGGAAATGATGATATAGTTTGCGCGCGTTCTTCCCCATATCGAATTGAACACCAGCGCCACTATCGACGATATCGGCACCGCCACAAGATATGCCTGCCAGAGGAATTTTCCCGTAACGGAGTTGACGAGAAAATAGACAAACACTGCCAGAAACCAGACGATGACAATCGCCATCAGTGCGATTATAAAATGGTTGCGGTCTCGGATTTTCTTCTCCTCGCCGACAGCCGGCTTTTCGTCGTCTCCGTGCTCGGAAAGAAGATAATCAACGCTGACGCCGAACATATCGGCAATTTGTTTCAGCACGACGATATCGGGAAGCGACTCGCCCCTTTCCCATTTGGACACCGCCTTGTCCGTATAATTCAGGCGCTCGGCAAACTCCGCCTGCGTCAGATGTGAAACGGTTCTGAGACGCGTTATATTCCTGCCGATAAGCTGTTTTATGTCCTGCACGGTGGGTCGTTCTCCTCTCTACTGCCGGTAGAGTCGCATTTTGTCGTTCTACTTCGGCGTGTTTTATCGGTTTACAAGCGCGGCTTTCCGGTTTATTGAAATTGACTTCCCGCCGCGATATAATTAAGCTGCGGTTGCGTATGCTCGCCCGTATGATATTATTATATCATATACTTTTTCAAATTACAACAATGTTTTTTGCCGGTATTTTACCCGAAGCATTTTTAATTTTTCTCAAAGGAGATGTGTTTATGTCAAGAAAGAACAAAGAAAAAGCGCCGATAAAGCCCTTCTCGTCCATACGGGAAATGCTCCGGATGGCTGTAAACGAGGATGGCGAGAAAATCGCGTACAAGTTCAAAAATCCGGACGGAACCGTTCGCGAGGTAACCTATATAGAATTTCACCAGACCGTCGAAGCACTCGGCGCCGCGCTTACCGAAATGGGATTCGGCTCATCGCACATGGCAATAGTCAGCGAAAACCGTTACGACTGGATTGTTGCCTATCTGACAGCCCTCTGCTCTGCCGGAGTTTTCGTTCCGATAGACCGTCAGCTCACAACAAAGGAAAAGTTGCACCTGCTGACAGACAGCGAAAGCGAGGTTGTATTCTTCAGCAAGCAGTATATGCCGTGGTTTGTCGAAAACAAGGCGGCACTTCCGAACATAAAAGCCTTCATCTGCTTTGATATCGACGAGGATACAGACGGTATCATTTCATATAAACGTCTCATAGCGGACGGCGCAAAGCTGGACAAAACCGCCTATGACAGCCTCAAAAGTGACGAAAATGAGCTCAAAATGCTTGTTTACACCTCCGGTACAACGGGAATCGCAAAGGGCGTTATGCTTTCCGAGCACAACCTTGTCAGCGGCGTTTATTACGGACTTCAGGTGTCAAGGATTTACGATACTGCGCTTTCCATCCTCCCCTATCATCACACATATGAGTCCGTCTGCGATATTCTCGTAAACATCCATTCCCATGCTACCCTCTGCATAAACGCCGTCATGCGCGAGCTCGTCTCCGATATGCAGCTCTATCACCCGACAAATATATATATCGTGCCCGCAATCGCGGAATTCATATATTTCCTCATAATGAAGAACTTAAAGGAAAAGGGCAAGCTGAAAACCTTCCGCAAGGGCGTCAAAATTTCAAGAGCCGCGCTCAAAATAGGAATTGACCTTCGCCCCAAGCTCTTTGCCGAGCTTCATAACCTTTTCGGCGGCAAGTTGCGCAAGATCGTCTGCGGCGGTGCTCCGATACGTCCCGAAATGGGCGAGTTCTTCAATGACATCGGTATCCCCATGACAGGCGGCTACGGCATAACGGAGTGCTCTCCGCTTGTATCCGTAAACGATGAAAGCTCAAACGACTTCCACACCGCGGGGCACCGTCTTGCGTGCCTTCAGTGGCGCATAGACGAACCGAACGAGGAAGGCATAGGCGAGATCGCCGTAAAGGGTGACGTTGTCATGCTCGGCTATTACAAAATGCCCGAAAAGACAGCGGAAGTCATTCGCGACGGCTGGTTCTTCACAGGCGACTATGGCTATATCACACCGGACGACCAGATCTGCATAACGGGCAGAAAGAAGAACATAATCGTCCTTTCAAACGGCAAAAATATCTATCCCGAGGAAATTGAAAATCTCATAATGAATATCGACTGCGTCTCCGAGGTTGTCGTCCGCGGACTGAAAACAGCAAGGGTGACGAGCACGCGCTTGAAGCCGAGGTATACCTGAGCGAGGAAAAAACGGAGAGCGAGGTCAAAGCGCTCATTTCCGAAGCTCTCGCAGAGCTGCCGAACTATAAAAAGGTTACGAAGGTCGTCATCCGCAAGGAGCCCTTCCCCAAGACCACAAGCAACAAAATTATCCGCGGTTGATTTTATCGGACATTTCCCGGATACAAAAACGCACGCACCCTTCTTTCCGGAAAGGGTGCGTGCTTTTTCTTTATTTTTTGAGGGCTCAGACTCAAAAAACGGAGGAAAAATCAAAATAAGGGGAACGGAGAATTCGTCCTTATTTTTTTCTGAATAAACCGAAAAGTCCTGTCTTTTCGGGCGCCGGCTCCGACCTTATTCCTTTCAGCTCGTAGCCTGTCTGCGCAATTACCTTTTTAAGCATTTCTTCATCGGGGGCGGTCTCCGAAATGATGACCGTCTCGCCCTTTGCATGGGACGAAGAAACCTTTTTAACATTAAAATTCTGACGCAAGCAGTCGTTTATATGACTTTCGCACATTCCGCACATCATTCCGTCAATTTCAAGAGTTGTTTTAATCATTTTGTTCCCTCCTTCCCGACGTGCCGCGACCGAAGCCGACACGCCTCATATAAGCTTTGACAGCGCAGACAGCCGCCGCAAAAGCCGCAGCTCCCGCCGCCGAAATCAGTTCGCCGCACATAAGAAAGCCTCCTAACTTTGTTTTTTATATGCCTTTTATTCGGCGCCCTTTAGCGCCTCGACCATATCTATCTTTTTGTTCTTTTTCGCAACGGCAAAGCTGACCGCAAGCGACATTCCGACCGTCAGGAGGACGGTTATCGCTATGCTGGCAAAGCTCATTGCCATTTTCATTTCATAATCGCCCGCAAGTGCGCGGAGCAGATAATCGAGCAGTCCCATTCCGCAGGGAATTCCGAGAGCCACTCCTATGACGCTCAGCCACAGGTTCTGGCTTATAAGAAGCCTGCCGATTTTCTTATCCTTGAAGCCGACGACTTTAAGCGTCGCCATTTCTCTGTAACGCTCCGTATAGCTCATGATGCCGAGATTATAAAGCACGACGATACCAAGCGTAAGCGCTCCAGCAACGAGGATATATATCATCATATCCATCATTTCCGTGAAGCTGTCAAACGAGTCCATTATGTCCTGCTTTGATTCCTTGCTCGCAATCGAAGCGTCAGCCTTGATGTCCGCGCTTTCGGTGTTTGTATATACATACGATACGGAATAATCAACGCCCAGCTTCTCCGCATATTCGGGGGAAATCGCGATGTTCTTTGACGTGCTCCGCATGATACCGGCAATGCGGATTGTATATTCTTTGTCCGTGCCGTAACGTTTGACGGTTACCTCGTCGCCCTCGCAGAGCCCGAACTCATCCGCTATTCTCACGCAGACAAAGGCTCCGTCGGACGGCAAATCCATATAATCGTTGTTTTTATCGGGGAAACGGATCATTCCGTTCTTTGTATTGTAAATGTCAAGCGAGAACGCCTCATCATCGATCTGAATTCCGATAGACGAGCTGTAATCCCCTTTGTATCGGTCAATGACAGCCTGCGCCTGTTCCTTTGTCGCGTCTTCGGAAATGTCAATTCTCGTTGCGTAATTTATCGCGCCGTTATAATAAATATCTATAAACGAATCCATCGTGTCGCGCATACCGAGCGAGCCGACTATAAGCACCGTACATCCGATAATTCCTATAAGGCTCATCGCCGTGCGCGATTTATGACGTATAACGTCTCTCATGTTCCAGCGCGTTCCGAATGAACGGCGATGGAACCATTTTGTCTTTTCTATTGCCAGCGGCTTCATCTTCTTCGGCGAATACGGACGGAGCGCGTCGGCTGCCGTGCCGCGGAGCATCTTTTTTACGGAGAGATAGCCGATGAGCGTCAGCAAAAGGATTATGCCGATGATAGTCACATAGCAGAACCAGGGGAAATACAGCTTCCATTCCGGAAGATCCATATAAGTTCCCATCATTCCGTCCGGATTCATAATCGCCCAGGCGATTCCGTAACCGAGCGCAACGCCTATCGCAGAACCGATAATTCCGATGATGAGCGCATACGAGGTGTAATGGAAGAGGATTCTTCTGTCCTTGAAGCCGAGGGCTTTCAGCGTACCGATCTGCGTTTTTTCCTTTGCGGCGATGCGGTGCATGGTCGTGACCATCGTGAGCACTGCTATCGCAAGGAACACAACGGGAAGTATCGAGCCCATCGTCTGCCCCTCCTCCGTCTCGCCGGAGGCGCCTGCATATGACGCAGACTCATCCTTTGTGAGTATCATGCTGAGGTTTTCGAAAACGCCGTCGATTTTCTCCGTGAATTCCTTCTTATCCATATCGGATATGACGTTTATCTGCGGATAAAAAGCGATTCCGAGCGCCTTTTTATACATTGCGGGGGAAATATACGCAAAGCCGTACGTTGAAAAATCGGGCATGAGCTGTTTTTCTCCGCGGACGCATATCATATGCTCGCCGGATTTTATCAGCCCGCGGACGGTTCCCTTTATTTCAAGTCCCTTATAGACAAACGTAAGCGCGTCGCCTTCGGAAATTCCGTTTTCGGCGGCAAATCTGTCCGAAAGCCAGATACCGTCCCCGCTCGCTCTGTCATATTTTTCGCCGCTTACAAGATACATTCCCGAAACGGCTTCGTTTTCCGTGACAGTCAGGGCAAGGCTCGTCTTTTCGTATTCCTTGACGCCGACCGCAACCGAAATATATCTCGACGCCGCCTCTATTCCGTCAACATTTTCAACCTTTTCGACGTCCTCTGCGGAAAATCCCTTTTCGGATACAATCCGATAATCGGCATAGCCCGTAGCGTCGAAGAAGCTGTCTGTGTTTCCCTTTATGCTGACCCACTCCATATTGAAGCCGACAAAAATACCGACTCCGAGGGCAATCATTATTATCATTGAGATAAACTGGGCACGATAAAGCCCCATCGTTCTCAGGAGTTTTCTGAAAAGCACGGCAAAGCCCTCCTCACCAGTCGATATCGTCTGCCGAGGCGGGATTTTTCTGCTCCTCCTGAGAGACGATCTTTCCGTTTTTGACCCTGATGACGGTGTCCGCCATTCCGGCGATGTTCTGGTTGTGAGTTACTATGACTATCGTCTTTCCGTAGCTTCTTGCCATTTTCAGAAGCAACTTGAGCACCATAACTCCCGTTTCGGAGTCAAGAGCGCCCGTCGGCTCGTCGCAAAGGAGAATCTTCGGGTTCTTCGCCAGCGCTCTGGCAATCGAAACCCGCTGCTGTTCGCCGCCGGAAAGCTCCGCCGGGAAATTGCGGAGATGATCCGAAAGCCCGACCTCTTCGAGCATTTTCGTTGCGGAAAGGGCATCCTTTGAGATTTCCTTCACAAGCGAAACGTTCTCGTGGACGGTGAGCGTCGGGACGAGGTTGTAAAACTGGAACACAAAACCGACTTTCTCCGCTCTGTACTCAGCAAGCTCGTCTCCGGAAAGAGTCGAAATATCCCTTCCCTGCACATAAATCTTTCCGCTCGTCGGACTGTCAAGCCCGCCGAGAAGGTTTAAGAGCGTGCTCTTTCCCGCGCCGCTCGGCCCGAGAATGACAACGAACTTCCCCTCTTCAACCGACATATTTACGCCGTCGAGGGCTTTAAGCTCGTGGTCGCCGCTTTTGTAAACACGGCTGACATTTTTGAATTCGACTATCGCCATTAAAAATACCTCTGTCGTTTTTTCTTCCGGCACTGCGATAACCATGTCGGTCTCCGTTGGACGAGTTAGCATTAGCTAACTCGTCGGGAAATTTCGAGGGAGACGGGCGTTTGCCTGCCTCCCGCAGAAATCATTTGTCTTTTTTGACGTTGTTGTGGCAGGAGCCTGCCATAGCGCAATGGGCACAGTTACATCCACAGGACGATTTGCCCTTTTTCTTATCCTTGACAAGTCCGATTATTATCGCCGCAACTATAAGCAAGAGCACGGCGCATATAATTATCGTTCCGATATTAGCAGATATCCACGCAAACATAAAACACAGCTCCTTTCACATAAGTGTTTTTTTATTTTGCAGAAACCTTAACCTTTTCTGTGAGCTTTGTAGCTTCCTTGTAAGGACGGACAAGCATATAAACTATGAGTCCGAGCAATGCAAATGCCGCAACAAGGCTTACGATGTTGACAACTGTCGTACCGACGTCGCCGGAAACAACGAGGTTGCCTGTGATAAGGTTACCGAACTGGTTGATCATAAGTGCGATAGCATAAGCAAATCCGCACTGGTATCCGATTGCAAACCAAGTCCACTTTGCGCTGTTCATTTCGCGCTTGATTGCGCCGATAGCTGCAAAGCAAGGAGCGCAAAGAAGGTTGAATACGAGGAATGAATAGCCTGTGATACCGGTGAATGTCTTTGCGAGCGTAGTCCAGACGGGACCTTCGGCACCGTAAAGAATACCCATTGTACCGACGATGTTTTCCTTTGCAACAAGTCCCGTAATCGACGCAACAGTCGCCTGCCATGTTCCCCAGCCGAGAGGCTTGAAGATCCAGCAGATAGCTCCGCCGACAGCAGCAAGAATCGATTTGTCAAGCTCATCCTCGGCGAGCATACGGAACGTGCCGTCAACAACGCCGAAGTAAGATGTGAACCATACAAAGATCGTTGAAAGAAGGATGACCGTTCCCGCCTTCTTTATGAACGACCAGCCACGCTCCCACATTGAACGGAGAACGTTGCCGACTGTCGGAAGGTGGTATGCGGGAAGCTCCATAACGAACGGAGCAGGATCGCCTGCGAACATCTTTGTCTTCTTGAGCATGATACCGGAAATGATTATTGCCGCCATACCGATGAAGTATGCGCTTGTTGCAACGAGAGCAGAACCGCCGAAGAGCGCGCCTGCAATCATTCCGATGAACGGAACCTTTGCTCCGCAGGGGATGAAGGTTGTCGTCATTATTGTCATACGGCGGTCACGTTCGTTTTCGATTGTACGTGATGCCATAATTCCGGGGATACCGCAACCCGTACCGATGAGCATCGGGATGAAGGATTTACCGGAAAGTCCGAATTTACGGAAGATACGGTCAAGCACGAATGCGATACGTGCCATATAACCGCACGCTTCAAGGAATGCAAGAAGCAGGAAGAGGACGAGCATCTGAGGAACAAATCCGAGAACCGCGCCGACGCCGGCAACGATACCGTCGAGAATAAGTCCGGAGAGCCATTCGGGAGCGTTTGCAGCCTCAAGTCCGTTTCCTATGAGAACCGGAACACCGGGAACCCATACGCCGAAGTCAGCGGGATCGGGCTCTGCGAATTCCGTATTTTCTTTTGCAAAATACTCAACGGCTTCAAGGTAAGTCATACCGATTGTGCCGGCTTTTTCAGCTTTCGTGAGATTTTCGGGGATTTTTGAATAGTAAACCGTCATTTCCTTTTGTTCAAGGGTTTCCTCATCTTCAACGATAACAGTTCCCTTGTTTTCGCCCTCTGCGGGCTTGAAGTTCTTTATTGCTTCAAGAGCAGAGCCCGGCTCAAAGTCATCTGCACCGGGATCGATCGCGACAAATGCGTTTACCGCGTTCACAGCGTCCGAATATCTGCCGGACGCCGTTTCGTACTGCTTCGAGCCTATGCCGAGGAGGTGCCAACCGTCGCCGAACACGCCGTCGTTCATCCAGTCGGTTGCAAAAGCACCGACGGTAACCATCGAAAGGTAGTAAACGATAAACATAATTGCTGCGAAGATCGGCAGTCCGAGCCAACGGTTTGTGACAACCTTGTCTATCTTGTCGGAGGTTGTCAGATGGCCTGCGCTCTTTTTCTTATAGCACGATTTGATTATCGAGCCTATGTAAATATATCTTTCGTTTGTGATGATCGATTCGGCGTCGTCATCCATTTCCTTTTCCGCAGCGGCGATATCGTTTTCGATATGAGCCATTGTCTCGGGAGCGATATTGAGAGTTGAAAGAACCTTGTCGTCTCTCTCAAATATCTTTATCGCATACCATCTCTGCTGTTCTTCCGGAAGGTTATGAACAGCAGCCTCTTCAATATGAGCGATGGCATGCTCAACACAACCGGAGAAGGTGTGCATCGGAACGGTCTTTCCGTTCTTTGCCGCATCGATCGCCGCTTCAGCCGCTTCCATAATGCCCGTGCCCTTCAGCGCAGAGATTTCGACAATCTTGCATCCGAGCTGACGTGAAAGCTCTTCGGTATTGATCTTGTCGCCGTTCTTTCTGACAATATCCATCATATTTATGGCAATGACGACGGGTATTCCAAGCTCTGTGAGCTGTGTTGTAAGGTAAAGGTTTCTTTCAAGGTTCGTACCGTCGACGATGTTGAGAATAGCGTCGGGGCGCTCGCCTATAAGATAGTTTCTCGCAACAACCTCTTCGAGGGTGTAGGGAGAAAGCGAATAAATACCGGGAAGGTCTGTGATGATAACGCCGTCATGCTTTTTCAGCTTACCTTCCTTTTTCTCAACCGTAACGCCAGGCCAGTTACCGACGAACTGGTTGGAACCGGTGAGAGCGTTGAAAAGCGTTGTTTTACCGCTGTTCGGGTTGCCCGCAAGGGCAATTCTTAAACTCATAATCCCAAAAATCCTCTCTTTCTTTCGTTAGCTTGAGCTAACATAAAGTCTTGAAAAACGGGGATTCACTCCCCTCAAAAAGGTTTATTCAACCTCGATCATTTCCGCGTCGGCTTTTCTCAGGGAAAGCTCATAATCACGCACTTTGACCTCAATCGGATCGCCGAGAGGTGCAACCTTGCGAACGTAAATCTCGACGCCTTTTGTAATGCCCATGTCCATTATACGGCGTTTGATAGCGCCTTCGCCATGGAGCTTCACAACCTTGACGGTATCTCCGATTTTTGCGTCTCTCAGAGTTTTCATCAGCCCATATCCTCCTTCATTCAGATTTACTGATTTTGTTTCCTTAAATATGTATAGACGCTGACCGCGCCGTTATACCATAATCCTTCTCGCCATCTCTTCGCTGATGGCAACGCGCGCTTCTTTTACATTAACGATGACGTTTCCGCCGAGAGCTGTGACAACCGTCACGTTTCCGCCGACAACAAAACCGAGATTTTCAAGGTGCTGTCTGACCTCGGGGCTTCCGCCGATCTTTTTTATCGTGTTTTCTTCGCCTACAATTGCAAGGCTGAGCGGCATCATAACATCCTCACTTTTCCCAATTAGCTTATGCTAATATGTTGCGCAAAATATTGGTTAGCACTCGCTAACCGTATATTATAATACACGTAGAGTCGGTTTTTGTCAAGAGGTTTTTTCAATTTTCAAAAAAATTTCCACCGTTTCGGCAGAGTGTTGCAATTTGCGTTTTCCGTTCGGCTTCGGTCTGTGCAATTTTGCGAAAAATCACACAGAAAAACGAAAACAAGTCAACCGGCGCTCAGAAAGCAGACGGAAAATAAAAGGAACGGAAACCCGCCCCTTTTTGTAAACATTAAGTTTTTGCAAAATAATTATTAAAGCTTCTTTTGCCCACTTTCTCAATCAAAATAAAAACAGAGATGAAAAAATCATCCCTGTTTTCTTTTTACAAAGCTCGTTCAAGCCAAATCACCGAAGCTTCTTTTGCCCACTTTCTCAATCAAAATAAAAACAGAGATGAAAAATCATCCCTGTTTTCTTTTTGCAAAGTTCGTTCAAGCCAAATCACCGAAGCTTCTTTTGCCTTCTTTTCTTCTCGAAGAAAAGAAGGTCAGTTTTGCTTCTGAACGCTTTTATATTCGTCGTAATAGCGATAATACGGACAACGTTTTGTTTGACCGCAGATGAAATCCGCCATTTCGTCCTCGTCAAGACTGACATCACAGATATATTCATCGGTTATGTCATCATAGATATAAAATTCGCACGTCTCGCACGACGATTGCATAGGCTTTTTCTCTTGTTTTTTGTTGTCTGTCATCATTTTTCAATATATGCGTAGTCGCGCCTTGCGGGAGCGCAGACAAACGCCCTTGCGTCATTTTCAATTTCTTCTTTTGCGGCTTTCGCCTCTCTGACCGAGTTAAAAATCCCGAAAACGCCCGCTCCGGAGCCGGAAAGCATCGCCGCGCGCGCGCCGAGCGAAAGAAGCCGGTTTTTCAGCTTTGCCGAAGGACTGTCCGCACTCTGCACGCTTTCAAAATCGTTTCTCATCGCATCGGATATCTTTTGAAGGTCACATTCGGAAAGCGCGGAAAGCATTGCGGGGAGAGTCGACTTCCCGTCGCCCTCGCCTATCGCGGCATACGCCTCTGCCGTCGACGTTTTTTCTCCGTTCGGCACGGCAAGAAGAATACAGCAGTCCGGCATGGGAGCGCAGCTTTCGAGCATTTCTCCGAAGCCCGTCGCCTTGACGGTGCCCTTTTTTATGCAGAACGGTACGTCCGCACCGACGGAAGCCCCGATACCGAAAAGCTCCGCCATTGAAAATCTGTCACCGGAAAGAGTGTTCAGCGCGATAATCACAGCCGCCGCGTCGGATGAGCCGCCGCCGAAGCCCGCCTTGTCCGGAATTTTCTTTTCAATCGATATTTCAACCCTTATGTTTTCGTCATCTGCGGCGGAAAGGAACGCCTCCGCCGCCTTATAGGCGAGATTTTTCTCCTGCGGAAGATCCGCAAGCTCCCTGCAGAGGACGGAAATCTGCCTGCCCTCGCCGGCAGAAACGGCGACGGTTATCCTGTCAAAAAGGTTCACCGTCTGCAAAACGGTCTCAATCTCGTGATAACCGTCCGCCCTTATGCCTGTAACCCCGAAATAAAGGTTTATCTTTGCAGGTGCCAATATTGTGATATTTCCGTTTTCCATAACTATGTATCTCTCCGGATTACTTGATTTTGCTTATTATTTTCGTAAAGAAATTGCGTTTTATCTTTATCGCCAAAAACGGGCAAAGCTCCTGACAGCAATAACATCTTATGCAGTTTGACGGATTTACTTTCGCCTTTGACCCCTGCCCCGTTTTAACAAGCTCTATCGTCTTTTGCGGACATGAGCGGACGCAGTCACCGCAGCCGCGGCAGATCGCGGCGTCGACCTTCGGCTTCGGCATAAACATCCTGCCGATTTTTCCGCGCGAGAAAAATTTCAGCGCCTTCATGCTGCTGTTGCTTCCCTCTGCAACCTTTACGTTTTCAACAGACGGAGCCTCGTCTCCGAGAATGACAAGCTCCTCCGCCTTTTTCGGGCAGAGCCCGCGGTTTATGCTTTCGGAAAGCGTCGTCACCTTGTCGTCAAAACCGAGAACCCTTGCGGAGAGAAGGTCGGAAGCAAACGGGTTTACGCTCGTCGATACAAAGCCGAATTTTCTCGGCTCGCCCGCCGTCGGACCGCTCCCCTCCATACCGATTATCGCGTCCGTAACGGCAATGACGGTCTTGCTTTCGCAAAGCATAAGACAGAGGTCGCAGAGCATTGCGGCAAAATCGCTGTATTCGGGATATGACGCGTGCGCTTCAAATTTTTCAATGCCGGGTATCGTGCCGAAAAGATTTTTCACCGCACCGCTCATAACCGTCAGCGAGTGCGTTTTCAGTTTGCAGAGGTCGATTATCACGTCGGCGTCCGCTATGGGCGTGATTATATTGAAGCTCTTTACGAGCCTGCCGCTCTCCGACGACATTCTTTTCCAAGTCGTGTCAAGATTGAGCATCGTGCCGTGCTTTTTGCAGACGTCCGTAATGCCGCAGACCTTGTAAATTCCTTCAAGGCGCGACGCGCTGTAAACTCCGCCGGGGCTTTCGGCAACCGTCGGTTTGCAGCCGAAAATGTCAAACACGGACAGAAGCCCGTCCAGAACGGCGGGGGCAATCGTCGCCGCATATTCCGGCGATTTTTTCATAACGAGGTTCGGCTTTATCACAACCTTTTTCCCCTCGAACGTCGATTTATCAATTCCGAGAAGCTCAAAATGACGCAAAAATATGCCGCAAAGCTCCGTCGGGTCATATTTTTCCGTCCGTGACACCGCAACCGTATTCAAAGCGTCAAAAGCCATAAGATACCGCCCCCGTTTTTTGTTTCGACGCTTATTATATCACAATTTTTTCCGCAAATCAAGAAAAATCTGTTATTTGAGCTTTTTTCCCGCCATCGACCGGACAGCCGAAAACGCGTCGGCAATTCCGCCCAGCTCGTCTATAAGTCCGATTTTGATTGCCTCCTCGCCGCTTATCACACTGCCGACGTCCGTCGTCAGCTCTCTGGTGTTCATCATCAGCCCGTCAAGCACGTCTCTTTTTATTCTGCTGTGACCGACTATGAACCCGCTGACGCGCTCCTGCATTTTTTCAAGCGACGCAAACGCCTGCGGCACGCCGAGCACCGTGCCGGAAATGCGGACAGGATGAATTGTGAGCGTCGCGCTGGGAACGGCAAAGCTCTTTTTGCATGCGACGGCTATCGGCAGTCCGATTGAATGTCCTCCGCCGAGAATGATTGACACCGTCGGCGTTTTCATTCCGGCAAGCATTTCCGCTATCGCAAGTCCGGCTTCAACGTCGCCTCCGACGGTGTTTATCATCACGATTATCCCACGGACGTTTTCGTCCTGCTCGGCGGAGGCAAGCAGCGGGAGAATATGCTCGTATTTGGTTGTTTTCTGCGTTTCCGGCAGAAGATAATGCCCCTCAACCTGCCCGATTATCGTCACGGTGATTATCCCGCCGTGTCCTCTGACCGCTCCGAACGGTATAATATTTCCGGATTTTTCGTCTGTCAACGTCTCGTTTTCTTTTTCTTTCATAAAAATTCTCCCCGCAAGCCTTATTTATATTATTTTTTGCAAAAAAATTTTTATCTAATCATTTACAAAGGAAAGAATTTATATTATAATAGTTCCGAATGGAGAGAATACATTGCGGACGTTCCGCAAGCCTTCCAAAGATAACCTTCGGCTTACAGCCGGGAAAGAGAGAAAAAACATGGAAAACAAGATTCTTGTTGAAACAAGCGCGCGTCACATCCATCTGACGCAGGAAGCGGTTGAAGCGCTTTTCGGCGCGGGCCATACCCTGACAAAGAAAAAGGATTTGAGTCAGCCGGGACAGTTCGCTTGCGAAGAAAAAGTTACCGTCGTAAACAAATGCGTCGACAGAAGAACGGGCGCAGAGGTTGAAAAAACCCTGACAATGAGCGTTCTCGGTCCCGTTCGCCCCGAAACACAGGTTGAAGTTTCGTTCACGGACGCGCGCACACTCGGCGTTTCCGCTCCCGTCCGCGAATCGGGCGACGTTGCGGGCACACCCGGAGCAAAGCTCGTCGGTCCTGCGGGAGAATACGTTATCGACCACGGTATAATCGTTGCGAAGAGACACATACATCTCACGCCCGAAAACGCAGCCGACCTCGGCGTTGAAAACGGACAGATCGTAAAGGTTCTCGTCGACACCGGCGCAGGCCGCAAGACAGTATTTGACGACGTCGTTATCCGCGTCAAATCCTCGTTCGCTCCCGCAATGCACATAGACACGGACGAATGCAATGCGTCGGCGGCGTTCGGCGTTGTTTACGGTGAAATCATAAAATAAGAAAATAAAATTAAAAGGAGATATAAAATGGCAATTCTTTATTCAAAAGAAGTCGAAAATATGTGCTCCGTTGCCAAGGGTCCGCATCACGGTCCCGCTCCCATTCCGGAAGAAGGCAAATGGATACAGGCAAAGGAAATATCGGATATTTCCGCTTATACGCACGGCGTAGGCTGGTGCGCACCTCAGCAGGGCGCTTGCAAGCTCTCGCTCAACGTTAAAAACGGCATCATCGAAGAAGCTCTCGTTGAGACGATCGGTTGCTCCGGTATGACGCATTCCGCGGCTATGGCAGCAGAAATCCTTCCCGGAAAGACTATCCTCGAAGCGCTCAACACAGACCTTGTCTGCGACGCTATCAACACAGCTATGCGCGAGCTCTTCCTCCAGATAGTATACGGCAGAAGCCAGTCCGCATTCTCCGAAAACGGTCTCGTTGTCGGCGCGGGAATGGAAGACCTCGGCAAGGGCGCACGCTCAATGGTCGGCACGATGTACGGAACAAAGGCAAAGGGCGTCCGTTATCTTGAAATGACAGAGGGCTACTGCACAAGAATGGCTCTTGACGAAAATGATCAGGTCATCGGCTATGAATTCGTATCTCTCGGCAAAATGACGGATATGATAAAGAAAGGCACAGAGCCGAACGAAGCATACGAGAAGGCAAAAGGCACTTACGGCCGTTTCAAACCCGAAGACGGCGCCGTCAAGTACATTGACCCCCGTAAAGAGTAAGGAGGAAGAATAAATGGCACAGTTTGAAGGCTACGAAAGACGCGAAGCGAAAATTCTCGCAACGCTTAAAGAATACGGCATTTCGTCCATCGACGAATGCAAGGAAATCTGCGATAAAGCAGGAATCGATCCTTATACAATAGTTCAGGAAACACAGCCCATCTGCTTTGAAAATGCAAAATGGGCATATACGGTCGGCGCGGCTATCGCAATCAAGTCCGGCTGCAAAAAGGCTGCCGACGCCGCAGCTGCAATCGGAATAGGACTTCAGTCCTTCTGTATCCCCGGCTCCGTTGCCGAAAACCGCAAGGTCGGTCTCGGACACGGAAACCTCGGCAAAATGCTCCTCTCAGAAGAAACGGAATGTTTCTGCTTCCTCGCAGGTCATGAGTCGTTTGCCGCTGCCGAAGGCGCAATCAAAATCGCTCTCAATGCAAACAAGGTAAGAACAAAGCCCCTCCGCGTTATCCTCAACGGTCTCGGCAAGGACGCCGCGTTCATCATTTCCCGTATCAACGGCTTCACATACGTTGAAACCGAATTCGACCCCTATACGGAAGAGGTTAAAGTCGTTTCCGAAACAGCTTATTCAAAGGGCCCCCGTGCGGCTGTCAAGTGCTACGGTGCAGACAACGTTCCCGAAGGCGTTGCAATAATGCGTCTTGAAAACGTCGGCGTTTCGATCACAGGTAACTCCACAAACCCGACGCGCTTCCAGCACCCCGTCGCAGGCACATACAAGAAATGGTGCGTCGAAAACGGCAAAAAGTACTTCTCCGTTGCTTCCGGCGGCGGCACGGGACGTACTCTCCATCCGGACAATATGGCGGCAGGCCCCTCCAGCTACGGTATGACGGACACAATGGGCAGAATGCACAGCGACGCTCAGTTCGCAGGCTCTTCCTCCGTTCCCGCTCACGTTGAGATGATGGGACTTATCGGTATGGGCAACAACCCGATGGTCGGCGCTACGGTTGCCGTTGCGGTTGCCGTTGAAGAAGCAATGAAATAACCTGCTTTTCTTCGAGAAGAAAAGCAGGCAAAAGAATCTTCAGTAATTTGTTTGTGCAGACTTTATATTTTCATAAAAGGGGCGGTTCTCCGCCTCTTTTTGTTTGTGCCGTGCTTCTTCGAGAAGAAAAGCAGGCAAAAGAATTTTCAGTAAATTCTATCGCAAAAATCTTATATTCTCATGAAAAAACAGAGGCGTTTCCGCCTCTGTTTTGGTCTTACCGGAAGATAACCCAAGGATACGTCCCGAGCAGATTGCCGTTCTTATCGTACTCGTGCGTTTTTCCGTTACCGTTTTCGTCGGTATATTCGATTTCGTAATAATTGACTATACGGTTATATGCATCGCATGCTGTGACTTTTATAAGTCTTCCGCTTTCGTTGTAATGATAGCTTTTATAGCTTTCAAGACCGCCGTTATTATAAACACTGCTCTTTAATTTTTTTCCGTTTTCGTCATATTCGTCTTCTGTTCGACGTATAAGCTTACCGTTTCCGTCATATCTGCTTTCGGAAAGTATGCGCTCGCCGTCGTACTTTGTCTCGGTATACTCGGTCAGCTTTCCGTCTCCGTCGTATTCCGAAATCTTTGTTCTGTTTCCGTTTTCATCATATTCGTATTCGGTGCGATGTTCAAGTTTGCCGTCATTATATGTTTCACGAGTCTTTGTATTTGTTGAAGTTCCTTCATATCCGTTGTGCTTGACCTTCAAAGTAATATATTCCGTATACATCGTCTTGTTGCCGTCTCCGTCATATGAAGTCCTCTTCGTTATTGCTCCGTCTTCATTGTATTCCGTGAGCTCTGCGAGCTTGCCGTTTTCATATTTTTCGTATCTTTTTTTGCGGGAATATGTTGCGTAGTCAGACGTATTTTCAAGATATTCGGTATATTCGGTTTTGTTGCCGTCTGCGTCATATACGGTTTCGGAAAGCACATACTTGCCGTCGCGCTTGATCTCGGTATATTCCGTAAGTGTTCCGCTTCCGTCATATTTAGAAATCTTTATTCTTTTTCCGCTCTCATTATACCCGTAAACGCTATAACTCGTAAACTTGCGATCGGCGTCATATGACGAGCTTTTTATCAGATTACCGCTCTCATCGTATTCGTTTTCTTCGGCACTCCAAAGCTTGCCGTTTCTATAATTCTCGGACTTCGTCGTTTCACCGTTTCTATTGTACTCATAGACAGAGGACAGATTGCCGTCGCTGTCATAGCTTTCGCTTCTGCGCTGTCCGGCGTATTTGTTTATATATGTAGTATTTTCAAAATACTCTGTATATCCCGTTTTAACGCCGCTTGCGCTATACTGCGTTCCTTTCAATACATATCCGTTTTCGTCGTATTCGTAAACGTCATACGCCTGCAACGTCTCGGTCTCGTCATACCTTGCTGCCTTTGTGAGATTTCCCTTTTCGTCATATTCGCATCTGTAAATCATGGAAATTGAGCCGTTCTCGTCATAGTATGTCGTTCTGATCTCATGACCGTTTCCGTCAAATTCGGCGGCATAAACAAGCGTCCCGTTTTCATCAAAGCGCTCGTTCTTTATCGCCTTCCAGTCTTCGTTATATGTCGCGACGACTTTGAATCCGGTCTTTGAATATTCCCGGTTGCCTGTCATTGTTATGACTCTTGCTTTCTCGTCATATGCAACTTCAATCAACTGGACGGTCTCGTCGCTCTGGACAATCTCGTTCTTTATGACTCTGTCCTTTTCGTCATATACAAAAGATGTTTTTCTCGAATACTGAGTTTCGTCGTTCGCTATCTCTCCGGCTATCTCGGAAATAAACCCTCTGTCCGTATATGTCATGACATACGTTGCAGTGCTTTTCCCTTCTGCGTTCTTTACGGAGACCTTTGCGAGCCTGTCTTTTTCGTCATATTCCAAAGTTGCGGTGGCTTCGCCTTCGCCCTGATACACTTTAACAAGGTTTCTGTTCTTGTCATACTCATACGTCATTGAAATTCCGTATTCGTTTTCCTCGTAAACTCCCTCGTCCTTTTTCTCCGGCGCGGAATAGAAGCTCTTCATAACCTCGTCCACAGCGGCTCTCTCTTCCGGCGACAGCTTATCCTTCGATTGTGTTTTCCCGCATGACACCACCACAAATGCCGTTGCAAAAGCCATGCAAAGCAGGAGCAGAATTGATAATGTCTTTTTCATGTTGTTTTCCTCCGTTTTGTATATTGATTTTTGACTTTGTACGGCAAAGCGGATCGCCGCTTCAACCTTCGTCATATCCATTATATATCATTTAATTCAAAATGTAAACATTTTATGAAAATTTTTGTCAAAAAATCCCCAAGACAGTCGTCAAGGGGATTTCAGGCTCACATTCTCCCGCAGTTTTTATCAAAAGCGGGGCTGCGGAAATAATAATTTTTGTCGTCCGAATGCTCGCGGACTATGCCGAGCGCCTCCGATGACGTATAAAGCTCACCGAAGGTCTGGCTGGGCACATATGCAATCGCAAGTGACGGGCCTGCCGTCTGCGATGTGTATCCGCAACCGCCGCTCTGCATGTATCCGCTCATTCCGCATGACCGACATCCGCCGGTATTTGCAAAACTTCTGTTCATATATAAATCGGGAAAATTTCCCGTCGCATTTTTTGTTATTGCGGGTCGCCACGCTGATATTGCGGGCTGTTTGTGCGGACTTGCCGGCGTATTGTCATATGTAATAGTAATATAAGGTAAAACAAAAAAGCTCTCCGCCGAGAGCTTTTTATCTTATTTCCTGTTCCATTGAGTCAAATGCGTCCGAGCTGAAAAATTCAATAACCGAGATATTGAGTCCGTCGCAGATTTTCTTTATCGTTGCAATGGTCACGCTGTTGTTTCTTCCGTTTATGATATTGTTCAAAGTCGACTGGGTTATCCCGCAGATTGTGGCAAGCTTGTTTAAGGTTATTCCGCGCTCGTCGCAAAGCTCGAGTATCCTCTTCCGTACCGCCTCTCCTATTCTCACGCATTTTCCCACCTTTTGTGTATCCTTATATATATAATATCTGATTTTTTTCGTGAAAATTTAACTCTTTTGGGTTGACTTTTGAAAGAATATGTTGTAATATGTTATTGACGCTGACAATAGCTGTAAAAAAGAAGAAAATCTAATTTTTCGGTTAGTTTTTCACATCTGTATTCGGCATGTCAAAGCGGTTATGAAAAGGGAAAGTTTTGGTATCCAGACAAAAAAGTTTTCCCCCAAAGACTTTCGGAGTACCCCGCTCCGAAAGTCTTTTCTTTTTGCAGTCGTCACTGTCTGCCTTGCAAAATAATTCAAAAATATGTTCCCGCGACGAAAAAAACATCTCGCCCGGGCTGAAAAAGTCGTGCGGCTTTTTCCCGAGCTCAATTTCTCCTTTCGGGGTTTACTTTTCATCATTGTTGTGATATAATAATCTCTACCGTTTATAATCTCTATCTTCGCATATCAAAAGGAATTTCAAATGGAAAATATATTAAAAACCGAAAAGAAAACGTCGGGCGATAAGGCTCCACGTCCGAAAAAGCCCTTGTTTTCGGATAAATTCAAAGGAAAGCTGTCAGCCCTCTGGAATGACGACCGTCGTTTTTCCGAAAGGCTCATAACCTCCGGAGCAGCCGTGCTCGCGTTCGTTTTCACATTTCTTATGTTCGGCCCGTTTGAGCTTTTCGTCTCAAACATGTCATATTTCGTATTCAGCGCAAAGCAGCTTCTTCCGCCGATAATCATCTTCGGGATAGCAGTCTTTGCGGCAGCGACGGTGCTCTTTGCCCTGCTCCGCGGCAAGATCTTCAATGCCGTAATCTCGCTTGTCCTCGGAATAACCGTTGCCGGGTATATCCAGGGAAACTATATAAACATCGATCACGGCGCCCTCGACGGAACAGCCGTCGCCTGGCACGATTTCAAGTGGCAGATGCTCGGAAACCTCCTTATCTGGGCAGTTATCATTCTTATACCGATAATTTTCTGTTATTTCAGCCGTGATGTCTGGAAGAGTTTTGTGCGGATCGTTTCCCTTGCGATTGTCGTTATGCAGGTGTTCGGGACGGTATATCTTGTCGTCAAATCCGCATATCAGATAAAAAACGACGTCTCCGGCGACGGCTATTTTGAATGCAGCGAGCAGTTCAAGGTTTCAAAAAACAAAAATACGATCGTTTTCCTTCTGGACAGAATGGATAAAAAATATATGGACAAGCTCCTCGCAAAGGATCCCGCGCTCTGCGAGAAGCTCTCCGGCTTTACATATTACAAAAACTTCACAGGCAGCTATTCGAGAACCTTCCCCTCCGTAACATATCTGCTTTCCGGAAAAAAATATAATTATGATATGCCGTCGGGAGAGTATATGGAGAAGGCAATGCGGGAATCGACCTTTTTTTCCTCCCTTGCCTCAGCCGGTTACGAAACAAGACTTTATACAGACACTCAGTACGTAGCCGGAAACGTTGAAAACTTCGGAGGTACCGTCAAAAATGCCGCAACGTCGAAGGGAAAAGCAAAGCCGACGAAGATTCTCTCCGCTATGCTTGACCTCTCCGCATACAGATATTCTCCGGAGGCGATGAAACCGTATTTCCATATCTATACGGACAACATAACGCAGAAATACATCTTCGGCGATAAAGACGGCAGCGTTTATACAATGGATGACGCAATATTCTATAAAGCGTTCCGCGAAAAGGGCGTGACACTTGACGATAACGCCGGCGACTTTGTTTTCTATCACCTCCAGGGCGCGCACGACCCTTTCACAATGAACGAAAAGGGCGAGGAGGTCCTGTTTGACTACATAAATTATGAAGAGGCAATGTATAAGCAGATCCGCGGCGATTTCAAAATGATTTTCAGTTATATAAAGCAACTCAAAGCCGCAGGCGTATATGACAATACAACAATAATCATCACCGCAGACCACGGCAGAACCGGCACCGCCCCCTCTCTTGAGGAAGCAACGGGCGAAAACTACGGAGAGCGCGTCCTGACCCTGCTGATAAAGGAAGCGGGAGCAGACACATCAACACCGCTGAGAACTTCAATGAAGCAGATATGCCAGGCAAACCTGCATAAAACCTTCCTTCGTTCCATGGGCGTAGGCTATGAGGACGACGGCATCCGCGCAATCGAGGACATCGGCGAGGACGAAGAAATGACAAGATATTTCTATATGAGCGGCTCAAACAAAACAGGCACAAACAGGGATACAAATCTCGTCACCTATGAAATAAAAGGCGATGCGAACGACTTTTCAAACTGGAAGAAGGTCAAAACGGAGAAAATGCAGTATCCGTTCTACGATTGATATTTATTTAGGCGAGGTAAACTATTATGAAACAGCTTACGGCAATATGTATCGGCGCGGGCGGCAGAGGCAGAGCCTATTCCAACATAATGGCGGAAATGCCCGAAAAATTCAAGCTCATCGGCGTGGCGGAGCCCGTCGACGCGGCGCGGGAGGTTATGCGCGAGAGTTTCAGTCTCCCCGCTGAAAACTGCTATAAAAGCTGGGAAGAAATTCTTTCCCGACCGAAATTTGCGGACATCGCAATAATCTCAACCATGGACGATATGCATTACGGTCCCGCAATGAAGGCAATCTCCCTCGGCTATGATATTCTCCTCGAAAAGCCCATCGCGCAGACCGTCGGAGAATGTGCTGACATTGCAAAGGCGGCGCACGAAAAGGGCGTCAAGGTCATCGTCTGCCACGTTCTGCGTTACACCCCTTTCTATAAAAAAGTAAAAGAAATCGTTGACAGAGGCGATATAGGCGACATAATGTCCGTCATCGCGCTCGAAAGAATCGGCAATATTCATTTCAGTCACAGCTACGTCCGCGGCAACTGGCACAGCGAAGAGGAAACAACCCCTATGCTCCTTGCGAAAAGCTGTCACGACATCGACATAATCCAATGGATTATCGGCAAGACCTGCAAGAAGGTCTCCTCCTTCGGAGATCTGACGTATTTCAGAGAAGAAAATGCGCCCAAAGGCTCGCCTGAAAGATGTGCGGACGGCGGCTGCCCGATAGCGGAAACCTGCCCTTATAACTGTATAAAGCTCTATTATGACGACAAAAACAACCTCTGGTTCCGTCGCGCGGCGACAAATGGCATTTCGCAGACGACCTACCCGACGGATGACGAGGTTATGAAAGCGCTTATGACAACGGATTACGGTCTCTGCGTTTTCCATGCGAACAATGACGTTCTCGACCATCAGACCGTCGATATGCTCTTTGACGGAAACGTCACCGCAAGCTTTACGGTAAACGCCTTCAACGGCGGCGGCAGAGCGATTCATCTCTTCGGAACGAAGGGAGAGCTTGTTGCCGAGGCAAACGACACGGAGATAAGAGTTTATAATTCGGACATAAGAAAATGGTCATCCGTGCCCGTAAAGGAAACGGAGGAAAGCATTCTCGGCGGTCACGGCGGCGGCGATCAGGGCATCATTGCCGACCTTTACGACTACCTCTGCGGAACATACAACGGCTGCTCCGTTGCGGATATTTCCGTTTCCGCCGCAAATCATCTCATCGGCTTTGCCGCGGAAAGAGCAAGACACACCGATACCGTTGTCGACGTTGACAAATACTTTTCCGAATTCGGTCTTGAAAACAACATAAAATAATAAAGGAAAAATTATTATGAACAGAGTGCTTATTCAAAGAGAAGAATACGAAGCGTTTACAGCAGGCACCCGCGAGCGTCGTCTTGAATGGTTCCGCGAGGCACGTTTCGGAATGTTCGTTCATTACGGAGCGTTTTCCTCTCTCGGCGCAGGCGAATGGTGTATGTATACGGACAACTATAAAAAGGCTGAATATGAGGAAATCGCAAAGCACTTCGCACCGAAGGAGAACTGCACGGACGAATGGTGCGCTATGGCAAAACGTGCCGGCGCGAAATACTGCGTTATGACAACGCGTCATCACGAGGGCTTTTCCCTTTGGAAATCGGACGCAAACCCCTATAACTCCTATAATTTCTGCGGCAGAGACCTTGTTGCGGAATTTGTTGCGTCGTGCCGCAAGTACGGATTGAAAATCGGCTTTTATTCCTCTCTTATGGACTGGCACCATCCGGACGGCTGGCGTTGCGCATTTGACCCCGAGGCGCGTCGCAGATTTCTTGATTACATAGAAGAGCTGAACACCGAGCTGCTCACGAAATACGGAAAGATAGATATTCTCTGGTATGATATGCCGTTCCCTATGAACAGCAGCGAGGGCTGGGACGCCGTCAACAGCAATTACCGCCTGCGTCTGCTCCAGCCGGATATTCTTATAAACAACCGACGCAAAATACAGGAGGACTTTCTCACTCCCGAGGAAAGAATATCCCCTGCGGACGGCGCATACTGGGAAGCATGTATGACCTTCAACGGTCTTTCGTGGGGCTATATCGACTCCGAGCAGGCACTTCCCTATTCATACACGCCCCAGAAGATACTTTCAATGCTCACAACCTGCACGATAGGCGGCGGAAATCTTCTCCTCAACATCGGACCGACGCCCGACGGCAGCGTTCCGGAGGAGGTTATCTCCCCGCTTGAAAAGATAGGTGACTGGCTCGCCGAAAACGGAGAAGCCGTATACGGCAAAAAAGCCTCCGGATATTCCGGCACGATCAATCCCGCAACGGTATCCGAGGACGGCAAAACGCTTTATCTTATGAACCGCATCTGGCACAGCGACAGACTCATTCTCTGGAATTACGCAAATGCGTCGCCGAAGCGCATCACTCTTCTTGCAACGGGAGAGGAGGTCGACTTCACGGTCGACGGCGGAAGAATTATTCTCACGGGTCTTCCGAAGGACCCTGTCGACAAGCATCTCGGCGTGACCGTTTTCAAGATGGAATTCGATGAAAAGCCGGGAGCCGTCATAAGATATTACCCGCAGATGTCGTACGGCGCAAACAATGCGGGCGAAAACGTTCAGTAATCCGTTTGTTTACATTTTCAAGGTTGACAACCGCCGCGCGCGGTAGTAAAATAGTTGCGAAATAAAATATAAGGAGATATTTCTTATGGATATATCGGCAAAAAGAATGTATGATTTTCTCAAAAAGATGAATTTTGTCCGTCTTTCGACAACCGAAGGCGAAACAAAAGCGGCAAATATGATAGCGGACGAAATCCGCGCAATCGGCGGTGAGCCGACAATTGAAACCTTCAAGGCTCCGCATTACGAGATCAAAACGGCAAGGCTCGAAGTGCTCACTCCCTTCAAAAAGGAATATGAAGTCACGGGCTACGGCTTTTCCGGCAACGCCGCAAAGGACGGCATCGAAGCTGAGCTTGTATATGTTGACGCTTTTGACGAAATCAACCTTCGCAGGGTAAAGGGCAAAATCGTTCTCTTCTCCGGCGGTGTCAATGCAGACGCTTTTGAAAAGCTCATAAAGGCGGGTGCGCTCGCACTCATCGGCATGGCAGGCGACTTCCGCGACAAAAAGGGCAATTACGACCTTGACGAGCGCATGCTCCGCCCGTTGGCAATGGAAAAAGGCGTTCTTCCCATGGTATGCGTTCACATAAACGACGCAAAGACTATGATTGAAGGCGGCGCAAAAACCGTTCGCGTAACGCTTGAGCAGGAGGAGGGCGAAGCCGACTCCCGCAACGTTATTGCAGAAATCAAAGGCACGGAATTCCCGGATGAGGTCATCGTTTACACAGCTCATTACGATTCCGTTCCCTTCAGCCGCGGCATGTTCGATAACGGCACGGGCACCGTCACGATACTTGAAATGTATCGTCACTTTATGAAAAATCCGCCCCGCCGTACAGTCAGATTCATCTGGTGCGGCTCGGAAGAGCGCGGACTTCTCGGCAGCAAGGCATATATTGCCGCGCACGAAGATCTTCTTGAAAATATCCGTCTCTGCATAAACGTCGACATGACGGGACCCGTATTCGGCAAGGATTGCCTCCGTATCACGGGCGAGGAAGCGCTCATTCACGCCGTTGACTATATGGCAAAGGAAAAGGGCTTCTCCGCCTCCGTATGGCAGGATATCTATTCCTCCGACGGCATTCCCTTTGCAGACAAGGGCATCCCCGCAATCAACGTTCTCCGTCAGGCAGCCGGCGGACTTACATTCATCCATTGCCGCACAGACGTTATCTCTCAGGTAAGCGCAAAGTCAATGGCTAAAACCGCGGAATTCCTTGAGCTTTTGTCCGAAAGGTTCATCGGCGCCGAAGTCTTCCCCATAGCAAAGAAGATTCCGGACAACATGGTTGAAAGAGTCAATAAATATCTCGGCAAAAAGCCCGAACAGAAATAACTTACTTTTCTTCGAGAAGAAAAGTAAGCAAAAGAAGCTTCAATAATTGTATTATTCAAATTTTATATTCTCACAAGAAGGGGCGGTTTCCGCTCCTTTTTGCTTTGCGCCGTCCCCGCAGGCACAAAAGCTCCGCACAATCAAAAAACTTTTAAGATTCGAACTGCACTTCCGCCTTTGCTCGGGTAAAGCTGACGTGGCAGATAAGTCCCGCCTTGAACTTTTACAGGTGGTCTTTCAGGAGGATGTGCCTCCTGAATTGCTTTCTTTCGTACTTTCTTTTCAAAAAAGAAAGTACATAAAGATAAATGAACGGCGTTTGCGGGAAATTCCCGCCTTGATGATTTCTGCACGTCTCGCCTTGTGAACTCCTTCCGTCATTTTCTTTCGAAAATGCCACCTTCCTCAAAGAGGAAGGCAAATGTTGCGCCTCGTCCCCGCAGGCACAAAAGCTCCGCACAATCAAAAAAACTTTCAAGATTCGAACTGCACTTCCGCCTTTGCTTTGGTAAAACCGACGTGGCAGAGAAGTTCCGCCTTGAACTTTTAAGAGGGTTTCGGGACACTTTTGCCCCTCTCGGCGAGGCCTGCCCCGATTGCTTCGCAAACCAGCATATCCCGAATTGCTTTCTTTCGTACTTTCTTTTCAAAAAAGAAAGTACATAATGCAGCGGCGTTTGCGGGAAATTTTCCTTTCACGTCTAAAACGGTTTTCCTCTCACTCGTGCCAAGCCCCGCACACCCGGAAAACAACAACAGCCGGACGGTTTTCCCGTCCGGCTTATATTTCCCGCGGGGTGCGGGAATGGGGGTGTTGGGGGCTTTTTCAAGGAACATCCGATCGGTATTTCCCCTCCGGATTTTTCCTGTAAATATTCTAACCCGCGCCGCGCGCAAAGTCAACCATACCATTTGGTGAAAAAGTCGCGCATTTGGGGATTTTTCCATCCGATTTTCATGAAAACAAAAACATTTTTCCCGCAATTATTATAAAAAGGATAAATATACCTTTTCAAAAAATATATCGCATTAAACAAAATACCGCGGAAAATCCGCGGTATTTTCGTTTTTATAAGGTTTATTCAAGCTCGAATGCGCCCGTATAGAGCTGATAATAAACTCCCTTTTCGGCGATAAGTTTTTCGTGATTTCCTCTTTCGATTATCCGTCCGTGGTCAAGAACCATAATAACGTCCGAATTGCGGACGGTCGACAGTCTGTGAGCAATGACGAACACCGTTCTGCCCTCCATCAGCTTATCCATACCCTTCTGAACGATTGCCTCCGTTCTCGTGTCAATTGAGGAGGTTGCCTCGTCGAGTATCATAACGGGCGGGTCGGCAACGGCGGCACGCGCTATTGCTATAAGCTGACGCTGTCCCTGCGAAAGGTTTGCGCCGTTGTTTGAAAGCTCCGTGTCGTAGCCTCCCGGCAAACGGGTGATAAAGTCATCCGCGCCTGCGAGCTTTGCGGCGGCGATACATTCCTCGTCCGTTGCGTCAAGTCTGCCGTAACGGATATTGTCCATAACGGAGCCTGTGAAAAGGTTTGTATCCTGCAAAACTATTCCCAGCGAGCGGCGGAGGTCTGCTTTCTTTATCTTGTTTACGTTGATACCGTCATAACGGATTTTTCCGTCCGCGATATCATAAAAGCGGTTTATCAGGTTTGTAATTGTCGTCTTGCCGGCACCCGTCGCGCCGACAAACGCAACCTTCTGTCCCGGCTCGGCATAGACGGAAACGTCATGAAGCACGGGTTTTCCTTCCTCATACTCAAAGTCGACGTCCACCATGCGGACATCGCCGCGAAGCTCCGTATAGGTAAGGGTGCCGTCGCCGTGAGGATGCTTCCATGCCCATTTGCCCGTGCGCTCCGCCGTTTCGGTTATGTTGCCGTTTTCGTCGATTTTGCAATTGACAAGCGTAACATAGCCGTCGTCCGTTTCGGGGGCTTCGTCCATAAGGTTGAACACTCTTCCCGCTCCGGCAAGACCCATGATTATGGAGTTTATCTGCTGGGAAACCTGGTTGATGTTCCCCGTGAACTGCTTTGTCATATTCAGGAACGGAACGATTATATCAATCGAGAACGGGAGCGCGAGGAAGCTGCCTGCGGTTATAAGCCCGCGGAAGCTCACGTTCTGTGCCGCAAGCGTTATGAAAAGTCCACCGACAACCGCGCAGATAACATAAAGAATGTTACCGATGTTCATTATGATGGGACCGAGGCAGTTTGCGTAAGCGTGAGCCTTGTAGCTGTCGTCAAAAAGCTCGCCGTTTATCTTGTCGAATTCTTCCTCGGCTTTTTTTTCGTGATTGAAAACCTTGACTACCTTCTGTCCGTTCATCGTCTCCTGAATGTAGCCTTCAAAATTTGCAACGGAACGCTGTTGACGGATGAAATATTTCGCGCTTCCGCCGCCGATTTTCTTTGAAACAAGTATCATCAGTCCGATACCGAGAAGAATGACAAGCGTCATCGGAACGCTGTACCAGAGCATGATGAAGAATACCGTCACAACTATGATTGCCGACTGTATCAGGCTGGGGAGCGACTGAGAAACAAGCTGGCGGAGAGTGTCTATATCGTTTGTATAGTAACTCATTATGTCGCCGTGCTTGTGAGTATCGAAATATTTGATGGGGAGGTTCTGCATGCCGTCGAACATTTTGCAGCGCATTTTGTCAAGGAAGCCCTGCGTTATCTTTGCCATCAGCTGCGACTGTACGGTTATCAATGCTATGGAAAGAACGTAAAGCCCGATGAGTATGCCCACCATGGGCAGTATCTCCGATTTTGCCAGAGCCCACTGCTCGGCGAGGAACGCGGAATTCTCCGCTATCCATTCTTTCGGGACGCTCATAAGTCCGCTGACGCCCGCCGCCTCTCTTATAATGTCGACTCTGGCGGTCACCGCCGCAAATACCTTCTGCATGAATATCGAAGGTATGGACGAAACAACAGCCGAAAGCACGATACATACGATAACAATCGGTATGAGAACGGGATAAGACTTCATCAGAAGTCCGAGCACTCTTTTCAGAACGCCCTTGTCCATTTTCGGGCGACCTCCGGGCGTACCGCCCCTCGGAGGCATGCCGCCTTTCATTCCCTTATTCATTGTCCTCACCTCCGCTCATCTGCTGAGTGTAAGTCTCGCGATATGCTTCGCTGGACGACATAAGCTCCTCGTGTGTGCCGCTTTCGGCAATTCTGCCGTTTTCCATGACGACGATCAGGTCCGCCTCCATAACGGAAGCAATTCTCTGCGCAATGATTATTTTCGTCGTTTCGGGAATGAAGTTTTTCATTCCCGCTCTGATAAGCGCGTCCGTCTTCATATCGACGGCGCTCGTCGAGTCGTCAAGAATGAGTATCTTAGGCTTTTTGAGAAGCGCTCTCGCAATGCAGAGACGCTGCTTCTGTCCGCCCGAAACGTTTGTGCCACCCTGCTCGATCTTTGTGTTATAACCGTCGGGGAATGAGCGGATAAACTCGTCTGCCTGAGCCAGCTTGCAGGCTTCGATCATTTCCTCGTCCGTGGCGTTTTCGTTGCCCCAGCGGAGATTATCCTTTATAGTACCGGAGAAGAGCAGGTTCTTCTGAAGAACAAACGCAACGGAGTCACGCAGGGAAACGAGGTCATAATTGCGGACGTCCTCTCCGCCAACCTTCACCGACCCCTCCGTGACGTCATAAAGTCGCGGAATGAGCTGAACAAGCGACGATTTTCCCGCGCCCGTCACGCCCAGAATACCGACCGTCATTCCCGATTTTATATGAAGGTTTATATCGGAAAGCGAATTTTTCTTTGCCTTCTTTGAATATTTGAAACTGACGTCGTCAAAATCAACCGAGCCGTCTTTGATTTCCGTAAGCGGATAATTGACGGTCGTTCCGTCCGGAAGGGCGACTGTCTTTGCGGGAGGATTTGTCAGAGCGGACTCCTCGCCGAGCACCTCGGATATACGCACCATCGACTCGCCTGACATCGTCAGCATGACGTAAATCATTGCAAGCATCATGAGCTGCATGAGTATCTGAAAGCCGTACGTCAGCATGGACGACATCTCGCCGACGCCGAGAGAGCTTCCCGCGCTCGTGATGATGAGCTTTGAACCGATTATAAGTATGAACGCCATGTTGAAATAGACGCAGACCTGCATGAGAGGCGAGTTGAGCGCGACTATTCTTTCGGCTTTCGTAAAGTCCTTGCAGATATCGCCTGCGGCTTTGCCGAATTTCTTCTTTTCGTAGTCTTCTCTCGCAAAGCCCTTGACAACTCTCATTCCGCGCACGTTTTCTTCAATTGACTCGTTTAAGCGGTCATATTTCTTGAAAACGCTGCGGAACGCCGGCATTGCCTTTCTTGCGATTATCGCAAGTCCGACAACAAGCACGGGAATGATTATAACGAAGAGCGTTGCCAGCTTGCCGCCCATGGCGTATGCCATTATCACGGAGAAAATGAGCATGAGAGGAGCGCGGATTGCCGTGCGTATTATCATCATATAAGCCATCTGCACGTTGCTTACGTCTGTCGTAAGTCTTGTGACGAGCGATGACGATGAAAACTTGTCTATGTTTTCAAAGGAATACGTCTGCACCTTTGAGAAAAGGTCGTGACGGAGGTTCTTTGCAAAACCGGATGACGCCTTCGCGCACGTCAGTCCCGCAATGCCGCCGCACGCGAGCGACGCCACCGCCATACAGGCGAGCAGAAGTCCGGTCTTTACAATATCGCTCATTTCCGAACCGAGCTGAATACGGTTTATCAGCTTTGCCGTGACAAACGGGATGATACATTCGATAACCGCTTCGCCCAGGATGAATATAAACGTCAGTATCGAGGGGAGCTTGTATTCCCTGATACTTTTCATGAGCCGTTTTATCATAAAAATGTTTTCCTTTCTTGATGTTTTGATCGGAACAAAGATACATGAAAGCAGATCGGCTCCGCCTCGGAAGCGCCGCCGGCGCTTTCCCTTCTGAGCATTTCTCTTTTTTCCTTTTTTGCGTTTGTGCTTTTGCATTATACTATTGTTAGCCGTCAAACACAAGCACAAAATTGTTAATTTTTCGTGAAGGAGAAAATTTCCCCGAGGGAAGCCCGGAGAAATTCTTTCTCAATATCCTGTTTTATCTTGTCCCGCCTGACTTTTTCTGCGCGAAGAGCCATGTGATGAGATCCTTTTCGGAATACGCCTGCGGCCAGGAATTGTGTCCGACTCCGGGGTAAAATGTCGTGCGTATATTACCGCCTGCGGCGCGGATTGCAGTTTCCATATCGCGCGTGCCCTGCGGAGGAACGGTCGTGTCCGCTTCGCCGTGCATTGCCCAGATTGCGATGTTTTTAAGTCTCGCCGCAAGTGAAGGAATGCCCGATCCGCAAACGGGAACAGCCGCCGCAAACCATTCCGGATGACGGGTTATCAGTTCCCATGTTCCGTAGCCGCCCATTGAAATTCCGGCGGCATAAACGCGGTCTTTATCGACTTTTTCATCCGAAAGCCATGTTTTCAGAAGCTCGGTTGCCGCCACCAGCGAGACCGTCGGCTTTTCCGTAAGTTCTCTTGAACCTATGCTCCATTGCTTGTTTATCGGAACCCAGTTAAGCTCTGCCGGCGACGCCTGACACTGCGGCGCAACGATTATGCAGTCGCCCTTTTCGACGACTCTGTCAAGCAATGCGTTCGGTCCGCCGAGAACGCGTATCTGCTGCATATTGTCCGTACCGCACTCGCCGTAGCCGTGGAGGAAAAAGAGGAGCGGGTACTTTTTGCCGTCATTTTCATTATATCCGTCCGGAAGGAAGAGCCTGTAAGGCAGGGTGACGCCCGCGCCGCTTTCGTTATCCTTGTAGTCAAAGCTCTTGTATTCCATAACGTCAACGCCCGTTACTTTGAAATCCGCGGGCTTTGCGCAGTTATATATTTTTATCTCGTCGACCGAGCCGATAAAGCTGCTTTCGGCGTCGCAAAAGCCGATTGTAAGCGGCATATCGGGAGCGGAAATATTGACGGACGGCTCCTGCCTCTGCGGAACGCCGTCGATGAAAAACGAAATTGTTTTCGCTTTGCCGTCCTGAATGGCAACAGCCTTGTGCCAGGCGGTATCGGCATTTATCTGCGCGGTGATATTGTGCGTTCCCGCGCCGCCCGCGCCCGTCACTCCGAGGGCAAGCCGCCGACAACCGCTGTTTATCCAGAAGCCCAGATAATGAAAGGCTTTTTTCGGGACATCAAGCCCTCTCTGCATTATGCACGGCCAGCTTTTTCCCTCATATTTTCCGTCCCATTTATAGCATATCTCGATTGTGAAGCTGTCATTTTCCGTAAAGTCGAAGTCTTTTGTGTTTTCAATAACGACTCCCTGTCCCGGCGCCGTCAGGCGCAGACCGTTATAGATATATCCCGGGCATATCTCCGGCTCGCCGACGACTTTTCCGTCGTGACCGCCGCCCGATACGTCTCTTATAGCTCCGCTTTCAATACTGTCAAACGCCCAGTACGCAATCAGATTTTCTTCCTTTTCATAAGTATAAAGAGTTGCTTTCTCTTCCAATTCGGCTCGCCTCCGATTTATATTCTCCGTTTTGAGAATATATTATAATCAACCCACGCCAAAAAGTCAATACCCCCTTCTTTTCTTCGAGAAGAAAAGAAGGCAAAAGAAGCTTTGGTTATTGAATTTGATAAATACTTGCAGAAAGAAAACGGGATGAAAAGTCATCTCTGTTTTTTTGTTTTAGCAACATCTCTCTTCGAGAAGAAAAGAAGGCAAAAGAAGCTTTGGTTGTCGGTTTTGAGCCGCTGTAAAGTTTTCACACAGTTTGTAAATTCCGTGTTTTATTTCTGCGGACGCTGTGCCCCCTGTCCACAATATATTGTGCCTTTTCGACTTAAAATCAAACAAAACCGCCCTCTGAATCATATATATATGTATATGAAAAAAATAGAGAATAGTCTTGACGCGGGCACCGTTTTGCGATATAATAAGTATGATTATAGTTAGAAGTGTGAATTGTCCCTAAACAACAGCCTTTTTAAGTAAATCCGCACTTTTAATGGAATTTCATCTTGCGGCGCGCGGTGACGTCTTTTGTACGGACGGTGGGGGCGGCGGCAAGGAACAAAAAGCGAATTTTATAATCAGGCAAACCGACATACAACGGTTTCAAAATCATTTTAACGGGAGGAAGATATCGTGGAAAAAACATCGGGCGTGACGACAGAAAAAAGCCGCACGTCACAAAAAGTGAAAAAGGGATTTCTCATTGCGCTGACCGTTATCCTTTGCATCATTCTTCTGAGCAGCGCGATACTCATTTTCGAGGCGTTCCTCTTCGGTGACAGAATTCCGGGGAACTTTGCTATAAAGCCCGCCGCCGAAAACCACGGAAACATGGCGCCGGCAATCAAAAAAGGCGACTTCATAATACTCGTGTCAATCGGAAACAGGACGCTTGAAGAGGGAGATGTCGTTTCGTATTACGTTCCCGATAAGGGCTTTGTTCTCGGCAGGATAATCTCCTCCGACGGCGAAAAATACGCGGTCAGAGGCGATACGGACACGGACGCCGCTTCAATGCTCGTCTCGAGAGACGACATGCGCGGACTCTGGAAGGGCTTCAGAATTCCGCTCCTCGGCTGGCTTTACATATGGTGCCAGACCGTGTGGGGATTCATAATCGCCCTCATTCTCATCATCGCAATCGACATTCTCGTTTCGGTGCTGATGAGAAACAAAGCCGAAAAGAACGGCGAAGGCGATGAAAAGACCGTCGGGCTCGGACTCATCGGCATGCTTGTTGCAAACGCAATCATGTCCGGCAAAAACAAAGGCGGCAAAAATACGAAAGGAGCCAGTAGCAATGGATAACAAAATGAAAAAATACAAAGTTACGATAATCATTCTTTCCGTATTACTCGCGATATCGCTCGTGCTTCTGACGGTTCAGTTTATCCGCAAGGTGACAGGTTCTTCCGACAAGGTCACCCTGAGCAACAACAGTATCGGCGCAATCGAAAAGGATTGGACATTCGGCGGAGAAAACGTCCTCCCCGGAGACAGCATTTCAAAGGAATACCCCGTGACAATCAGTCATAACAAGGATATCACCCTCGGTTTTGCGGCGGTTGTCAAATCCGACAGTGAGGTTCCGCTCGCGTCCGTTCTCAACATCAGAATAGAGGATGCGACAAACGGAAAAGTAATATGCGAGGGCAAGCTCTCCGAAATAAACGGAAAGACCTTCACCGAAAGCATTGCGTATTCCGGCAAGAGCGAAACATCGCTCACATACAAAATAACCGTGACAATGGACACATCCGCAGGAAACGAATATCAGCGGTCATCCGTTGAAATGGGCTTCCGCTGGTCAATCACGGCGGGCGCGAAAGAAGGTGCTTCGGAATGACGGAAGAAAGAGCAAAAAATCTGACCAAAAAAATTACGGCGAGCATAATCGCGATACTGCTTCTGACGGCGGCACTCTCCGTAACGACTTTCATCCTTGTTGTTTCAATGATATCGACGGACGGACACATCTTTTCGACAGGCAACGTTGCCATCAACTTAAATGACGGAAAGCCCGTCATTTCGGGCGACGACGCTCTCTTTGAGCCGGGCGCAACCTTTGAAAGACCCTTCACGATTGAAAATCGCAGCTCATGCGACGTATGGTATAAATTCTATTTTGAAAATGCGGACAGCGAGCTGGCAAGCCATATCGAGGTCACGATAAAGGACGGCGACAAGCTCCTTGCAGCCGGAAAGCTGAACGAGCTGACATATGCAAGCTCCCGCGCAACAGACAACACCCTCGCCGCAGGCGAGAAAAAATCGCTCACAATCTGCTTCCACCTCGAAGAGGATACGGGAAACGATATGCAGGAAGAGCTTCTCTCGTTTGACTTCAGCGTAAAAGCCGTTCAGGCAAAGAACAATCCGGACAAAAATTTTGATTGAGGTACATCATGGATAAAAAAACAGAAACCAGGCAGACAGACAAGGAAAAGGTTCTGAATATCATAAAAAACGTCGTTACATGGCTGGTGGTTGCGGCGGCAGTTGCGATGATGATATTCACAATCATCTCCGCAACAACGCTTGACAGAAACAACCGCTCCCTTTTCGGCAAAAAAATGTTCATCGTAAATTCCGACTCCATGAAGGCGACGGACTTCGCCGCCGGTGACCTTATCTTTGTAAAGGAAGTCGACCCGAGCACTCTCAAAGAGGGCGACATCATTTCGTATACGTCGACAAACACGGAAAACTTCGGCGAGCTCATAACGCATAAGATCAAGAAGCTGACGGTCACCGCGTCCGGCGAGCCGGGATTCATCACATACGGTACGACAACGGGCGAAGAGGACAAAACAATCGTAACCTATCCTTATATAGTAGGTAAATACACAGGCAAGATTGCCAAAATGGGTTACTTTTTTCAGTTTCTTAAAACGACTCCGGGTTACATAGTATGTATTCTCGTTCCCTTCATGCTCCTCATAATCTCGCAGGCATGGACCAGCATAAAGCTGTTCAAGCAGTACAAAGCCGAGCAGAACGCAGCGCTTGAAGAGGAGAAGAGCAAGATTGCAGCCGAGAAGGAAGAAACACAGAGAATGATGGCGGAACTTCTTGCGATGAAGGCTCAGATGGAGCAGCAGGGCGGAGCCCCGATAACCACTCCGGGCACAGCGCCGTTTCAAACTCCTCCTCCTTCCCCCGCGCCCGAGGCGCCGAAGGCAAATCAGAATGCAGAACGCATTGCGTCGCTTGAAAAAGATCTTGCCGAGGTTGAAAAGAACATCGCGGAGCTGAGAGCCGCAAAGGAAGCTCTCGAAGCGACATACAAAACAGCGGAAACCGAAAGCCAGATATCCGAGCTTTCTGTGACAATCGGAAAGCTGACGGCTGTCAAAGTTCAGATCTCCGCAGAGCTCCAGAAGCTCAAAAACTGAATTTTTCAGCTCTTTTTCCGGCGCGGAGAAAATCCGGCTCGCTCTTGCGGGTCGGAGCCCCTCGCCGGAGAAAGCAAAGGGCTGACAAAGGGCACAAAAGCGCTTGCGCCTTTTATCCGCCTTTTGACCGACCGACAGAAACGGTTAACGTTTTCCGTCGGCTCGTGCAATCGCGCATTACGGTGCTTCGGGGTAACTTTCGGATTTTTGTGCAACGCGTGCAGATCCACGGCAGTGCCGAAACAACGCACGTCTTCCGACTTTGAATGTCGCTTCGCGAATGACGTTTTCCCCCTTGAAACGGCAAAAATCTTCCCGAGAAGGAGAAAAAAATGAAAAACTTTTCATCAAAAAAGGCATTGTTTCTCAGCGTGATCTCCATGGTCATCTGCGTATCAATGCTCATCGGCTCGACGTTTGCATGGTTTACGGACTCCGCAACCGCAAATGTCAACACAATTCAGGCAGGTACCTTGACGTTGAGCTTGTAAAGGCTGACGGCAGCCCCCTGACGACCGCCCTCGGCTGGGTAAAAGCAGAGGGTCATGAGAACGAAGCCGTTCTCTGGGAGCCGGGCTGTACATACAGTCTCGAAGGCTTCAAAATCAGAAACGCAGGCAACCTTGCCCTCAAATATAAGGTTGTCATCAGCGGACTGACAGGCGACGCAACTCTTCTCAACGCCATCGAGTTCACAGTCAAGAAGGGCGATACAGAAGTTTTGCTTGACAATTTTGAAGGCAAGCTCCTCCCGAAGGACTCCGCTGCAACAGATGGATTCGAGACTTATGAAACCTCCGTCATCACCATCACAGGCAAGATGAAGCAGGATGCCGGCAACCAATATAAGGGTCTTTCAATCGACGGTATCAAGATTACTGTTTATGCAACACAGGTCGGTTACGAATCCGACTCAAAGAACAATACGTATGACGACGCCGCTACATATTATCCCGTAATCGACGAGGCGGGTCTCAAAGACGCGCTCAAAACAGGCGGAGATATCTCCGTTGAAAAGGACGTTCCGACAAGCGGCAACGACACATTTAGCGCTCGCACGATAATCACCAAGCCCACAAACCTTAACCTCAAGGGAAAGATCGTATCTCCGGACAATATGGGCAATAACAGCACAAACTTTGTAGCTCTCGTTGTTGACGCAGACACAACGATTGACGCGGCAGCAAACGGCGGTATCGACACGGGCGTAAACGGCGGTTATGCCATAAACGTCCGCAACGGCGCAAAGCTCACAATCAACAGCGGTTATTATTACGGCGGCGGCACAGCCGTTCAGGTTCAGAAGGGCGAGCTCGTTATCAACGGCGGTTTCTTTGCCGTTGAGCCTTACAGCGACCCTACCTACGGCTATGAGTATCTTCTCAACTGCATTGACGCAGCTTACAGGGACGGCACCGCAAAGATCACGGTCAAGGGCGGTACGTTTGTAAACTTCAATCCGGCAAACTGCAAGGCTGAAGGCGCAGGCACAAACTTCGTTGCAGAAGGCTACACGGTCATCTCCGAAACACAGACAAACGGCGACGTTTGGTATACGGTTGTTAAAGGCACTACGGCAAGCACGCGCGACGAGCTTGCTTCTGCTGTTGAAAACGGCGGCACAGTCGTTCTCAATGACGACGTCACGCTCTCCTCAGCTCTCGAAATTCCGGCAAGCAAAGACGTAACAATTCACCTAAACGGCAAAACAGTAACTGCGGCAGGCAACTTTGTAACAGTCAAGGCCGGCGCAAAGCTCACGATATCGGGCGGTACTGTCAACTCCGGCAGATATGTTTTCGACGTCGAGGGCGGCGAGGTTGTTGTCAACAGCGGTAACTTCACAGCGCAGGAAGCCGTTTGCGCACTGTTCGGCGGCAGCAAGCTGACTGTAAATGACGGCACATTCACCGCAAAGGACAATGCCGTTATCGCAACGAACGGTTCTTCCGCAGACGGCTGCGAAATTACAATCAACGGCGGCGTTTTCAATGCCAACATCAAAACCGCCGGCTATATTGCCTGCGGTATCTACGTTGCAAACAAGGATACTGTAAACGTAAATGCGGGCACGTTCAACGTTACTGACGGCGTCGGCATTCTCATGCGTGCAGGTCACACAACGGTCGGCAAGGACGTTGTCATCAACCTGACAAACACAGGCAATGTAACAGCGGGCAAAGTCGGCGATGCTATCATCAATATCTCAACGCCGAACTACCTTGTTATGGACGTTCGTTCCGGTTATCCCGGCGCAACGGCAGGCTTCACGATTACAAACAACAGCTCATACGAGCTCGTGGAATACAGATAAGCCAACAGCCCCTCTCCTCCCTCGGGAGGAGGGGCAATCAAAGGGCATGAAAAGCTCGCGCCCTTTGATTGCCGGTGGGCATGATAAAATCATTTCCGAAAGAAAGGAGACAATTTTATGAAAGTTGCACAATCGGCATTTTGCACAAGCGGGGGGGGGCAACTCCTTTTGAGTTAGTCAATTTGACCAAATACGCTTGCGCAACAAATTTAATTTTCTGAGCAGAATGTCTTTTCCCTGCCGACGCGGAAAGATATTCTTTCCCGTTTTCGCGGCGGCAAAAAAATCTATATTAAGGAGAAAAGACATGAAAAACTTTTCATCAAAAAAGGCATTGTTTCTCAGCGTGATCTCGATGGTCATCTGCGTATCAATGCTCATCGGCTCGACGTTTGCATGGTTTACGGACTCCGCAACCGCAAATGTCAACACAATTCAGTCCGGTAATCTCGAAGTTGAGCTCGTTGACAAAGACGGCAAAACGCTCACAGAATCCCTTAAATGGGTCAAGTCCGCAGAAGCTCCGGAAGGCGAAAAGGTTCTCTGGGAACCGGGATGCAAGTATAATCTTGAACCGTTCGCAATCAAAAACAGCGGCAACCTCGCTCTCAAATACAAGGTTGTTATCAGCGGTCTGACAGGTGACGCAACTCTTCTCGAAGCAATCGACTTCACAGTTTCCGTTGACGGCGACGCGCTCGTTGCGAAAGACGAAGAATCCACAGCCACAACAGTAGCTTCCCTCAACAACTTTGAAGGCACACTTGAAGCCGGCAAAACAACAGGCCTTATCACCATCACAGGTAAGATGAAGGAAACAGCCGGAAACAAATACAAGGGACTTTCTCTTGAAAACATTTCAATCACCGTTTATGCATCACAGCTCAACTCCGAATCCGACTCAACCGGCAAGGATTACGACAAAGATGCTACATATTATCCCGTACTGGATGCTGCAGGCCTCAAGGATGCGCTTAAAACAGGCGGAAATATCAGCGTTGACGCAAACCTCGCTCCCGAAGTTGCAATGGTTGCAGAGAAAGACACAACTCTCAATATGAACGGCAAGACAATCGCAAACACAGCAGATGTCTGGGATGTCGAGCCCAATTCGTGGTCACTCGTTTCCGCACGTGCAGGCGCAACCCTCACAATCGACGGCAACGGTACATTCAAGGCTAAGGAAAACGACTGCTATGCAGTTGACATTCAGGACGGCGGTAAACTCGTTATCAAAAACGGTACGTTTATCGGTAACATCCATGCCGTTTACGTTTACGCCGGCGAAGCTGTAATCGAAGGCGGTTTCTTCTCCGTTCAGCAGAAATATCCCGACGCAGCAAAGGCTGATGAGTTCGTTCTGAACTGCTACGATGCCAACCGTGCAAACGGCACAGCAAAGATCGTCGTTAAGGGCGGTACATTTGTAAACTTCAATCCGGCAGACTGTCAGGCTGAAGGCGCACACACCAACTTCGTTGCAGAAGGCTATTCCGTCATCAAAGAACCTCAGGCAAACGGCGACGTTTGGTATACGGTTGTTGAAGGAACGGGCGTAAGCAACAATGAAGATCTCAATAACGTTATCTCCTCCGCAACAGAGCCCACAACAGTTACCCTCGGCAAAGGCACATATACGCTTCCGACGCTTGAAAACAAGGATATCACAGTCAAGGGCACAAAGGACACGATTGTCGATATGAAGGACGTTGTCAACAAGGCGTCCTCCGCCAGCTTCGATGGCGTAACGGTAAACTTCGGAACATCTGACTATAAAGGCTTCCAGCACACAGGCAAGCTCACATATAAGGATTGCACAATCACAGGCAAGCAGTTCCTTTATGCAGAGGAAGTTGAGTTCATAAACTGCGAGTTCGTTCAGGATGCAGTTGATTACAACGTATGGACATACGGCGCAGGCTCTGTTCTCTTCAAGGATTGCACATTCACCTGCAAGGGCAAAGCTGTTCTTATTTATAATGAAGGTGCCCTTTCCGCTCAGACTGTTGAGTTCCAGAACTGCAAATTTGAAGCTTCAAGCGCAGTAGACGGCAAGGCGGCAATCGAAATCGACTCCAGATTTACAAGTTACACTGTCATCATCGATCAGGCAACGGCAGACAACGTAACAGGTTTCGGCACAGGCTCGAACAGCGGCAACTCCGTTTGGAATGTTAAGGCAGAAAACAAGCCGACTACCGTAAAAGTAGACGGCACGACAGTTTATACTCACTAATTTCCCCTAACCTCTCCTCCCTCGGGAGGAGGGGCAGATAAAGGACATAAAGGAATTTGTGTCTTTTGTTTGCCCGATGGGCAGGGTGTGACAATAGCCGAGCGTCCTTTCGGCTGTCGTCGAGTCCCGTCCGACAGGGCAAAATGTACTGCGGGGGGCGCAATGACACTTCCTTTCAGCATTTTAAGAAATTGCGGCAGTACAGGCGGACAGAAACGGTTTGACTTCGCTTTTTTCGTTTCTGTTTTATGAGCAAAAGCGGGGAAAATCACAAACAAGGAGAAAGAAGACAATGAAAAACTCTTCAAGAAGATTGCTGTTCAGCATGGTCACAATGATCGTCTGCATAGCAATGCTCGTTGGTTCGACCTTCGCATGGTTTACAGACACCTCGAAGTCAGCCAACAATGTCATCAAACCCGGCCGTCTTGATCTCGACGTTACGTACACACTCGACGGTGAAAACTGGCATGATCTCAACGGTGCGGAAAACCTGTTCGGCGACGGTCTCTTTGAGCCGGGATACACGCGCGTTGTTGCTTTCAAAGTAAAAAACAACGGCAGTCTCGCGTTCAAATACAAGATGTCGCTTGACATCATCAGCGAAAAGCTGGGCGTAAACGTAGCCGGCGAAAATTTCGCTCTCTCCGATTACCTCGTTGCTTCGACAGCACTCACTCAGGACGCAGGCGATGTCAGCACAGCATTTGACCATATCCTTCACAGCACTATTCGTTGGAAGGATTCTGCGCTCAAAGAGCTCGCACTCTTTGCAGACGACACGGTTCTTGAACCCAAGCAGGAAACTGTTTCAATACTCAGGCTCTATATGCCCACAGACATCGGCAACGTTGCAAACGCAAAGGACGACGACAGCACTCCCGAGCTCATTCTCGGTGTAACCGTTGTTGCAACGCAGGCGACCGTAGAAGAGGACAGCTACGGCCCCAAGTATGATAAGGACGCTACATATCCCGTCACGACAGCTGCGGACCTGCAGTCCATCGTGCGCGATGCAACCCAGCATGTAAACATTGTGCTGTCCGGCGATATCACAACCGATAATTTCGTCATTCCCGCAGGAAAAGACGTAACTTTGGATCTGAACGGACATACAGTTTCAAATGCCAATGCTCACACCATTCTGAACAACGGTCACCTGACTCTGAAAGATTCAAGTGCCGACAAGAGCGGTAAGGTTGTTTCTCTTAAAGCCAACACCGCTGCACTGCGCAACGGAGATAATGCCGTTTGCGTAATCGAGGGCGGAACATTTTCCCGTGACGGCGCCAACGGAAACACATGGCATGTTGTCGAAAACTTCGGTCAGATGACATTCAACGGCGGCAAGGTTGTTCTGGAAAACGGAAACGGCTTTGCAATCACAAACGGCTGGAACTATTTTGATCCGGGCGCAACCACAACTCATGCAAAAATGACGATCAACGCATTGGAGCTTGATACAGATTCCTCCGGAATCAAGAACTGCCGCTACGGCGATCTGACCGTCGGTGACGTTACTGTAAACTGCACAGGATATTGGGCACTTTCCAACGATTATCTCGGAACTGCCGTAATCAACGGCGGTAGCTTCAAATCCGCTTCTTTCAAAGCGGTTTCCAACGGTGCGGATATGACAGTCAACGGAGGAACGTTTAACGGAACAGTCGGACTGTTCATTCAGTCTTATGCAACGTCCACGGTTCTCAACGGCGGTACGTTTACGAATATGGAAAAAGATGCACTCTCCGCATATGTCGGCGAAGGACATACAGCAGAGCAGAGCGGTACATCTGTAATCATTAAGTAATCCATTCTTTTGTCCCCTCTCCTCCTTCGGGAGGAGGGGCAAGCAAAGGACATAAAAATTTTGTGTTCTTTGCTTGCCGATGGGTAAAAACTTTTTCAAAACAAAAGGAAACTATTTTTATGCAAAACTGTGCAAGTTGCACAATCGGCATGTTGCACAAACGGGGGGGGTATGCCAATTTTAATTTAGTCAATCTGACTAAATACGTTTGCGCAACAAATTAAGCGGAACATCTCCTTTCATACCGATGCGGGAGGTGCTCCATTTCCCCCGCGTCGGCAAAAATAATAAAGGAGAAAGACAATGAAAAAATTCTCATCAAAACATGCATTGTTTCTCAGCGTACTTTCAATGGTAATCTGCGTTTCAATGCTTATCGGTTCGACTTTTGCATGGTTTACGGACAGTGCAACGGCAAATGTCAACACAATTCAGGCAGGTAACCTTGACGTTGCTCTTGAAATGAAGGACAACGACGGCAACTGGGTAACAGCTGAAAACAAGACGCTTCAGTTCCTCGTTGACGGCAAGATTCCCGCAGCCGGAACAAAGATTCTCTGGGAACCGGGCTGCACATACAGCCTTCCCGAGCTCCGCGTTGTAAACGGCGGCGACCTCGCCCTCAAATACAAAATCGTCATCACGGGTATCACGGGCGACACCGGTCTCAATGAAGTAATCACATGGACAATCAATGACGCGCCCATCAACCTCACGGAGAAGACGCTTCTCGCAAAAGAAGAGGGCGAAGCGTTCACAATCAAGGGTCACATGCTTGAAACTGCCGACAACAATTACATGGGCAAGACGATTGAAAACATCTCAATCACCGTTTATGCAACACAGCTTGCACACGAATCCGATTCAAACGGCAATACATATGATGGCGGCGCGGAATACTTCATTCCCGAAAATGATATCACCGCAATCAAAGATACTCTTGCAAACGGAGGAAAAGTCACGCTCGGCACTGACGTAAAGTCGGACAGCAACATGAAGATGACAGGCGACACATCCGTAGACCTCAACGGTAAAACATGGACTGTCGGCGACAATACAAAGCTCAATGACGGCGCAAGCCTTACGGTTTCCGGAGGAAATGTCATCTCCGAAACATATTCGGGCTATGTAAGCGTCCGCCCCGGCTCATCAACGGACAGCGTCGTTACATATACGGACGTTAACTTCACAGGAACCTATAAT
>ERZ1026854.156-NODE-156-length-51264-cov-11.245426_pt1 | contig 51264 bp, 50 predicted proteins | sample MGYA00380157_ERZ1026854 | MGnify/ENA primary metagenome ERZ1026854 (study PRJEB33269, sample SAMEA4719793) | human gut metagenome | biome: human-associated habitat; feature: organic feature; material: feces | place: Cameroon | collected 2013-10 ... | reverse complement strand
ACCAGATGATCCTCGATGGTCCTCACAGAAAGGGCGACCTCAGAAGAGCAAGAGCAGGTGCTGCTAATATCGTTCCTAACTCCACCGGTGCTGCAAAGGCTATCGGCCTCGTAATCCCTGAGCTCAACGGCAAGCTCATCGGTTCCGCACAGAGAGTTCCTACTCCTACAGGTTCCACTACTATCCTTACCGCTGTTGTTAAGGGCAAGGACATCACCAAGGAAGGCATCAACGCTGCTATGAAGGCTGCTGCTACTGAGTCCTTCGGCTACAACGAGGAGCAGATCGTTTCTTCCGATATCATCGGTATGAGATATGGTTCTCTCTTCGATGCTACTCAGACCATGGTTTCCAAGATCGACGACGATACTTACCAGGTACAGGTAGTTTCTTGGTACGATAACGAGAACTCTTACACATCTCAGATGGTAAGAACTATCAAGTACTTCGCTGAACTCAGCAAGTAATTTTCTCTTACTGACACTAAGGCTGTCGCTTATGCGGCAGCCTTTTTTTGTTCCTGATGTGAATATTGAACAAGTTAATGAATTAAAATTTTATCTTGCAATATGCTGAAATATCTGATATAATATATATTATGTAATAATGTGTCAGTGCGGTAAAGTGCCGTGCCGAAAGGATTGATTTCACAGATGACAACCGATGAAATTCTCAGCGTCACTAAGATACTGCTGGATTATCTTGTTCCTACCGTTAAGATATTCGGCTTTACGCTGCTTTTCTCCATACCCCTCGGAATGATAGCAGCAATGCTGAAAATGTGCAGGTTCAAGCCCATATCGTGGCTTACCAACATATATATCCTCGTTATGAGAGGCACTCCCCTTATGCTCCAGGTAATTGCGGTGTATTACATAATCCCCTACCTTAAACTGGCGCAGGGTCTGCCCGCCTTTATGACATCTGCACTTGATATGATAAATATCAGGAGCGAGAATTATATGTTCTACGCCGTGCTTACCGCATTCTCGCTGAACTATGCGGCTTATTTTGCGGAGATATTCAGAGGCGGCATCGAGTCCATACCAAAGGGACAGTATGAGGCTGCGGCAGCACTGGGCTTTACCAAGTCACAGACATTTTTCAGGATAATCCTCCCGCAGGTAATAAAAAGAATAGTTCCCGCCTCCTCCAACGAGATAATCACACTGGTAAAGGATACCTCCATCGCAAACGTCGTTGCATACGCCGAGATAACTCTTAAAGCACGTCAGCAGATGCAGCTTTACAGCTCACTTATCCCCCTGATAATAGCAGGCGTTTTCTACTTTGCAATGGCTATGATACTTACCTTTGTGTTCTCTCTTGTAGAGAAGAAGCTCAGCTACTATAAATAAGAAAGGGCAAATTTTTATGGCAATGCTTGAAATAAAAAATCTGTCCAAAAGCTTCGGAAAGCTGGAGGTACTGAAAGACATCTCCTTTACCGTTGAAAAGGGACAGGCCGTTTCCATCATAGGCCCCTCGGGAAGCGGAAAATCCACTCTTCTCAGGTGCGTGAACCAGCTTGAAAAGGCTGACGGCGGCACTATAGATATCTGCGGCATCTCCATGATGACCGCCGATGAAAACGGCAAGGCAGTTTATGCAAATCCCAAGACACTGAGAGATGTACGTCTGAAAATAGGTCTGGTTTTCCAGAACTTCAACCTTTTCCCCCACTTTTCCGTGCTGAGGAACATCACGGAAGCGCCTATGTGCGTTCTGGGCAAGAGCCGTGCGGAAGCGGAGGCTACAGCCATGGAGCTGCTGGGCAAAATGGGGCTGGAATCCAAGGCACATGAATACCCCTGCAATCTTTCGGGCGGTCAGCAGCAGCGTGTCTCCATTGCAAGGGCATTGGCACTTAATCCCGAAATGCTTTTCTTTGACGAGCCTACTTCTGCCCTTGACCCCGAGCTTACAGGCGAAATTCTGAAGGTTATCCGCAGTCTGGCGGAGGAGCAGATGACCATGGTCATCGTTACCCACGAAATGGCATTTGCAAAGCAGGTATCGGACAGAGTAATTTTCATGGACGGCGGTGTTATCATCGAAAACGGCACTCCCGAGGAGGTTTTCGAGCAGTCGCAGAACGAAAGAACACGCCAGTTCCTCCAGAGATATAACAACAGCTGATGAAAGGAGATATTTATGAGCGACATTATTCTTAAAGCAGAGCACCTTGTCAAGACCTACGGCAGCGGAGAAACAGCCGTAAAAGCGCTTGACGACGTGAGCCTTGAAGTCTCCAAGGGCGAATTTGTTGCCATTGTGGGACAGAGCGGAAGCGGAAAATCCACACTTCTCCATATGCTGGGCGCAATGGATTATCCCGATTCGGGCACTCTCACAGTTGACGGCGAGGACGTTTTTTCCATGAACGACGACGCACTGGCGCAGTACCGCCGCCGCAAGGCAGGCTTTGTGTTCCAGTTCTTTAATCTCCTGCCAGTAATGACCGCAAAGGAAAATATACTTATCCCCCTGTCGCTGGACGGTCAAAAAGCCGATGAAGCATATCTTAACGAAATAGCCGAGACAATGGGCATCGCAGACAGGCTTTCACATTATCCCCACCAGCTGTCTGGCGGTCAGCAGCAGAGAGTTGCCATTGCCCGTGCAATGATTTCCAAGCCTGCTGTAATCCTCGCCGACGAGCCTACGGGAAATCTGGACTCCGCTTCTGGAAACGAGATACTCTCCCTTCTTAAAACCACCATAAAAAAATATGACCAGACCCTTATCCTCATCACCCACGACATGAGCGTGGCTGAAAAAGCGGACAGGATCATCACCATAAAGGACGGAAAAATAAATTAACAGTCTGCTTGACAATAACACAATTTATTCTAACTCTTACACACAATATTGTGCATACTGCATAATATTGTGTAACTATTTTTGCGTTCAAATTTTAAATTTTATTTGACACAAAAAGTTTTTTATGGTATAATATTACAGAAGTATATCGCAGACTTTAGACAAATCAATACGAAACACCCAAAGTCTGCGTCAGTAAATCATCTTTATGGAAATGGAGTAATGAGAATGAGCAGCCAGTCAAATTCCAGCGTTTACAGTGAAAAGAAAATAGCCGCATATGAAGCAATGTTCAAGGAATCCTCCTTTGCAAAGCCTCAGGAGGTTTATTTGACGATCACGGTAGCTCATCTTTTCGGACAGGCGTATATTATGGAGCAGCAGGGCACCAAGGAAGGCGATCCCGTTTATTCAAGGTTCGTGTGCCCCCTGGAAGAGATCACAAAGGTATATATCAACGAAAATGCCAAGTCAAGCCCCCTCTTTATCCAGTGCGATACCGATGTTAAGGGCGTTGTTCACCGCAAGAGAATAATAGTTCCCTGCCTCGACAACGTAGCCTCCATCGTAAGCCAGATAAAGGAAGTTCAGGCTGCACACATGGAAAAGGTCAATGCCGCTCTCGAAAGAGAAAAGCAGAGAAAGCTCCGTGAGCTTGAGGAAAAGCGCAAGGAAGAGCAGGCAGCCAGCAGAGTAAATGCCGCTATCCCTCCCCTTTCGGCTGTTGAGAAGCTTCCCGATCCCGAGCCTGTAAAGGCAGTCAATATCACGGCACCCACAACCGTTCCCACACCTGCTCCCGAAAAGGCAGACAAAAAGAACGTTGAAGATCTTAACAATGAAATAGCAGAGTCCATGAAGGCTCTTGAAAGCTTTGAAAAGGTTCTTTCAAGCGCTCCCGCAAAGGAAGCAGCTCCCGAGAAGCCCGCTCTTGACCTTGATTCTATCCCCGACAAGGCAGAGGCAGTTCCCTCACCTGCACCCGCTCCTGTTCCTGCACCTGTTGCAGAGCCTGCACCTGTAAAGGAAGAGGTTCCCGTTCAGGAAGTGAAGCCTGTTCAGGCTACAATTCAGCCCGAGCCTGTTGCTCCTGTTGAGGAAAAGCCAGTACAGCCTGCTGTTGCACCAGCTCCTGTTAAGGCAGCTCCAAGAGTAAATCCCAACGGCAAGCCCTCTGCACTTTCCGACTTTGAAACAGAGGTTAGAAAGCTCAAGGCTCTCAAGGACGAGGGCAAGATAACCGCAGAAGAATATGCGGCACAGAAGAAAAAGCTGGTTTCCGAGCTTTACTGATAACAACAAAATCCCCTTTCGGCACATGACCGAGAGGGGATTTTTTATGTGTTTTTCCTGAAAAATCGGGCATACTTTGTTATAAAGAAATGTTCAAAGGAGAAAACACATGAAAATTACAGCAAGATTTTATTCCGTCGATGACGCTGAGTTTGCGGCAGCAGCTATAAGAAGTAACAGCAGCGGCATTTTCGATATCACCATAAACGAGCGCTCCACAGGCGCAGGACGTGACGGCACATTTGCCCCTATGGGATTTTTTTCGGGGATAGGCTCGGGAAGCACCTCTGCCATGCCTCTGCCTGTGTATGGGGCAATATCGGACATTGAACAGCCTGACGGAAACCATCACGAAAGCAAGTCGGCTTCAATAGAGATAATCTGCCGTGCATCTGAGGCAAAGCGTGTATCAAGTGCTATCGTATCCCACGGCGGGCATGATATAAAGGGAAATTAAAGTTAAAGGCGTTACCCGTTTGGATAACGCCTTTGAAATTTTTATTCGGCTGCGGGAACTTCAGCAGCTTTTTCCCTGAAAATAGCCCCGAATATGGCTCTTACAACAGGACCTGCAAAGAATATCTGCCAGCAAAGCGCCATTGGAAAGTTTTTAACAGTTGTTTCAAGCCACACGGCAACGATCTCACTGCCTGCATTTTTGAAAAGCAGAGTAGCAGCCAGACTCATAAGCGGGCACATAAATATTACCGACACAAAAGATATGGCAAGCACAAGATGAAAGGGATTGTCTCTTCTTACATCTACTATCTTAAAAGCCTTTACCTTTGCGATTTTTCCTACAATGAAGAAATCCAGTATGAACGCAATGGGGCCCATTATGATAAGCTCATGGAATGCAGAAAGAAACACCTCGTTCTTCATTCCGCCGATGTTCAGTGCAATGTTATAGCATATCATTGCATAGACCATGAAAAATACCATAATAATTGTGAAAATAACTTCCTGAAACTTGTTTTTGGGCATAAAAAAATCCTCCTATGATAAACTACTGCAAGAAAATGTGTTGTTCGTTAATCATTCGGAGAATGTACGTTTCCAATAAAACCAGTATTCTTTTTTACGGTGATTATTTTACCATATTTTTGCGATAATTGTCAAGGCAATAAGGCGTAAAATAATTATGAACACATAAAATATCCCTGACGGACTGCTGCCCGACAGGGATGTTTTTCACTTCTCAATTTTAATAGGCTCCAGATTAGCCAGATCATAGGGAGTTTCCTGATATACACAGTAGTTGACCCAGTTGGAGAACATCATATTCGCATGGCAGCGCCAGTTGAAATGAGGGGGCTGTCCCACATCATCATACGGAAAATAGTTGTAGGGCTTCTTGATAGGCAGACCCTTGTCATAATCACGCATATACTCGTCTCTGAGAGTAAAGCGGTCATACTCGGAATGGCCTGTCACAAAGAACAGCCTGTGTGACTTATCCCCTACGATATGCACTCCCGAAATGGGCGATGATGTAAGTATCTCCAGCGATGATATCTTCTCGATATCCTCCCGGCGGACTTCCGTGTGGCGGGAATGGGGAACGAAAAATTTCTCGTCAAATCCCCTTACCAGCGGGTGATATGGCATCTCGATAATATGAGGGAACACGCCGAACATTTTCTCTTTCAGCCCGTACTTTGGTATTCCGTAATGATAGTACAGTCCCGCCTGAGCGCCCCAGCAGATATGGAAAGTGGAGAAAACATTGGTCAGCGACCAGTCCATTACCTCACAAAGCTCTTTCCAGTAGTCAACGTCCTCGAACTCCATCTGCTCAACAGGAGCGCCTGTGATGATAAGACCGTCAAAGCGCTCGTTCTTTACATGGTCAAAGGTGGTATAAAACTTGTTGAGATGGGAAACGGGGGTGTTTTTTGATACGTGGGAGGCTGTCTGCAAGAACTCGATATCCACCTGAATGGGCGAGTTACTGAGGAGCCTGAGTATCTGTGTCTCGGTCTCTATCTTTTTGGGCATAAGGTTAAGGATAGCTATCCTCAGCGGACGGATATCCTGATGAGCTGCGGTCGCATCGGTCATGTAGAATATATTTTCATGCTTCAGCGCTTCGGTAGCGGGGAGATTATCGGGTATATTTATAGGCAATAAAGCCACTTCCTTTCGGTATTACAGGTCATATCATTTATTTTACCATATACTCCGGAATAATGCAAGTTTTTGATGAAAAGTAATTTACGGGATATAATGAAATAATGATGAAGCAGGCTTTTATCCGTTAATTATCGCTGTGGCGATATTGAGATACGCCGCAAAAATGAGCCACAGCAGATAGGGGATATTGAGCCTTGCGGCTGTGGGGCTTATCTTTTTAAAAACTGTTATCATAAGCACCACAAATACGATAATACTAATCTTCAATCGTTCTATAGGCAAAGCCGACAGATGAAATAAGCCCAGTCTAGGAAAGTGACCGCAGGCGGGCTTGCCGCCCGGCAAGGGAGCTTGACGAAGAATGGGCTTATTTCAGCCGAGGATTTGTCTGTAGGTTGATTGAAGATTAGTATTAGCAGAATTATGACCGCCCCCCGCCCACAGCTTTTCATATTTAAAGAACACTATGCTCCACGAGAAATTCACAGCCAGCTGAGCGGCATAGAGCCACAGCGCCCGCTTTTTAACAGCGCTGCCGTGGGAGAAATATATCATACTAAGCAGCTCGGTATATTTTATCTTCAATACGCTCACCTCTCAGGGCAGTATATGCTTTGAAAGAAATACCAATTCCTACTTTTTAGATAGAATAACCGCAATATTATGCAAATTATACCATAAAAATGTGCAAATCAATAAAATTAGTCAGATACACTTGTATTTCACACCGAACAGGTATATAATAGATAAGTATATTATGCTCAACATCACATTCAGAAAGGAAGATCCTTTTATGGCAGACCGTTTTATATATGCCGATAACTCCGCCACAACTCAGGTATCGGAAAGCGTGCTGAACGCAATGCTCCCCTATCTGAAAGAGCAGTTCGGCAACCCCTCCAGCATCTACAGACTGGGACGTGACGCAGGACGTGCCATTGAAAATGCAAGAAGCGAGATCGCCGAAGTTTTCGGCTGTCTCCCCAGGGAGATATTCTTCACCAGCGGCGGCTCGGAAGCTGACAACTGGGCTATCAAGGGCGTTGCAAGAAGCCTTGGCGCAAAGGGCAAGAAGCACATCATCACCACCGTTTTCGAGCATCATGCAGTTCTTCACACCTGCGCCGACCTTGAAAAGCAGGGCTTTGAGGTAACATATCTCCCCGTAAGCGACAAGGGCTATATAACCCCCGAGCAGGTTGCCGAGACTATCCGTGAGGACACTGCTCTTGTTTCAATAATGTACGCAAACAACGAGATCGGCACCATAATGCCTATCCCCGAGATAGCAAAGGTCTGTCATGAAAAGGGCGTGCTTTTCCATACCGATGCTGTTCAGGCTGTGGGCAATGTTCCCATAAACGTAGCCGAGCAGGGCATTGATATGATGAGTATGTCAGGTCATAAAATTCACGCACAGAAGGGAATCGGCTTCCTTTATGTGCGCAAGGGAATAAATCTGCCCAACCTTATCCACGGCGGCGGACAGGAAAGAGGCAAGCGTGCGGGAACTGAAAATGTGCCTGCAATCGTCGGACTTGCTCAGGCAGTAAAAGACGCTTGCGCCGATATCCCCGCAAAGCAGGAGCGCATTTCCAAGCTCCGTGACCGCATTATCAGCGGAATAACCTCTCAGGTGCCCGCCTGCCGCATAAACGGCGGAATGGAGCACAGGCTGGCAGGAAATATCAACATCTCGTTCCTCGGCGTTGAGGGCGAATCCCTGCTGCTTATGCTCGACCTTAACGGCATATGCGCTTCCAGCGGCTCTGCCTGCACCAGCGGTTCCCTTGACCCCTCTCACGTACTGCTCTCGCTGGGTCTGCCTCACGAGGTAGCTCACGGCTCTCTCAGACTTTCCATCGCTGACCCCATCACCGAGGACGATGCGGATTACATCGTAAAGACTGTGGTAAGCGTTGTGGCAAAGATAAGAAATATGTCACCCATGTGGGACGACATAGTAAACGGCAGAGAGGGCACCGAAAAGTGGCTTAAATACGTTTCCCCCGTTAAATAAATTATAGGAGCTGATATATTATGATGCTTTACAGTGAAAAGGTAATGGATCACTTTACAAATCCCCGAAATGTGGGCGAGATAGAAGATGCCGACGGAATCGGCGAGGTAGGCAACGCAAAATGCGGCGACATTATGAAAATGTTCCTTAAAATAGACAACGGCGTTATCACCGATATAAAGTTCAAGACCTTCGGCTGCGGCGCTGCCGTTGCCACATCTTCAATGGCGACCGAGATGATAAAGGGACAGAAGCTTGAGGACGCTCTGAAGCTCACCAACAAGGCTGTGGTAGAGGCTCTGGACGGTTTGCCCGATTCCAAGCTCCACTGCTCCGTTCTTGCCGAGCAGGCTCTCAAGGCTGCTATCTCCGATTATTACAAGAGACAGGGCGTTGACCCCGTTTCCATTGTGGGCGAGATACCCGAATGCGAATCATGTCACTGACATTATTATGCAATAATATAAAAATTATTTTAAAGCGGCTGGATATCGGCCGCTTTTTGCATTTTACTTTTCCTTGACAAAACCCTCAGACAATGTTAAAATAATAGTATCATGCTAAAAAGGAGCAGTTATAATGAGTATAAAATTCCATCTGCCTGATTTCTGGAGCCACGGCCCTCTTAACCTGGCGCTTATTGATATGATAAAGGAGCACCCCGAGTATTTTCGTGACGGTGTGGAGATAGCTTCTGTTTACGGCTGCTTTCCTCCTGCTGTATGGAACGGCGGAAGAAATATCAACGGCTATGCCGATGAGCGTGCCATTACTCACGTTCTCGACGAATTTAACAAGAGAGGTATCCCCTGCCGCTTTACATTCACAAATCCCCTGCTCACTGAGGAGCATATGAGCGACCGTTTCTGCAACAGGCTCGTTCAGCTGGCTGACAATGGTCTTAACGAGGCTATCGTAAACACTCAGGTCATGGAGGATTATCTGAGGGCAAATTACCCCAACTACAAGCTCACCTCCTCCACCTGCAAGCAGATAAGAGGTCTGGAGCCTCTCATCGAGGAGCTGAAAAAGGACTACAGCCTTGTTGTGCTTGACTACAACTGGAACAACGATTTTGAGGCGCTGGAAAAGATACCCGAGGAATACCGTGGAAAGATAGAAGTTCTGGTATGTCCCTACTGCTTCCCCGACTGCAAGCGCAGAGGCGACCACTACAAGTTCCTTGGCGAGCAGCAGATAAAACGCTCTTCCATCAACGCATTCGGCAACATCGGCGGAATAAATATGCTCAATGTTCAGACAGAAGAGAATTTCAGATGCGAGGCTATCAGCCGCAATTTCCTTGAAACTATAGAATTTTCAACTCATATAACTCCCGAAACACTTTTTGAAAAGTACGTACCCATGGGCTTCAGGCACTTCAAGATCGAGGGCAGAACTCTCCACCCTCTGAACGTTATCGAAAGCTACGTTTACTACATGACCAAGCCCGAATACAAGGATCTTGTACGCCTCAAGCTTGGACTGGACACATTCAGAGCAAGATAAACCGATCGGAGGAAGTTAAGCTTTGTCACAGGTCACAAAACGTGCTTTGGAAGCATCACTCAAAAATCTGCTGCTGAAAAAGCCTCTCGACAAAATCACAATCAACGATATCACCGAGGACTGCGGCATCAACCGCATGACCTTTTATTACCATTTTAAGGATATTTACGACCTTATAGAATGGTGCTGCGTGGAGGACGCAAAGAAGGCTCTGGAGGGCAAAAAGACTTATGACACATGGCAGCAGGGCTTTTTGCAGATATTCGAGGCTGTGCTTGACAACAAGCCATTTATCCTGAACGTGTACCATTCTGTCAGCCGTGAGCAGGTGGAGCTGTATCTGTACAAGCTGACCTATGACCTGCTTATCGGTGTGGTGGAGGAAAAATCTGCGGGAATGAACGTTCGTGACGAGGACAAGAAGTTCATTGCGGATTTCTACAAATATGCCTTTGTGGGGCTTATGCTGGACTGGGTAAAGCACGACATGAAAGGCGACCCACATGAGATTATCGACGAGCTTTCCGTTGTAATGCACGGCAATGTCACCTCTGCGCTGGAACGGTTCAAGACAAACAAATGATTTTATCAAACCGGCAAAAATGATAAAAAAATAATCTCTTTTATCCCTCTGATAAAAATCTTATCAGAGGGATTTTTCTGTTTATTGAAAAATATCTCCGTTTGAGATAATATATAATTACCGAAAGGGAAAAAATAAAACAAACGAAAATCAAGTACCAAACAATATTTCAGGAGGTATTTTTATGTATTACTCAAGCGGAAACTATGAAGCATTTGCAAGACCTTTAAAGCCCGAGGGCGTTGACGGAAAGTCCGCCTATATCGTAGGAAGCGGACTTGCTGCTCTTACAGCAGCCTGCTACCTTGTCCGTGACGGTCAGATGAAGGGCGAGCACGTTCATATCCTTGAAAAGGAGCAGGTTGCCGGCGGCGCCTGCGACGGCTGGAAGTTCGAGAATGTGGGCTACGTTATGAGAGGCGGCCGTGAAATGGATAACCATTTCGAGGTAATGTGGGACCTGTTCCACTCTATCCCCTCTATCGAGACTGAGGGCGTTTCAGTCCTTGACGAATACTACTGGCTCAACAAGGCTGACCCCAACTACTCTCTCTGCCGTGCTACCGTAAACAGAGGCGAGGACGCTCACACCGACGGCAAGTTCGATATCTCCGACAAGGGCGCAATGGAGATAATGAAGCTGTTCTTCACCGCAAACGAAGACCTGCAGGACAAGAAGATCACCGATGTATTTGACGATGAAGTCCTGAACTCCAACTTCTGGCTCTACTGGCGCACAATGTTCGCTTTTGAAAACTGGCACAGCGCACTGGAAATGAAGCTTTATATCCAGCGTTTCATTCACCACATCGGCGGTCTGCCCGACTTCAAGGCTCTGCGCTTCACAAAGTACAATCAGTATGAGTCAATGATACTTCCTATGGTCAAGTATCTGGAAAGCTTCGGCGTTCAGTTCCACTTCGGCGTAAAGGTCGTTAACGTTGAGTTTGACTGCACCGCTGACCGCAAGCAGGCTACAAGAATTGATGTTATCCGTGACGGCAGCGAGGAAGCTATCGACCTGACCGAAAATGACCTTGTGTTCATCACCAACGGCGGCTGCGTTGAAAACTCCTCCATCGGCAGCCAGAACACTCCCGCACCCTTCAACTACGAGATAAAGGAAGGCGGCGGCTGGGATATGTGGCGCAAGATCGCTGCTCAGGATCCCGCTTTCGGTCACCCCGACAAGTTCTGCTCCGACCCTGAAAAGTCCAACTGGATGAGTGCGACTGTCACCACCCTTGACCAGCGCATTATCCCCTATATCAAGAACATCTGCAAGCGTGACCCGTTCTCCGGCAAGGTAGTTACAGGCGGAATTGTGACCGCAAAGGATTCCTCATGGCTCCTGAGCTGGACTATCAACCGTCAGCCTCAGTTCCGCAGCCAGCCTAAGGATCAGTGCCTTGTATGGGTATATGCCCTGTTCTCCGACAAGCCCGGCGACTACGTTAAGAAGCCTATGAGAGACTGCACAGGCAAGGAGATCTGCATGGAATGGCTGTACCACATCGGCGTTCCCGAGAGCGATATTGAGGATCTTGCTGAGCACAGCGCAAACACCGTTCCCTGCATGATGCCTTATATCACCGCATTCTTCATGCCCCGTGCATACGGCGACAGACCCGCTGTTGTTCCCGAGGGCGCAGTAAACTTCGCTTTCCTTGGTCAGTTCGCCGAGACAAAGCGTGACACCATCTTCACCACCGAATACTCCATGAGAACAGGTATGGAAGCCGTTTACACCCTGCTTAACATCGACAGAGGCGTTCCCGAGGTATGGGGCAGCGTTTATGACCTGCGTGCTCTTCTGGACGCTACTGTAAAGCTCCGTGACGGCAAGAAGATCACCGACATGGACGTAAATCTTATCGAAAGATTTGCTCTTAAAAAGGTGCTTGAAAAGATCAAGGGCACCGATATTGAAAAGCTTCTCAAGGAATATAACGTTATCTGATGAGCTATTTGAGTTCTCTGTAAACACGAAAAAGGACTGTTGCAGCGCAAGCCGCAGCAGTCCCTTTTTTTATGCTGTATCAGAAAAGTCCGTCAAGGCAGTCTGTGTTGCCCTCAGATAACATTTTGCCGTACTCATCGGAGAAAACAAGCGTCATAATGGTCTTGTCATTATAAGTGACAGAACCGACCTTTGTGCCCTTCTGGTAAAGGATATTTGTGCCGCTTGCCTCGCTATAGGTCGACATTTTCTCCCAGCCGTCGGAGGTGAAATAGCCCTTGTACTTCTTGAGAGCGGAAGCGGAATAGGTTTCGGCATAGCCTACTGCGCAAAGCTCGTCATCTGCGTTGAACACGTAGTAAGCGTAAGGCTCGCTGTCAGCCACCATAAGGAGGGAATCCTGTGCATAGTATGACTTGAAACCGCCCTTTTTGATGACCTGTTCCTGAGACATTCCCCATTTCAGACCGTCCAGAGGAGCTGTGAGAACGCTGTCGGAGGAGAAAGTCTTACTGCCGTTTTTGAGGATACCGTCTGTGCCGAAATCATAGGTCTTGCCGCTGATCTTCAGCTTGCCTGTGCGCATCTTGCCGTCCTTGCCGAAGTAATAAGTGTCTCCGCTGAGCTTTACAAAGCCCGTGCGCATTTTTCCGTCTTTGCCGAAATAATATTTGCTGCTGCCGATCTTTGACCAGCCTGTCAGCATCTTGCCTTTCTTGGCACTGTTGAAATAGTAGGTATCATCGCCTATCTTCTTCCAGCCTGTGAGGGCAATGCCTTTCTTATCGAAATAGTATGTGCCGTCGCCTATTGTCTGCCAGCCTGTGAGCTTCTTGCCTGTGTCATCGCTCTTGTAGCTGTATCCGCTGTCGGACTTGACCCATTCGGCGCTTACCCCTGCTGAAAGGGCTGTGACTGATGAAACCGCAACCGCTGCTGCCATTACCGCTGAAATAAATCTCTGCTTTATCATTTTAGCACCCCTTAAAGATATTGTGATATAAATATGATACATCTTTTTTGTAAATATGTCAATACTCTGAAAGCTTCGGCATAAAGTTTTATACTAAGCACCAATTAAAAACTATACAAAAAATCGAGCATAATCTTGCGTGTATGGGTTATGTGAAGATTTTTTGTCTATAGTTTTATTGGTGATTATACTAATCTTTAATCGTTCTATAGACAAAGCCGACAGATGAAATAAGACCAGTCTAGGAAAGCGACTGCAGGCGGGCTTGTCGCCCGGCAAGGGAGCTTGACGAAGAATGGGCTTATTTCAGCCGAGGATTTGTCTATAGGTTGATTGAGGATTAGTATAAGAACCAATTAAAAACTATACAAAAAATCGAGCATAATCTTGCGTATATGGATTATGCGATGATTTTTTGTCTATAGTTTTATTGGTGATCAGTATCAGTTCCGCAAACTCACAGGAAAAGAGGCCGCAGCAGAAATCTGCGGCAGCCTCTTTAAAGTTTTTAACTTTTACAAATTATCACGCAGTGGGTGCGGGGATAGGATACTGACCTACATATGCGGTCTCATAACCCTTGTTGTAGCAGGTCTCCTGGCTCTTTGCAATGTGCATTGTTCTGCCATGTACATTAACATCAGCTAAAGTATCATTAGTTGCTGCGGTGAACATTGATTCATATGGCTTTGAAGATACAGCGCAAACTGCGTCCCAGTCGAAATTTGTGGTGCAGGTGCTGCAATCGTTTTTCTGCTCACTGTAAAGTGCGAATTTGACAGTATATGTTGCAGGATAGATCTCAACATACCACGATCCCGCAAAATCTTCGCTGAGACCTGAAAGGATACCTTTGGCTGCTTCGTCCCATTTAACAGTACCGGGAGTAATAACCGAGCTTCCTGAAGCCTCGGAACTACCAAGGATACGGAGATCATTTATGGTAACGTCCTTAGAGTTGCTGTCAATGCCGAATTTGCACGCTGTTCCGCCTGACGGTACAGCGCCGAAATAATCCTCTACCTTCGCTCCCCTTGTCTGGAGAGAGTTGAGATAATCCTGTGTTGCAACATATATCTGCTGCGCACGGTCATTGGCTTCTCTTATTCTCGAGGTCCTTATGTAATCTGTCATATTGGGAACTATTATCATAAGGAGCACCGATATGATAGCAATTACAACTATAAGCTCAAGAAGAGTAAAACCCTTTAAGCTTTTGATATTTTTTTTGATTTTGCTCATTGGACACCCTCCTGTTAATATTTTCGATATGACATCAGTTGAGGCTCATGGGGTTTGTAGCCTTCATGTAACGCTCAAACTCATTGATATCAAGGCTCTTCTCACGGGCGTGCATTTCGGTGATAGTGCCTTCCTTGACCATACGTGCAAGCTCCTGATCGAGGCATACCATTCCGTCCTTCTTACCTGTCTGGATAGCGGTCTGGATAAGGTGTACCTTGTTGTCACGGATCATTGCTTTGATGGAGTCGGTAGCGTTGAGGATCTCAAGTGCTGCTACTCGGCCTGTTCCGTCAGCCTTGGGGATAAGGGTCTGGGCAATGATACCTACGAGAACCGTTGCAAGCTGTGTACGGATCTGGTTCTGCTGATGTGCGGGGAATGCGTCGATGATACGGTTGATGGTATCGGACGCAGATGTGGTATGAAGTGTACTCATAACCAAGTGACCTGTTTCTGCGGCGGTTACTGCGGCAGTGATGGTCTCATAGTCACGCATTTCTCCTACGAGGATAACATCGGGGTCTTCACGGAGAGCTGCACGGAGAGACAGTGCGAAGGACTCAACGTCGTCGCCGACCTCACGCTGGTTTATCATACATCTCTTATGCTCATGAATGTACTCGATAGGATCCTCTACAGTGATGACATGGGCGCTGCGGTTGCAGTTTACATAGTCGATCATACCTGCCAGAGTTGTGGATTTACCGGAACCTGTAGGACCTGTTACAAGGATAAGTCCTCTGGGACGCATTGCGAAATCTCCAAGAATAGGAGGCATATCCAGATCCTCAAGTGTGGGGATATCATTTCTCAGCAGACGGATAGCAATAGCTGTGTCGCCTCTCTGGTGATATACGTTTACACGGTGACGGTAGCCTCTCTTGGTAACATACGAGAAGTCGGTATCGATCCTGTTCTTGATGTTCTCGATATTTCTTCCGCCTGTCATCTGCTCTACCAGCTTCATGATAGCGCCGTCGGTCATCTCAGGGTAAGAGCTGAGCTTACGTAATGTACCGTGAAGACGAACGATAGGTGAGATCTTGGTTGTGAAGTGAACGTCCGAACAGCCGAGGACTCTCGCCTCGTCAAGAATTTTGTCGATATTGAGCACCACTCTGTCGGCAGGCTTTTTTTCGATATCGATATCCATATTATCCTCCATTCTGCCACGCAGCGGTGTTCCGCACGGCGGCAATTAAATATTTTTCGGGATTTCCCCTTATTAAACGGCAAAGGTAAGCTTTACAAGCTCATCCAAGGTTGTTCTGCCTTCCAGTACAAGCTCTGCAACGTTATCACGCAGGAGCTTGCATCCCTGTTCTCTTGCAAGAGAGGAAATTGCGTCAACCTTGCCGTCGGCGGCGATAAGAGATGCCATTTCATGAGTACAAAGAAGTATCTCATGGATAGCGGTACGTCCTGTGTAGCCGGTGTTGTTGCACTTGGGGCATCCGCAGGCATCGTATATTGTAGCGGACTCGGTGATTCCGAGAAGCTCATTTTCTTCGGGAGTGGACATTCTGGGGGTCTTGCACTCGTTGCAAACGACCTTACAAAGTCTCTGTGCAACGATACCGATAAGAGAAGTTGCTACCATGTAAGGCGCAACACCCATATCTACCAGACGGGTAATGGTGGAAGCAGCGTCGTTTGTATGAAGTGTGGAGAGCACCATATGGCCTGTGATAGCGGCTCTGATAGCGATCTCTGCTGTTTCCTGGTCACGCATTTCTCCGACCATTACGATATCGGGGTCCTGACGGAGGATAGAACGGAGGGCTGCCGCAAAGGTCATGCCTGCCTTTGCATTAACCTGGCACTGGTTGATGCCTTCGATATTCTTCTCGACAGGGTCTTCGACTGTGATTACGTTAACGTTGGGCTTTGCAAGCTCACCGAGAGCTGCGTAAAGGGTGGTTGTTTTACCGGAACCGGTAGGTCCTGTTACCAGCATAACGCCCTGAGGAACCTTGATAAGTCTTGAGAAACGGTCGTAGTTGTAGGGTGTCATACCGAGGTCGGTGATCTTACGGACACCAACATCACCTGTTGCCAGGATACGGATAACGCACTTCTCACCGTTAACTGTAGGAAGGTTAGATACACGGACATCAAGGGTGGTTCCGTCAACGACCTGTGTGAAACGGCCGTCCTGAGGTACTCTCTTCTCGGCGATGTTCATGCCGCTTATGATCTTGATACGTGTGATAAGAGAGTTATGTACAACGTTTGAAACGTTCATCAGCTCGATAAGGTCGCCGTTTACACGGATACGTATTCTTGTGTATGTCTTGAACGGCTCGATATGAATATCCGTTGCGTTTGCACGGAAGGAGTTTTCAACGATTGTGGTACAGAGCTTAACGATAGGCGCATTATCGACACGCTCGGCGATCTCTGCTTCCTCTGCGCTCTGCTCCTCAGCCTGGAACTGGCTCTCAACGGAGTCGATAACCTTGCCGATGTTGGAGTTGGAGTATATCTTGCCTATGGCTCTGGTGATAGCTGCCTTTGTTGCAAGGACAGGAACAACGTCCATACCTGTTGTTACCTTGATGTCCTCGAAGATGTAGAAGTTTACGGGGTCGTATGAAGCAACGGTAAGTCTCTTACCGGTGATCTTGATGGCAATGATGGTGTGCTTTTTAGCCAGTGCCTCAGGTATCTTCTTTACAGCCTCGATATCAATGGCGGTCTCGGGGTCGTCCAGGTCAACAAATGGAATGTTCTGCTTTCTGGAAAGTACCTGTCCGAACTGTACGTCCGTAACATACCCCAGCTCGATAACATAGTCACCGAAAAATTTGCCGGGGACATTATCATTTTTCTTGGCGTCAAGTACATTCTGAAGCTGTTCTTCGGTAATGATGCCCTCATTAACCATGTACTGACCGATAGGAATGTTCTTCATAAACGTTATAACTCCTTCTCCGCAGACGATATTTGCTCTGCCGCATCCTACTGCGGGAAAAATGCGGGATTTTTATTATTTGCGGTCAAAAACCGCTTTTTTGCTTGAAATAAATTGTAATTTGTGGTACTATATATGTAACCCTGCGGAAAATACCGCAGAAATTATTTTCATTATTAAAGGAGACTGATAAAATGGGCAATCTCAGCTTGGAGACAATGGAAAACATAATGAACATTACAGTTTATGTTTTCGTATTTCTTTTCGGCATAACCATCGGAAGCTTTCTTAATGTATGTATCCTCAGGCTGCCGAGGGGCGAATCACTTGTTAAAAGGAACTCCCACTGTATGACCTGCGGAACACCTATTAAATGGTATGACCTCATTCCCGTGTTCAGCTGGCTGATACTCAGAGGCAAGTGCCGTGCCTGCGGTTCAAAGATATCCCCCAGATATATGCTGGTGGAATCACTTACGGGAGTAATGTTCGTTGGAATTTTCCTCCGCTACAATTTCTTTGACTACGGGCTTTATCCTGTAATGCTGTGCCTGTTCATGGCGGGTCTTATCGTCCTCTGTTTCCAGGATATCGACAACAGGGAGATGTGCGTTTCTGTTCTGATCTATACTTTTATTATTGCCATCGCTTCTCATGTGCTGAACTTCATCACTGTTGATACCCAGAAGCTTTTCTTCTTCCCCGAGACTGATCTCAGAGACGGAATTTACGGAATGTTATCCGTGAGCATCGTTATCCTTGTGATGGGCTTTGTGGTAACTCCCCTGTTCTACAACGCTTTTGTCAGCGAGGAGAGGAAGTCTCTCAGAGGCGTTAAGGCTAATCTGAAGCGCACCTCGGAAAGTGACAGGAATTACAAGAAGCTGGCAGCTGAAAAGGAAGCGCTTGAAGCCAAGATCAAGGAAGAAGGCCCTGTATTCGGCTTCGGAATGGGCGATGTTATCCTTATGGCGGCAGGCGGTCTCATGCTTGGACTGAAAGCCACAATTACCGCAGGCATCATCGCTGTGGTGCTTGGTGCAATATACGGCATTATTCTCAAATACATCAGGCGCAACGACGATTCGGAGGATTCAAACGTATTTGCTTTCGGACCCTTCCTCATTATCGGACTTGCTGTGGGAGCTTTCGTTAACGGCTCGCTCATTGATATGTATCTGAACTCGCTGCACATTGGAAGATAACGGATAAAATTTTACCCGTGCCGTGGTGTGAAAATCACACGGCACGGGTTTTTTGTTACTTGATAGAATAATATACGATATATGTGTTCTTTGCTGCTGTAGTACCCACGTTGCTTCTTGTACCTGCGTTGGCATCAAGATGAGTGTTATCAACTACTCTCTTTACGCCTGTGGTGGAAGCTGTTGCGGGAATGGTGGGGTTAGCAAGGTAAACAGAAAGCTTTGTGTAATTGGAAGTCGCATTCTTTCTCTGGAAGAAATCATTTGCCTTCTTCTGCTTGCTGTAGTAATAGTCACTGTCAATAGTAATATCAAAGCCCTTGTCTGTAAAGTTGCTTATTCTGATATAGTAATCGGCAGTACCGTAGTATGCGTCACCCATTGCCATGTAGGAATTTCCTGTAGTGGCAGTGTAATCAAAGTTTGCCTGATTGAGGTTGCAGTTGGTCTTTCCGGGGAGACGGCGGACGATACGTCCGTAGAAATCTCCTCCGCTTGAACCTGCGCCACCTGCCTTGTATGCTGTGTTATTGACAATGCAGATAACATCAACATCAGCAGCGGTAAGTGCATTTCCCTCAAGGTCAGTGGGATTATTGGCAAGGAATGTGGTAACAGCTGCTTCGGGTGAAGCCTGATCCTCATAAATTCCTATGCTCTGAGCGTACTTAACATTTCCTGCAATGTAGTTTGCTATTCCAAGCTCCGATGCTTCCTGGTTGGAAAGCACGGAGGTGTTGGAATAAACATCGTTTATAGGCTGGAACATTCTCATGATACCCGCCATAATGATTCCCATGATAAGCATGGTAACGATAAGCTCGATAAGGGTAAATGCCTTAAATTTTTTCTTCACTGCAATTCCCCCTTATGAATTATCGCCGACGAAGTATTTGTAGTCAACCTGAACATCATCGTCATCTGTTGCCACAACAACACCGTCATCAATGTTTTTAAGTGTGTAAACTGCGCAGCGGGCAGTAAACTCCTTGTTTACAAACGAAGAGTTTGCATTATCGGTCACGCACTTGATAGTAAAGGTATAGCTGCCTGATGTAGCTCCGCTGTACTTTGTGGCACCTGACGGAATGCTGCTGTCATAATGAACATCAAAGAGACCCGAAGCAGTGCCTGCTGCTCTCGTCTCAACATACTTCTGCTGCTCGCTCATACGGTCGTTAAAATCATTGTTTGACCTGATGCGGGCACATACGGAAGCGTACATACCTACCAGAAGCAGTGAAGCTATGCCGAGAATTACCATTGCTACGATAACTTCGATCAGTGTAAAACCTTTGCAGGAGTTTTTAAAGCGTCTTTTCATATAAACTCCTCCTTATCAGGTCGCAGGTGCAGTCTTGATTCCGTTGTAGGAATAACCGACAACGCCTGTCTGCCAGCTGAACTTTGCTTCATGAGGCTGCTTAGTATTGTCGGGAGGAATATAGATAAGTCCAAAATTATTCTGACCACCGATATTTCCGACAAAAGCAGAACCCATGAACGAAGGCAATATGTCGTTTCTATTGCTGTTCTGATAGTCCATGACTACTGTGCCTCTATAATACAAGGTCTTATTGTTGTTCAAGCCTGAACCAACATAGAAAGAGGCACCGGGACCATAAAGGTAACCCATAAGTGTTGTTTTGCCACCATTATAATAATTAAGCTGTACACCGTCATCAGCATACCACATAATCTTAGGAGTTGTTACCAAAGGAATTGTGCCGCTTACAGAAGAGCCGATAGCTATAGGACTTACATTATAACCGTTTGTAAAAAACGACTCTGTCACAATCACATAATCCTTAAATCCATACACGCTGCCGGAAGGAGTATTGGGAAGGAGAATATACAGGTAGCCTGTTCCCTTTACAATAATACCTTTCTTTGCAGTATGGTTATTACCACCGCCGTAGCAGGATTCACTTGCTCCCGTGGGGTCAAGCTGGAGAATTACATTTCCCGAAGAAGTATCTACTTCAAGATAATTGCTGTTTCCTGTATAAGGTGCCAGATCTGAGATTTTCTTGACTGTTGTTGTTATAGAAGCAAGATCATCCTTATCGCTGAATGTACCTACACCATCTACATTTGCCTGCTGTGCAGGGGTACGGAACTGAACGTTCATATTTGTAGAGGACGGCTTATACAATGCACACAATACATCCCATACCTTAGTAAATTCCTTATCATATTCGATATTGGTATTTGCAGGGTTGAGATCATTATATACTGTTTTAAGAGCATTCTTCCATGACTGTGTAACATTTGCTGCGGGATCTGCCGTATGATCTACATAATCGAAAACAGTGATAGCAGTTCCTGTCTGATCTGTGAAATCACAGGTTGATGTGTCAAAGCAGAAATACTGGGTGTACTTGCTGAAAAGTGTAGGAAGTGAAAGTCTGTCATCACCAGTTGTTCTTGTTGTTGCGTCCTTGGGAAGTGATAACTTCATATTAAAGGAAGGTGCACTGCCCGAAACAGCAGTTACATCAGATGCTGTTATGGTAAGACCGTCAACAAAGTCACTGCGATCCATCTTAAGTATATACTTAAGATTATCAGAATTAACTTCAATAAACTTTGCATCTACCTCTGTCTGAGGACGACCTGCCGCAATAAGCAGCTGCTTTAATGCGTGAAGTTCAACGCATCCGGAATACTGTGTAACACCGGAAACGACCTGCTCATCATAATAATAGTATATCTTACCTGTGCAAAGCGCATCGTAAGAACCATTTTTCAGATTATTGTTCCAGAACGGCGTTGCATTGACAGAAAAATCAAACTTCTTAGTACCTGCATTTGCGGTATAATTAACGATACCGCCAAGGTAGGTCTTTACACAAGAGCCTGTTCCTGTCTTTGACCAGCCAGTTAATGTTCCATAAGGATTTGTAGGGTCAGTAACATTAGTTCTGGTCCATGTGTAGTCGATAGTGTCTCTGTCACTGATAAATATGTCGCCCTTTACAAGAGAATTTGTACCGTTAAGATTCTGTAATCCATTTCCGTCACCATAATAGTAACCGTCGATATACAGATTACCGTAAAGGGTATTGGGGGTATTGTTTCCCGTCTTGTAGTTCTTGGTAATAACGCTGAATGGCTTGTTACCTGGGTTGATCTTCAGATTATTGCTTGCATCAATAGTACCGTTAACAAACATAAACGGAGCAGCAGATGTAGAAGCTGCGTTTGCATTGGATCTTATTGTTACATTATTCTGAGGAATAAAGTTACCATTTACAACAAGACTTTCGCCATTTGTGAAATCCAAAGCCTTCTGAGCATTGATATTTACATCACCATTAAAGAAACCGCTTCCTACGATCGAACCGTTGTTGCCCCATGAAAAGCTTCCGCCAGTTACAGCACCGCCGATGACATCAACGTTATTGCTGAGGTTTGCGGAACCTACAGAAGTAAAGCCCACGTTTGTAGCCTTTTCCTTTTCAACAGGTGTGATGACCTTTGAAACGGTAGCGGAAATGCCATTATATGTAGCAGTACACTCCATAAGAACCCACAAATCCTTAATATAGTAGGTTGAGGAGCTTCCTCCTGAAAGATCAGCGGACTGAGCAGCAGAAATAGCATTTCTGTTGATTCCGGCACCGGAACCATCATCATAAATAAGCTTTAAAAGCTGTATTTTTACCTTGACCTTTCCGTCTCCCGGGTCAGCCATCATGCCTGAAGTGCCATCAACCCAAGAAATATCAGAAACATCAAATTCCATATAGCTGTTATCGATAATATTCTGCCATGAACTCGGATATGCAGCTTTAAGCTGTGTTGCCTGAGGGTCATTGATACTATCCCAAGCTTTAAGAGATTTACTTACATTATAAACAGGCTTGCCGGCACCATTTGTCTCAAGAACACCGGCAATAGCCTCCTCAAGCTCAAGTGCCTGGCTCTTGTCGGAAGAACCTGACGCTATCGCAGTCAGTCCGCCTGAACCATCTGACTTATACTTTGAGTCACCCATGATGGTCTGGGTAAGTACATCAACGCCGGATCTCGCAGTATAATATGCCTGGCTTTCCTCGTAGTTAGCGTTTGCTCTGTTCGTAGCAGTAGAAGCAATAGCCATTGCTCCTGCCAGCATGATTATGAGCACCGTCATAACTGCAAGAACCATCAGCAGAACAGCGCCCTTGAGCTTGCCGTGCCTGCTTTTTGCCTTAGTCATACATTTGCCACCCTTTCTATAAAATTTAAAAAAATGAGTGAAATTCTGCAAAATATTTCGCAATTTAATAAACAAGCCCACCCGAAAAAATGGTTGGTTTTTTCGGGTCGGTCTTGATTATTATTTTAGTCCTCGATATCAGCGGGATCCATGGTGTAAACCTCATAGATCTCGATGACCATATCGCCCTCGATCTTGCCGTCTTCGGTCTTGCCCTCGTCCTTGTAGCTTGCGGAAACGCTCTGGAGATAAATGTTCTCCTCGTTATCAGCTACGGACTGGATAGCATCGAACACGCCGTCATTGTTTGTGCAGGTGTAGCTTACTGTTACAACAGTTCCGCCAACTGCAACACTGTCGGGAGCTGCAGGATAGCCGCCCTCGTAAGCATAGCCGACCTCGGGAGGAAGCTTGCCTGCGATATCAGCGTTTATCTTCATAGGATATGCAACTGCATATTTATTGTATGTATATGCTTCGAGCTGTGTTGATGAAAGTCTGTCAAGAGAAATTCCTGTGATCTCGATTCCTGCGGGGTGGAGCTTATCCATCAGATACTTGCTTATCTGATAAGTCTCGCCGTAATCTCTTTCGCTCATGAACTGCTTCTGAGTTTCCTCAACGGACTTGATATCATCTTCAAGGCGCTTCTTGAGCACTTCAAGAGTATCCATCTTGGACTGAACATCGTCTCTCTCAGCTTCCTTGGCAGTAAGTCTGTCCTCAGATGCCTGGAGGTCTGCAAACTTAGGCTTGATAAAGGTGAAAATACCTACGCCCAGTACAACCAGCACTGCGAGCACGATAATGATCACCTTATCTCTGTATGAAAGCTTCATGCTCATTATTCAACACCTTCTTCCTGAGTTTCATCGGTTGTTTCGGCTGTCTCCTCAACCTCGACCTCGTTGGGTCTGGATACAAAGGAAACGGTGAATGTAATGGGGTCTTCCTGAGCGGCGCCTTCAACAGCTTCGCCGCCTCCGTTGGACTGGAAGCCGTCATATACGATATTATCGAACATATCAAGATCGTAGATAGCCTTTACAGCTTCATCGGGAGCAGTATTGTCCTTAGCTGTGCAGGATATCTCAAAGCTGCCTGAAGCATATGCGATCTCAGCTACGGAGCAGCTGTTGTCCTGGATAGTCTTTATTACAGTGTTGAGAACATCAACTGTAAGAGCAGACTTGGTATCGAAGTTGTATGCAGCAGTATCAAGGTCAGCCTTGTAAAGAGCAACCTTGTCGATCTTAGCCTGAGTGCTGTCAACAGCGGTGAGAGTTTCCATAACCTCGGGGCTGTTGATCCATTCGTCGATCTCTGCAACCTTGGCATCGTTGTTGTTGATAGCATTGGTGATACCGAATACTACAGCGGCAACTACAGCAGCGGAAAGAACTACCGCACCGCCGAGACCGATAAGGAAGGAAGAACCTGCATCGGTCTTACCCGAGGAGGAGTCAGTCTCCAGGAGGTTGATACGGTCTGTATCCTTATTGCTTCGGAACATTGCACCGATAGCATTTGCATAAGCCTGGAACTCGATGTTCTCATAGCCGGAGATGTTGTTGGGAACGCCCAGAAGGCTTGTGGAGATATCCATTCCCTCGAGAGCGTTTGTAAGACGGATATACTCAGTGGTATCGCCGTAGAATACAACGTTCTGAATGGGGTTCTCGGGATTTCTCGACTTGTGGAACTGGATCATTCTGTAGATGTTCTCGTTTACAGCCTCGTAAACGTAATCCTCGGAATTATCGTAGTCAACGGCGTCGATGGAAGCAAATCTTGCGAATGAGAGCTGATTGTCCTCGTAGAGGTTAAGGCTGACGAAGTTGGGGTCAACCTGAACTACCAGCATAGGCATCTTGGCAGATGCTTTCTTATCGCTGAGAATGATTCTTGAAATTGCGTTACAGGTAACTGTTACGGACTTCAGGGAAATTGAAAGCATGGAGAATACTTTTCTGAAGCAGTCAACCACTTCAAAGGGGCAGGCAGTAGCCAGGATCTTAAGAGCCTGAACGCCTTCCTCCTCAACCTCACCTGCAATGGAGTAGGAGATGGAGTATTCCTCTGCGATACCCATTGTGTGCTGCATCTGGTTTGTTACCATTGTAAGGAGCTGTGCATTGGTCTTTGCCTTGGGGATATGCAGTTCCTTAAAGATTACCAGGTTGGAAGACAGTGTAACAACTGCTTCTTTATCATCCATACGTCTTGCTTTCAGCTCGTCGTTGATGATGGTTGCCATTTTGGGAATATCTTTTATATGACCATTTACGATCAGACCCTCACTGAGATCGATGGTAGATGCAGAAGAAACTCTGATCCTGCCTCTTGACTCAGTACCGCGAATAATGCGTATATGTCTGTCTGTAATATCAAATGAAAGCATTCTCGTCACCTCACTAAATTATTTTTAAAATTTTTATTTACGGGTTGTACCCCGATGACTGATTTGATTTATACCCGATCTTTTAGGTAATGTTGCCCATGGAGTTGTAGATCGCAGGAAGGATACCGGCAATAACAAGACCGATAGCAGTACCCATGAAGATGATCATGACAGGCTCGATAAGACCTACCAGACGGGATACAGCCTCGTCCGCTTCTTCCTGATAGAATGCTGCGGATTTTGCAAGGATAGAGTCAAGAGCACCGGATTCCTCACCGACATAGATGATAGATGTGAACATTGACTCGAAAATGCCTGTTCTCTGAATGGAAACCGAGAGGGCTTCACCCTGTTTAACTTCGTCGATAACCGTTTCAAATTTCTTTGATACATACAGGTTATTGAGAATGTTGGAGGATTTTGCAAGGCACTCTACCATGGGGATACCCGAAGAGTAGAGGGAAGCCAGTGTGGAACCGAAACGTGCGGTATAGATCTTAACTACCAGAGGACCGACAGGTTTCAGTTTGATGATAGCCTGGTCAAATTTGTATCTGATGTCGGGAACCTTAAGAGCGTACTTGATAGCAAATACAAGGCCGACAACGATAAGGGCGATGAGCCACCAGTATTTTTTAAATCCATCGGAGAATGCGAACAGAGCACCTGTAAGGCCCTTCATATCTTCTTCAGTAAGAAGATCCTTAAAGGTAGGCATGATAAAGGTGAACATGATGATTACGATAGCTACGCAAAGTACACAGAGGATGATAGGATACATCATTGAGCTCTTGATCTTGTTGTTGAGCTTTGCGTCGTTTGTGTACTGATCTTCCATCTTCTTCATAACCATATCCAGGTTACCGGAGGTCTCACCGGCCTGTATCATTGATATGTAGAAGTTAGGGAAAGCGTCGCCCTGCATCTTTACTGCGTCGGAGAAGGAAGTACCCTTCTGGACCTCTTCATAGATCTCACGGTAGATCTGCTTGGGTCCCTCTTTGATCTGTTCACGCTGCATGATATCAAGCGCCTTTACAAGTGTAAGACCTGACGTGATCATTGCAGACATCTGACGGCAGTCATAAGCAAGTTCCTTAGTGGTGAACTTGTGCATATTCTTGCCGGTTCCGCCCTTAGCTTCTTTATAGCTGGAGCAGAAAAGACCTTTTTCATGAATCTTCTCAAGGAAGTCATTAACGTCCTCGGCGTTCATCTTCTGGTTCTTGACGGTGTTTCCCTGAACGTCGGTAGCCGTATAGATAAAAGTCTTCATTAAATTGTGACACCTCCGAATAAAAAATAGCTTATACCGAAAAGCACACAATTATTTATTATGCTTTTCAAATACTTATCATATTATATCATTTTGACCAAAAATTAGCAATATGTTAATTTAACCAAATTGTAACCGATTATTACGACCATTTGACCAAATGTCGCATTTCTTCATATGTGCAGTTGTACAAATACAATAATAAATCAGTATTCATATTGGCATTTTCATACTCATTCCACAAAAGCGTCTGATATCTTTCAGCAAAATGCGAGCAGAAAGTTTGAAAAGCCAAATTTTGTAATATTTTACATATTCAGCATTATTTTTTTGTCATTTTATAAACACAGCCGATTTTTGCAGGCTCGTGTTCACAGACCCAGAAGCCTCTCAGCATTAAAATGGTATATCATTTCCTTTTCTTCTGCTGTGAGAGATGTGCTTTCTATCAGCATATGTACATCTTTTGGGTCGTTCCATGGGCTGTCCGATGCAAAAAGCACCTTGTCCGCACCATATGTCCGCACAAGCTCGGTCATATGCTCGGGAGATATCCTGCCCGCTGTGTATGCAGTATCGAACCAGACGTTCTCTGCTCCCGCAAGGAGCCTTGCCGCCTCGTCCTCGCACCGCACGCCGCCCATATGGGCAACAACAAATTTCACACCCGACACCTTATCCAGCACTCTTGCTATCATCTGCGCATTGGTATGGATATCGTATGGGGACGAACAGTCAATGCCGCTGTGCATCACAACGATAAGCCCCAGCTCACCGCATCTGCGGTAAATGGGTATCATACGCTCCTCATCAGCATAAAAGTTCTGAAAATCGCCGTGGAGCTTTATGCCCTTTCTCCCCTGCTCTGCCAGCTTTTCAAGCACCGCAAATATGCTTTCATCGGGATAGACCGCTCCGAAGGGGATAATATTGCCCGTCTCCTTTGCAGCCTCCTCCGCCCAGCGGTTCGTACCCTCCACCTGAGTGGGTTTGGTCGCCACAGGCAGCAGCACAGACATATCAACGCCGCAGGCTGACATATTTTCCGAAAGACCCTTTATAGTGCCGTCCGAGTAAAAATTCTCGTCAAAGCCCATATCAGCCTTTACCACATCTGCCACCAGGCGGGTTATGGCTTTTTCCGCCAATCCGTCGGGAAATGCGTGGGTGTGGAAATCAATTAGCCGTATTATTATCACCCCTTGCTTCGGCTTTTTCTGTGATAGCTGTTAAAATCAAACTTTGTGATATCACAGATAAAGTCCATCATGCTGCCGCTCATATTCATCAGCGATTTCATGGTCGATGAATTTATTTCCAGGGGAATATCGGCAGGGTACCTTGTTTCGATATAGTACCTGTTGAGCACGGCGCTTTCGTCGATCCACTGGATAAAGCTGTCGTCCATCATGGCAGCCTGCTTGCACAGCCATGTAAGGTTGTGACCGTCCAGCAGATGCCTGCTCTTGAAAAGCAGATAGCCTTTCAGCGCCTTTTCGATGCACTGCTGGCAGTGAAACGCCGCTACATAATAAAGCTGCGGATCGTCGCAAAGAACCTCCGCCGCCATTCTGTCAAGAGACGCATGATATATCCAGTCGTAATAGCGCTTGCTGTCGCCTTTTTTGTTATTCCTTGACATAGAGCCGATCACCGCCGTTCTCTACACGGTACGCAAAGGAGCAGTCGTCCTCCGCGCACTCGTCCCAGTCGCTGATGTTGTACACGATGAAATCGCATGGCACAGGGCAGTCAGTCTTGAGCAGAAGCTTTGTTTCCACCTGCTCGGTAAGAATGCTGTCCTCAACGACAACACACAGCTTGAAGCTTGTGACCTTTCCTGCCGTATTGGTCTTGCGTGACACAAGGTATATCATGCAGGGGTCGCAGAGTGTGATTATCTGCTGCACCATTTCGCCGATGATATCATTTACAGGTCCTGACATATTAAACGCTCCTTTCCATGCTAATACTAATCTTCAATCAACCTACAGACAAATCCTCGGCTGAAATAAGCCCATTCTTCGTCAAGCTCCCTTGCCGGGCGGCAAGCCCGCCTGCGGTCACTTTCCTAGACTGGTCTTATTTCATCTGTCGGCTTTGCCTATAGAACGATTGAAGATTAGTATGACAATCCGTCCAATCACTTCTATATTATACCACATATTCTACAAAATGTCAATGTCATCGGGGCAAAAAATTGGGCAGAACCGCAATAAATACGGTTCTGCCCAAAGGACTTTTATCAACAGTAAATTTTATCTGCCGAGGACACGGTTATAAAGCTCCTCGTATTTTCTTGCGGAATTTGTCCATGAATAATCTGTCTTCATGCCTCTGGAGACCATCTGATCCCATTCCTTGCGGCAGTCGAAGTAGATGTGCTTTGCATAGTTGATAGTGCCCAGCAGCTCGTCTCCGTTGTAGTTTGCAAAGGAGAAGCCTATTCCTGTGCCGTCAAACTCGTTATAGGGCTGAACGGTGTCCTTGAGTCCGCCTGTTTCACGGACAATGGGCACTGTGCCGTATCTGAGAGCTATGAGCTGAGTAAGTCCGCAGGGTTCAAAAAGGCTGGGAACCAGAACAGCGTCGGAAGCCGCATATACCTTATGGGCAAAGCCCTCGTTGAAGAAGATGTTTGCGGATACTCTGCCTGGCATTCTCATGGCATATTCTCTGAACAGATTTTCATACTGTGGGTCTCCTGTACCAACAACAACGAACTGAGTGAACTCGTCGCAGATGCGGTCAAGGGCATATCTTACAAGGTCAAGACCCTTCTGGTCGGTGAGACGGGAGATTATGCTGATAACGAATTTATTCTCATCAACAGCCAGACCAAGCTCCTGCTGGAGAGCCTTCTTGTTGGCAGCCTTGCCCTTCTTTATGCTGCGGGTGCTGTACTGCTTTGCGATGCAGGTATCGGTCTCGGGATTATATGCCTGATAGTCGATACCGTTTACTATACCGCAGAGAGACTGATTTCTTGCTCTGAGCAGACCGTCCAGACCCTCGCCGTAATAGCCTGTCTGTATCTCCCCTGCATATGTATTGCTGACGGTGGTGATGAAATCGGAGTAAACCAGACCGCCCTTGAGCATATTTGCGTCCTTATTGAATTCCAGCTTATCGGGAGTGAAAACATAATCGGGCAGACCCGAGAGCGCCTTGATAGTATCAATATCCCACACGCCCTGGAAACGAAGGTTATGGATAGTAAAGATAGTCTTGGTTCCGTAGTAGAACGGATTATCTTTATAAATAGTATGGAGGTAAACAGGAACAAGACCTGCCTGCCAGTCGTGGCAGTGGATAATGTCGGGGCGGAAGCCCACAACAGGCAGGATAGCAAGCACAGCCTTTGAGAAATAGGTGAACTTTTCGATATCGTAGCGGGTATCCGCATAGGGCTTATCTCCGCCGAAATAGAAAAGGTTATCAACAAAGTAGAAGGTTATGCCGTCGTACTCATATTCCATAATGCCGACATGGACGCTGGAAAAGCGCTGACCCATATCCATATAAAAATGGTGTACGTACTTGAAATTATTGCGGAACTTGTCGGGGATACAGCGGTAGTTGGGCAGTATCACACGGCAGTCATATTCATTCTTATTAAACATTTTGGGCAGAGTTCCCACAACGTCGGCAAGGCCGCCTGTTTTTATAAAGGGAACACACTCGGAAGCAACAAACAATATATTTTTCATAAGCTCCTCCTGCATTAAAGGCGGCACGATACCTGCACACCTTATATTTATATGAATATTATAAAATATTTTTCTGATTTCGTCAAGACTTTTTTATAAAATGCACAGTATATTTCAGAGGATATATTCCGCCACTTTTTCACTTATTTCGCACCGCTCCCCAAAGCTCCTTTATGCCGATGAATATTACAAACACAGAAAAAATCTTGCCCAGCAGCCCTGTGTCGATAAGCCTTGCCCCGTATGCCCCGAGGCAGGCTCCCACAGCACCTGCGATAATGGCAGGGAGCATGGCTTTCAGGTCGATAAGTCCGTTCTTTCGGTGGATAAATACCGACAGCGCCGCTATGGGCAGGAAATATATCAGGTTCACGCCCTGAGCGTCTATCTGGCTCATGCCCATGACGGCGGTGAGCCAGATAATGAGTATCATTCCTCCGCCTACTCCCATTGATGCCAGCAGTCCCGCCGCAAATGCCGCAAGCCATGTAAGGAACGTCATTTCATCAGCCCCCTTGCGCCAGCTGCGATAAGCAGCAGCCCGAACACTGCCGACAGCAGCCTGACGGATATCTTTTTCATAAGCTTTGTTCCTATAAGCGCTCCCGCCAGACCGAACGGTATGCACATCAGGGCGCTTTTAAAGTCAAGCTTTCCGCCAAATGAATAAAACACAGCCGATATCACCGACAGGGGCAATGTTATCGCCAGCGAGCAGGCGTGCGCCTTTTTCGGCTCCAGCCCTGTTTTTTTCAGCATGGGTACGGCAATTATCCCTCCGCCTGAGCCGAAAAATCCGTTTGCAATGCCTGTGACAAGCCCCAGAAGCGCCATTTTCATATTCTTACGCAAAAAAATCCCTCCCGTTGTATTTTCTCAACATCGGAAGGGATTATACTATTAAAACGGATAACCGTCTATCATCTTTCTCAGCTGCTGCATACGATAATCTGTCTCGGTAATGACATCGGCACACTTTTTCAGCTCATCGGCAATATCGTCCTGATTTTCCAGATCCTTTTTATATCTGAGCTTATGGTCAAGGCTTGCCCAGAAATCCATTGCCATTGTCCTCAGCTGCACCTCTACTTTCATATTGCGCTTGCCCGATGAAAAGAACACAGGCACTTCAACAATAAGATGCAGGCTGCGGTAGCCGTTGGGCTTTGGTGAAAGAATGTAGTCCTTGGTGCGGATAAGGGTGATATCGTCCTGGGAGATAAGCTGCTCCGCCAGCTTATAGATATCATCGGGAAATGCGCAGATAACACGTATGCCTGCGATATCAAAAAGCTCACGCTCGATAGTCCTGATATATTCCTCGGGATTTGACACATTGGCTTCGATCCCACGGCGCTCCAGCTTGTCAACAATACTCTGGGGCGTTTTGATACGTGACTTTATGGATTCTATGGGGTTACGGTCGTGGGTGAGCTTGAACTCGTCATTTAAGACCTGAAGCTTTGTTTCCACCTCACGGAGAGCGCAGCCATAATAGGTCATAAGCCTTACAAAGGGCTGGCTGCCGTCGATTATGGTATTTATGTCCGCATTGCTCATCTGCTTGAAAATTTCTGTGTTCATGTTTCCACTCCAAAATTCACTTCTGTGATGTTCAAAATTTATAATTCTTAATAATTTTATCATATTATTTTGGCTGTGTCAATGTTTATATGGGAAAATATTTGTGTTAAAATAAGAATAGATAAACACATGGAGGCGGCAGATATGAAAAAGATAAAATGGCTGGCAACGGGAGGCACCATATCATCTGTGGAGACTGAAAAGGGGCTTGTTCCCGCATCGTCAGATGAGCAGATGAAAAAGATGCTTGAGGTGCTGGGCTTTGCTTCAGAAAACATAAGCACAGAACAGCTTATGAACATAGACAGCACCGAAATAACCTGCAACGATATCAGGAATATTGGAATTGCCGCCGATAAATCAGTTCGTGAGGGCTTTGACGGAATAATCATCACCCACGGCACGGACACCATGGCATACACCGCCGCCATACTTGACAGAATGATGGACGGCTGCCCCATACCCGTTATCATCACAGGCTCTCAGAGGCCATTTTTTGCAGATGATTCCGACGGAAAAGCAAACCTGCTGAATGCACTGAATGCAGCCTGCGAAAGCTTCGGCGGAGTTCATATCCTTTTCGGCGACAAGCTCATCAGGGGCGGCAGGGCATACAAGGCATACACCAGAAGCAACAACGCATTCATCTCCCCAAGCGGGAAATACTCGGGGACAATATCAGGCGGCAAGCTCATATGCAGCGAAAAAAAGCGTGACGGCAAATATATCTTCCGCAGCGATTTCAGCCACAGGGCAGGGCTTATCAAGATAACCCCCATGACAAGACCCGAGGAGATAGAAACCGCCGCAAAGCTGTATGACGGCATTGTCATCGAGGGCTACGGCATCGGCGACATTCCCACAAGGCTTTTGCCTGCGATAAAAAAAGCTATATCCGGCGGGGTAAAATGTGTGCTCATATCCCAGTGCCTTTTTGAGGGAGTTTCCATGGGCGTGTATGAGGTCGGAACACAGGCAAAGGATATCGGCGTTATCTCAGGGGGAGACCTTACGGCAGAGGGAGCACTGGCAAGGCTTATTTTCGGGGAGATATGACATTTCTTGACAAATTTCCCCGTCAATGCTATAATAATCATTGTCTTTTTTATCGGAAGCACAAGGGAGTGTGGTCAAATGGGTTCCGAAGCAAAGAAATATGAAATAGATATGTGCAGCGGCTCAATACTGAAAAAAATGCTGGCTTTTACTATCCCGCTTATGTTTTCAAGTATTCTGCAGCTGCTTTTCAATGCGGCAGATATCGTAGTTGTGGGAAAATTTGCAGGTGATAACTCGCTGGCGGCAGTCGGCTCGAACACGGCGCTTATAAATCTGCTGACAAACCTTTTTGTGGGACTGTCAATAGGTGCAAACGTTACAGCCGCACGATTTTACGGCGCAAAGCGTGATGATGACCTGAGCGACACGGTACATACATCAATGGCAATAAGCCTTATCAGCGGAATTTTTCTCACCGTGGTCGGCATACTGGGCGCAAGGCAGATGCTGGAATGGATGCAGACACCCGAAGAGGTTATCGACCTTGCCTCCCTTTATCTGCGGATATACTTCATCGGTATGACCTCCAACATGGTATATAACTTCGGAAGCGCTCTGCTTAGAGCTGTGGGCGATACAAAACGTCCGCTTTATTACCTTATTGCAGCGGGCATCATCAACATTATCCTGAACCTTATCTTTGTTATAGTGTTCAAAATGGACGTGGCAGGTGTTGCGCTGGCGACTATCATTTCCGAGACAGTCTCGGCTGTGCTGGTGGTAAGGTGCCTTATGAAGGAAACGGGCGCTATCAGGCTTATCCTCAAAAAACTGCGCATCGACGGCGCAAAGCTTGGCATGATAATGAGGATAGGTCTCCCCGCAGGCTTTCAGGGGATCGTATTCGCCCTTTCAAACGTAGTTATCCAGTCCTCCGTAAATATTTTCGGCAACATCGTTGTTGCGGGAAATTCAGCCGCCGCCAACATCGAGGGCTTTGTTTATGTGGCAATGAACTCTTTCTATCAGGCGACTATTTCCTTTGTTAGCCAGAACTTCGGCGCAGGAAAATATGAGCGCATAAATAAAATAGTTATCCGTGGCGAGGCGTGCGTTATCGCTGTGGGAGTGGTGCTGGGAAATCTGGCGGTCATCTTCGGCGAGCAGCTGCTGAGCATATACTCCAACAATCCCGAGGTAATTGCTGCGGGAATGGTTCGACTGGGGATAATCTCACGAACATACGCACTGTGCGGCATAATGGACGTTATGGTGGGCGCTCTGAGAGGCATCGGCTACTCGATAATGCCCATGATAGTATCCCTTGTAGGCGCCTGCGGACTGAGGCTTTTATGGATAGCAACAGTTTTCCGGATACCCGAATATCACCGCATAGAAACGGTTTACCTTTCTTACCCTATCACATGGATAATCACCTTTACGGTGCATATCATCTGCTTTATCTGGGCAAGGCACAGGGTAAAGGTCCAATACGAAATGACGGGTCAGCCCGCCGAATAAAAAAAGGTCAGGCATATCATGAGTGTGCCTGACTTTTTTATTTTCATAACAAATACGTCATCAAAGCAATGTCATCTTGTATCATTTTTCGTTGTTATAACACAAAATAAGGTTCTGCAATTAAATAATATGTAGTTTTTTTGAAATAACTGTTGATTTTTGGGCCTTGGCGTGGTATAATGAAAAAAGCGGTAAAATTGACAGAATAAATATGTGAAGGAGCTGCGCCATGGATAAAAAAATTACCGATATAACCGACCCGTCCATCATCGTACCCGCTGACAACTGTAAGGACATTTATTTTTCTCTCTTTAACAGTATGTATGACGGACTCAGTGTTTTTGAGGTTTGCGGAAATAAGATCAGGGCGCTGTACCTTAATGAAAGATATTTCGATAATGTGGGCTACACCCTCGAACAATATACCCCTTATATTGAAAACGTTACCGTTACCCTTTTTGAAGAGGACGAGCAGCGCATTTTCGGTCTGGCGCAGGAGTGTATCAGGAACCACTCTGACTTTTACTGTGAGGTAAGGGGCTACAGATTTGACGGCTCCGTCGGCTGGTTCTGCATACGTGCAAGAACGGTGGATTTTATCAAAAGCGATAACCCCGTTTTCCTGGCTTCCATCAACGACATCTCCCGCCGCAAGGAGCTTGAGCATCAGTACAGCATAAGCAAGGAGCGCTACAGGATACTTGAAGAAACAAGCAGCGCTTTCCTTTTTGAATATTCGCTTCTCAATGATAACATGACCTTTTTCCCCGAGGCAGGAAAGTCCCATGAGATAGTAAACTACGGAATGTACCTCAGGCGCAGCAACAGGATATATCCCGATGATGCTATATATTTCTACTACATACTTATGAGATGCTGCCGCAAGGAATGCAAGGGCTTTATAGATATCAGGTATCTTGACAACGTAACGGAAGAATATATCCATTCAAGAGTGCATTATTCAAGCATTGCCGATGAATTCGGCTTTGTGCTGAAGATCGTGGGCAGGATAGAGGATATAACCGAGCAGAACGGTATCAAGTCTGAGCTTGTATCCGAAAAATACAGCAGCGCTTACGGAAAGCTTCCCTCGGCTCCTAACGCTATTGCCCAAATAAACGAAAAGATATCCCACGAGGGCAGCAAGGGTGCTCTGCTTTTTGCCGATATAGACGATTTCGGCGACTTCAACAGCAGATACGGCAAGGAGGCCGCTGACAATGCGGTAGCTCTTGCGGCTGAGATAGTAGGCGACGTATTCAGCGACGCTGTGGTGTTCAAATTTCCCGATGATGAATTTGTGATATACACCGAAAATATGTCCGAGCCTGATCTGCACGACAGATACGAAAAGCTTCAGGCAGCGTGCAGGACAATAAAGCTCACCTCAGGCGATACTGCCAGCGACATCGGCATCACATTCAGCGTAGGCGCCGCATGGACTCAGAACAGCAGCAAGGTGAATATCAAGGACTATTTCATCACTGCCGAGCGAGTGCTCTACAAAGCCAAAATAGACGGCAAAAACAGAATGTATGTGGAAAAGATAATCTTCTGACAATAATACAAGCTCAGCCCGAAAGTATCATATGATATTTTCGGGCTTTCATATTGCAACAAAGCCCACCGTATGAACGCCATACGATGGGCTTTGTTTTTATCTTATCAAAGCTGGTCTGCGATATCGTAGATGAGCTTTTCGGACTTCTCCCAGCCGAGGCAGGGATCAGTGATGGACTTGCCGTATGTGCCCTCTTCAACCTTCTGGCAGCCGTCAACAATGTAGCTTTCGATCATGAAGCCCTTGACAAGCTTCTTAATATCGTTGTTGTGGCGGCAGCTGTGAAGAACTTCGTTGCATATTCTTATCTGCTCCAGATACTTCTTGTTGGAGTTTGCATGGTTTGCATCAACGATAACAGCCATGTTCTCAAGGTTCTTTGCTGCATACATCTCGTAAAGAAGTGCAAGATCCTCGTAATGGTAGTTGGGGTGAGAGTTGCCGTGCTTATCAACATAGCCTCTCAGGATAGCATGGGTAAGAGGATTACCCTTGCTGCGTGCTTCCCAGCCTCTGTAAAGGAATGTGTGCTGGGACTGAGCTGCGATGATGGAGTTGAGCATTACGGAATAGTCGCCGCTGGTGGGGTTCTTCATACCAACGGGGATAGTAAGTCCGCTGGCAGTAAGGCGGTGCTGCTGATCCTCAACAGAACGTGCGCCTATTGCAACATAGGAAAGGATATCGGAAAGATATCTGTGATTCTCGGGGTAGAGCATTTCATCTGCACACACAAGGCCTGTTTCGGTAAGAGCCTTTGTGTGGAGCTTTCTGATAGAGATAAGACCCTCAAGCATATCTTCGCCCTTGGTGGGATCGGGCTGATGTACCATTCCCTTATAGCCCTGACCGGTAGTCCTGGGCTTATTGGTATAAATTCTGGGGATAATAAGTATCTTGTCCTTTACCTTATCCTGAACCTTTGCAAGGCGGTTAACGTAATCAAGAACGCTGTCCTCTCTGTCGGCAGAGCAGGGACCGATGATAAGCAGGAACTTATCAGACTTGCCTGTAAAAATATCAGTGATCTCGACATCTCTCTCAGCCTTGATCTTCTTTACTTCTTCGGGGATAGGGAACTGCTTCTTGATATCCTGAGGGATAGGCAGCTTCCTGACGAAATCCATATTCATCATAACGGGTGACTCCTTTAAAAAATATTGCCCCATGCGGTCGGAGGGCGATGCGAAAGCCTGTCTCTATATCATACTAATCTTCAATCAACCTACAGACAAATCCTCGGCTGAAATAAGCCCATTCTTCGTCAAGCTCCCTTGCCGGGCGGCAAGCCCGCCTGCGGTCACTTTCCTAGACTGGTCTTATTTCATCTGTCGGCTTTGCCTATAGAACGATTGAAGATTAGTATCAGCTATATTTATATCCCACTTTAAAGCCCCATCGCTTTAATGTGTGATAATTTCGATCTGTGACTAATTATAGCACATAGAGCAATGATTGTCAAGCACATATTTAGACATTTTTTTGTATTTTTAAAAAAAGAAACTTTCCTCATGCAAAGCAAAAGGGCGGCATATGACCGCCCTTGTTATATTACTGAATATCGCTCTGATCGGTAATGTCATCGAACAGCAGAAGTAAAATATCCTTTTCGCCGTCGCTGAAAAGCCTGCGGCAGAACATTCTTATGCTGTGTACAGAGCCGTCATCTACCGTGATGCAAAAATCATGTGGAAGCTTGTTCCTGATGCTGTGCCTGAAGCTTTCTACCGCTCCGTTTCGATCTCCGACAAGCTTATTGTACCTGTCCATATGCCTGAAATAGGGCTGGTATTCTTCCCTTGTGCATCCGAGCATCTTGAAGAAGCTGTCGTTTATCATCAGCGCTTCAAGGCTGCTGCCGTCGCTCTCGGCAATGGCAGCCGCTCCCATAAGATTGAAGAACAGCGGATTTGACATAACGGAATCCATAAGCTCAGCCACATCGGTGACGCCGTTATTGCTGAGGCTTTCACCGCTTTCCGTCCGTGAGGAAATGAGCTTCTGCTCAAACTCGTCCGCAGGAATGGGGCGTGAGAAATAATAGCCCTGCATAAAATCGCAGCCGATATTTTTTAGATATTCTGCCTGCTCCTTGGTCTCAACGCCCTCTGCAAGAACTTCCAGTCCCAGCCACCTTGTCATTCGGACAATGCAGTTGAGGATACTTCCGCCCTTTCCGCTGGTGTCCTTGGCATCAAGGAACTTCATATCGAGCTTGATAAGGTCAACCGCAACGTCCTTCAGGGCATTGAGCGAAGAATATCCGCTGCCGAAGTCGTCCATCTCAACGGTAAAGCCTAAGTCCTTTAACCTGTTGACCACGTTTATAAGCTCGTCGGAATTTTTTATGTATGCTGTTTCGGTTATCTCAATGGGGAGCAGCTCCTTGGGGATATTATACTTCTCCAGCAGGCTGCAAAGCTCCTTGCAGATATCCTCACGCAGCACGTCGTATCGTGAAACATTCACAGATATGGGGCAGTGCATACCCATATCCAGCCATTTTCGCTGATATATGCAGACCTTCTCCCACACATATCTGTCAAGCTGATATATCATTCCGTGGCGCTCAAGGAGAGGTATGAACTCAGCGGGAGATACATTGCCGTGCTTGGGGCTGTGCCACCTTACCAGTGCTTCCGCTCCCACCATCTTGTTCTGTGCGTAGTTGCACTGGGGCTGGAAGAATACGGAAAGCTCGTGATTTTCCAGAGCGGACTTAAAGTCCTGTATAAGCTCTGTCTCACGCTTCTGACCGTCCATAAGCTCGCTGCTGTAAAAGGCGATATCGCTGCTCTGATAGGTCTTAAGGCTTCTTCTGGCAAGGTTAGCCTTATCCACAGCCTCGGATATGCTTATTCTTTCATCAAAAACATATATGCCGCTCTGAAGCTCCAGCTTGTAGTTCACCGACTTCATAACATCGGAATTCAGCACTATCTCGTTGAACCGTTCAAAGCGCCTGCGTATTCTTCCCTCGGAGTCGTCCTTGGGGTATTTCGCAAAAAAGCAGAACTGGTCGGCTGCAATGCGGCAACACGCCTCATCGGGGCTCATATATTTTTTAAGCAGCTGTGCTATGGTTATAAGCACCTTGTCGCCCATTTTATAGCTGTAGCGCCTGTTGAAAAGGTTGAAAAACTTTATATCCATAACGCAGCAGAAATACGTGACATCCGGATTCTGTGCCATAAGATCCGCCGCACGGCGCTTCAGTGCCGCAAAGTTCGGTATTCCCGTAAGAGGGTCGGTGTAGAGCTTCTCCTCCGCTCCCCTTTCAACGCAGTATGCGTGAATGCACTTGGCTACGGACATTCCCACAAGATTAAGGGTCTCCACCGAGGGAAAATGGTTCCTGATATTATGGAGGCTTATTGTACCGATAAAGTCGCCGTTATAGTGCATAGGGATAAGCAGAATGGAGCGAATGCCGCAGGCTGTCCAGTATTCACGGATACGTGGGTCAAGCTTGTCAGCCGTGGAAACGTCCTCTATGCGCAGATACCTCAGATGAATGGTGGCATCGGATATGCTCTTTCTCTCTTCATCGGTAAGAACGGTAGCTATCTGGGTAAAAGGCTCCCCAGACTTTGACCAGCCAGCATTCAGCCTGTTGGGAGTGTAGTCGGTGATAATAGCTCTGTCAGCGCTGAAAAATGTGCCGATTATGGCGCATATCTTCTTGAAATTATCCTCAATGGGATTTTCGTCCATAAGACAGCTTAGAACGCTTGTAAGGGCATTTCGGCTGAGAAGATACTCAGTCATGACCTCGTTGCGCCTTGCCTGGGAATTTATGTTTATGCCCGTGTGGAGCATAGCTCTCCTGCCGTTCCAATCGATGTCGATAACTTTCAGAAAGGCTTCGACGCCAAGCATCTCACATTTATGGGTCCAGAAATAATAGTTATCTCTTCTGAGATTTTTTAACGGACAGAACTCGCAGGGGTGATCCTTGCCCTCGATAAATTCATAGCATTTTCTGCCGTGCCAGTCGCCCAGCGTGTTTGTAACGGTATTATCCTTTTTCTGCTGGAAAAGCAGAAGCTCATAGGTCTCGGAATCACATATATAAAGCCAGTCCTCGGAATCGGACACTATCTCCTCATCGCCGAAATAATATCCGTAATTTTTAGCCAGACCCGTAAGATCCAAGCGGTCACTGCTGCCTGACATCATATAAGGGTCACCTCCGTTGTTCAAGTAATTTCAAGTCACACTTATTTAACTTATATTATAACAGAACGCATTAAATAGTTCAATGGTTTTTAAACAAGTTTGCCGAATTTGCATATATTTGCTTCTGTCGTTTTGGTAATGTTGTCTATATATTTTAGTCAGAAATTCAACTGAATACGTTTACATATTTTCTCATAAACAACGAAAAATGCCGCACTTGGCATTATTTTGCTTTGTGCGGCAGCTCGTTTCTTATTACTTCCACAGCAGCCATGATATCATCGGCATACTTGGGGTTATACTCAACAGTAAGGTCGGGAGGTGAGGGCATTTCGGATATTGCGGCAAAGACATCATTCCACGGGATAGTTCCGTTATATATGGGCTGATGGCTGTCGGTCATGCCGTCGTTGTCGTGAAGATGAAAGCCCTTTATCCTGCTTCCCAGCTTTCGGATAAGAGACGGGATATCCCAGCCGTTCACGTTCGCATGGCCCGTGTCAAGAAGCATACCCCACCTGTCCCCTTTGGAAAGAGCGATGAAATCCTCCTCAGTGACCATAAGGCTGTTTTCACGCCATGAGCCTATGTTTTCAAGAAGTATCTTTACGCCGTATGGCTCCGCAAGCCCTGCGGTCATGTACATTCTTTCGTTAAGGCGAAGTCGGCGGATAAGCGTTTTTTCGCTGTCAAAAGGCTCCAGACTGCATGGGTGAATTACAACGTAAGGCGCTCCCACAGCCTGTGCCAGCTCAAAGCAGCGCTTGTGCATATCTATAGTATGGCGCATAAGCTCCGTGCCGTTGTCAGCCAGCAGGTCGCAGCCCTCCATGGGGCAGTGGACAGACACTTTCCCCTGCTCTATAAGCTCTTTCATTCTGCCCTCGTAGCTGCCTGCGGAAAGGCGGCTGAGATTATCATAAAAAAGCTCGTAACCCATATCTTCGGCATGGGCATCGGCAAATTCCGTAAGTCTCTCCCCTGGGAGAGGATATGTGCTTATGTAGATCATAGTTATACCTCTTTTACTTGATACCCGATGTGGCAAAGCTTTCCACAAACTGTCTCTGGAAGATGATGAAGATTATCAGCAGAGGGAACACAACGATAAGAGTTGCGGCGCACACATCGCTCCAGTTTGCACCTGTTTCCGCCTGCATTGCAAATATAGCCAGACCAAGAGTAAGGGGACGGTTCTTCTCGGAATTTATCATTACCAGCGGCCAGAGGAAGTTGTTCCACTGGTAAGAAGCGGAGATAAGTCCGAAAGAGATATACACGGGCTTCAGCAGAGGGATATAGATGTTCCATATCATTCGGGGAAGTCCGCAGCCGTCTATCTTGGCAGCCTCTTCCAGCTCGTAGGGAATGGTCTTGATAGTCTGCCTCATCATAAGTATGCCCATGGCGGAAACGAAGAAGGGCAGGATAACGCCTATCTTTGTATCGGCAAGTCCAAGGCTGCTGAGGAAGCGATAGTTCGGCATAATGAGCACATCGGCGGAAATCATCATCTGAGTGAGGAAAAGCATGAAAAGAAAGTTCTTGCCGATAAAGTTTATTCTCGCAAAGGCATAGCCTGCGGTGGTGACGGAGAAAAACTGCACTGCAAGCGTTGCTGCCACCATAAGTATAGTGTTGATATAATACGTGCCGAAAGGCGCTGCGTCAAGTATTCTTTTGATATTTTCAAGCGTCGGAACGGAAAGCTTGTACAGATCAAGAGAATCCGCACGGGGAACAAGTGCTGTTCTTATCATCCAGAGCAGGGGTATCAGTGATATCACTGCCATGGCAAGCATTATCACAGCAGCCAGCACGAAAAAGGGAGTTATCTCCGCCTTTTCCGCAGGTGACTTTGACTGTTCAAGCTTACGCTCTTCTTTTTTCATCTGCATCTTCTGCAACACAGAAGCCTTCTGTTTTGCAGAAATTTTCTGCTTCGCAGAAAGAACTGCAATAGTATTTTCAGGCATATTATCCTCCCTTTAATCAGCTGTAGTAGGTGCGTCTGTCCTGAGTGAAGAACTGCACGCCTGTTACTATGAGCAGCATTACAACAAGCACCACGGTCATGGCAGAGGCACGTCCTGCGTCCCAGAAATCAAAGCCTGTCTGGAAGATGTAGTAGAGCACCATATTTGTGGAGTTGTTTGGGCCGCCCTTGGTCATGATATAAAGATGATCCACCATCTTATAAGCATTTGTCAGGGCGATTATGGAAACATATATCGTAGTGGGTCTCAGCAGCGGCCATGTTATCTTTGAAAAGACGTAGAAGCCGTTTGCGCCGTCCAGCTTGGCAGCCTCATACAGCTCACGGGAGATGCCCTGCATTCCGCTGATGTAGAATATCATAAGATATCCCGCCTGCTTCCAGATGAGCATTATGATTATGCCCCAGATAGCAAGCTTGGGGTCGGAAAGCACACGGAGGTTTGGGAAGAAATGTCCCAGCAGACCGTAGCCGGGAGTGTAGATGAAAAGCCAGATATTTGCCACGGCTACCATGGGCAGCACTGTGGGATAGAAGAATGAAAGGCGGGCAAAAGGACGGCTGAACTTCACCTTTTCGGTAAAGAGAGCCATCATTGCGGAAAGTGCGATGCTCACGGGAACGGTTATCACCGCAATGAGGAGATTGTTTTTAAAGGACTGCACGAAAACTGCGTCCTTTGCAAGATGAGTGTAGTTATACAGCCCCACGAACTTAGGGGTTATAACTGCCAGGTCATCTTTGAAAAGGCTTGAATATATACTGCTGCCTATGGGATAAAGGGTAAAAAGGCAGAGGAAGATAAAAGCGGGCAGCAGCATAAGGTATGCTTTTCCGGTGTCCCTGAAAAGCCGTTTCTTTTCGCTTTTTGTCAGCTTTTTTCTTGGAGCGGCTTTCTTTGGTGCCGCAGTGACGGTGTTCAAATACTGTTCCTCCTTCGGATTAAATTTTGGCTCCCACCTTTTTCAGATGAGAGCCGATATATACTGATCTTTGATCGTTCTATCTGCCGTGTCCGACTATAAGATTGACCAAAGATCAGTATTCAGGAAAGGATATGGAAAAAGGAAGAAAAGCCTTAGAAGTAAGCTCTATTATCTGTACTGAGCCAGGATCTCGTCTGCCTGAGACTGGGCATTGTCAAGAGCGGTCTTGGCATCGGAAGCGCCTGTCATTACGGACTCGATCGCAGTATCAAGGATATCCTGAACTGCACCCTGGTCATAAACGGAGAACTCTGCGTGGCCGTATTCAAGCTGATCTCTTGCAACAAGTGCCTGAGGGAAGTCTGCGGTGTACTGCTTCATTCTCTCGGTCTCATAAGCTTCGGGGCGGGTAGCAACGTAGCCTGTGTCGATACTCCACTGAGCAACTCTCTCGGGGTCGCTTGTCATCCACTTGATGAAGGTGTAAGCTGCCTGTGTCTGCTCCTCGGGAACACCCTTGAAGAGGTAGAAGTTTCCGCCGCCTGTGGGTGAGCCGTAAGAGGTATCAGCGGGAAGCATTGCGGTTCCGAAATCAAATGTAGCGTTGTTCTTGATATTGGTAAGGTTGCCTGTGGTGGTGTAGATCATTGCGGCTCTCTGCTCCAGGAAGTCGGAGGGAGTGGTTGACCATGCGGTAGTGCCGGGTGCCTGAACGCCTGCATCGGAAAGGCTCTTCCAGAATTCAAGACCTCTGATAGTTCTTTCATCATTGAAGTAAACCTCTGTACCTGTGTCGTTCATGATATTGAAGCCGTCCTGCTGGTTGCAGAAGGTCTGGAGCATCCAGTAAGCGTATCCTGCCTTGTCGGAGGGGATCTGGATACCGTAGCGTGTTGTTGTGCCGTTCTCGGTCTTGGTCAGCTTCTTGGAGTAGTCCATAAGCTCGTCCCATGTCTTGGGAGGTACCTCGGGGTCAAGTCCGACTTCCTTGTAGGCGTCCTTATTGTAGTAGAGGATAATCGTACTTCTCTGCCAGGGGATACCGTAGGTAAGGTCGCCGCTGCGGCTGTTCTGCATGAAGCCGTCATAGAATCCGTTGAGCCATTCCTGATCCTCTGCGGAAGTTGCAAAGCTGTTGATATCATAGATAGCGTCCATGGAAAGCAGGGAGTAAAGGTCGATTGAGAACATAAGTGCAAGAGCGGGAGTGTTGCCTGACTTGATAGCAGCCTGAACCTTTGTTCTGGTCTCTGCATATGTACCTGCGTAAACGGGATTTACGGTGATGTTGGGATATTCGCTGTGGAACTCATCGCAAAGGTTGGAGATGAGCACATCGGGGCCGCCGCCTACTGAAACGGGGAAGTACATATCAAGTGTGATATCCTGTGCGGGTGTTGTATCTGCTGTATTATCCGCATTGTCGGAAGCAGCTGCGGAGGTATCTGCGGAAGAAGTGTCAGCGGAAGTTGTCTTTGTTGTTGTCTCGGAGGAAGCTGTGTCGGCAGATGATGTAGATGTATCTGCACAGCCTGTCATGCTTACTGCAAAAATGCCTGCCATTACAAGGGCAAGTCTTTTTGACTGATTTTTAAGAACCGAATTTCTCATAAAATTTTTCCTTTCGTATCTGACTTTGCTTATCATTTTCTGATCGCACTGTCATGATATCACCCCCAAAAAGCAAAGTCAATCACTTTTACAGAGGTTTCACGCAGTTTTCTTTGGACGCAAAAAGCAGGAATACGGATTTTACAGTTCCGTCCAAAATCGAAATCTGTGTAAATATCATCGCTGTAATATTGACAACAAAAGTGCGGTGTGATAAATTTTATAAGTACAATAAATCACTTGAAAGGAAATAAATATGAAGCTTAAAACAGAAAGCCTTATTTTTGATATGGACGGCACTCTCTGGGACAGTGCCGCAAATGTAGCCGCATCATGGAACGAGGAGCTGCGCAGGAACGGCAGCGACGTTACCTTTACCGAGCAGGACGTTAAAAGCGTTATGGGTCAGACCATGGACGCTATCGCCCTGAAATTCTTCGGCGACAAGGAGCCTGAGAAGGGGCTGAAGCTTATGGAGCGCTGCTGCGAATATGAAAACGAATATCTCTCCATACACGGCGGCATCTTATATGACAGGCTGGAGGAAACGCTGAAAAGGCTTTCCGCAAACCACAGGCTGTTTATAGTAAGCAACTGCCAGTCGGGCTATATAGAAGCCTTTCTGAAATTCTACGGCTTTGAAAAATACATCACCGACCACCTTTGCTGGGGCGACAACAAGCTTCCCAAAAGCGAGAATATCCGCCTGATAATGGAGAAAAACCACGTTGCCGACGGCACATATATGGGCGACACTCAGCTTGACTGCGACAGCGCATATGCGGCAGGTGCAAGGTTCATTCACGCCGCCTACGGCTTTGGCACTGCGGACAGGTATGACCTGAAAATATACAGCTTCGCAAAGCTCACCGAATGTGTGGAGTAATGTTACTTTTTTCCATATGTCTGAAACTAAAATCCATTGATTTCTCATTGGCAGTGTGATATAATTTAATAAATTAGCTGCGCACAAAATATCATACGAAGGGGAAGATATCATGATAAACACTTACATTGCCGCTCTTGCGGAATACGGTCTCAAAACAGGTCTTATCACCGCAGATGACAGAATATTTGCGGTAAACTCTATCCTTGCCGCTTTGGGTCTGGACGATTATGAGGAGCCTGAAAATATCCCTCACATGGAGCTTGAGGAGATCCTCAAGGGTCTGCTGGACTTTGCCTGCTCAAAGAATATCATTCCCGACAGCATTGCTTACCGTGACCTTTTTGATACAAAGCTCATGGCTTGCCTTACTCCCCGTCCCTCGGAGGTCATTGCAAAGTTCAAGTCTGACTATGCTGTCTCCCCCGTCACCGCTACCGACAATTACTACAAGCTCAGCCGTGATACCGATTATATCCGCCGCTACCGCATTGCAAAGGATATAAAGTGGAAGACCGAGACCGAATACGGTGAGCTTGATATCACCATCAACCTCTCAAAGCCCGAAAAAGACCCCAAGGCAATAGCTGCCGCAAAGAACGCCAAGCAGAGCGGCTATCCCAAGTGCCTGCTGTGTCCCGAGAATGTGGGCTATGCGGGCCGCCTCAATCACCCTGCACGCCAGAACCACAGAATTATCCCTGTGGATATCTGCGGCGAGCCATGGGGCTTCCAGTATTCCCCTTACGTTTACTACAACGAGCACTGCATTCTGTTCAACACCAAGCACACTCCCATGGTCATCGACAAGAAGGCTTTTGAAAAGCTCTTTGACTTTGTAAGCAAGTTCCCCCACTATTTCATCGGTTCAAACGCTGACCTGCCCATCGTAGGCGGCTCTATCCTGAGCCATGAGCATTTCCAGGGCGGAAACTACACCTTTGCAATGGCAAAGGCAAATATCGAAAAGGAATACAAGATAAAGGGCTTTGAAGATGTTACCGTTGGCAGAGTAAAGTGGCCCATGTCCGTTATAAGGCTCAGAAGCGCCGACACAGGCAGACTTGTGGAGCTGGCGGACAACATCCTTACCAAGTGGAGAGGCTACACCGATGAAGCTGCTTTCATCTTTGCCGAGACTGACGGCGAGCCCCACAACACCATCACTCCCATTGCCCGCAAGAACGGCGATATGTACGAGCTTGACCTGGTGCTGAGAAACAACATCACCACTGAGGAGCACCCTCTGGGCGTATATCACCCTCATGCAGAGCTGCACCACATCAAAAAGGAGAACATAGGTCTTATCGAAGTTATGGGTCTGGCAGTTCTCCCCGCTCGTCTTAAAAATGAGATGCAGCAGCTGGCAGATGTGCTTGTTACAAAGGGCGTAAGCGCAGTCCGCAGCGACCCCGTTCTTGAAAAGCACGCTGAATGGGCTGAGGACTTCTGTTCAAGAAGGACTGTCAATGCCGACAATGTTCACGAAGTCATTCGTGACGAGATAGGAAAGGTATTTGCAAAGGTTCTGGAGCACGCAGGCGTTTACAAGCGCACTCCCGAGGGAGAAGCCGCTTTTGACAGATTTGTGGAATATCTCAACAAGTAAATAATAAAAAAATCCCCTTCCGACCCTGATGTACACATCAAAATCGGAAGGGGCTATTTCTGTCCTTTTAATACTAATCTTCAATCGTTCTATAGGCAAAGCCGACAGGTAAAATAAGACCAGTCTAGGAAAGCGACCGCAGGCGGGCTTGCCGCCCGGCAAGGGAGCTTGACGAAGAATGGGCTTATTTCAGCCGAGGATTTGTCTGTAGGTTGATTGAAGATTAGTATAAGAACAGTGAAAATCAAAAAAAGGAAAATGGGAAATGATTTTTAATTAACAAAAGAGTATTGGAATAGGCTATTAAAGATGCTTTTAGGAGAGAATATTACTTGGCAAGATCCTCGCCGAGAGCCTTGCACTTTGCAAGATCTTCATCGGAGGGAGTGAGGTTAACGATAAGTCCCTCGCCGCCAACGATCTCAGCACCTGCTGCTGTGCAGCGGTCTGCCCAGGTTCTCATCCACTCGCCGTCGCCCCAGTCATAAGAACCGAAGAGAGCGATCTTCTTGCCGGAGAGCATGCTCTCGATGCCTGTGAAGAAAGGCTCGAACTCATCTTCCTCCAGCACCTCGGAACCCATTGCGGGGCAGCCGAATGCCAGTCTGTCATAATCTGCGATATTGCCGCTGAAATCGGAAACGCTGAACAGCTCTGCGCCTGCTCCCTCTGCAACAGCCTTAGCCATCATTTCGGTATTGCCTGTACCGCTCCAGTAAATAACTGCAATTTTCATTGAAAGATCTCCTTTTATCAAGATATTCTGAGTGCCTGATAGATATCAATGCCCTCATTTAATTTATTGCACAGAAATTTTCTGCACCTTCCGTAATTTGCAAACGTCCGCTCCGCCGCTTCCACGTTGCCGTAAACCTTCCAGCAGCCGCAAAGCTTGAAGTTTCCGCCGTTGTTCTCGATAAAGCCTTTGACATCTTCAAAGGGATATCCGAGAAAAACACCTATCTCATGAGGAAAATCCCCATGCTCACATATTCTTTCCGAAAGTCTGTCCAGACATTCATCAAGAGATAAATTCTCGCCGTATCCATAGCCTGCGAGAAGCTGTTTTGCCGTACAGTCGGAAAGCCGTTTTTCCATAAGCTTTTCGCTGTAAAGTAAGATCAGGGCTCTGTTTTTGCAGCAGCACAGCTGCTTTATTTTCAGCCCTCTTGATACCGCTCTGCGGTTGAAAAATTCAAGATGTGCTTCAACATCAAATTCGTCCATAGAAAGTGAAAGCAGACCTGCGCATTTTAATCCCAGCAGTGTGGGAGCTGTGTGCATTGCAAGCTTGCGCTCGAATTTCAATTCACGTTCTGACATTTTGGCACCGCCTTTTGATCGATATGATTAGCTTTTGCTAACCGCATGCTGTAAAAAAATCAGCAGCAGTACTGCTCAAGAATGCTCTTGAGGGCGCTTACACTTGCGCTGTGTATTCTTGCAACGGGAATATCGTGCTTCTGGGACTTCTGATTAACGCTGTTTACCATCTTGTGGGAACAGGTGCTTGTGAAAACAACCATCAGATCGGGCGTGCCAAGCTTGTTTTCAAAGTCGGAAGGCATCTGTGTGAAAACCTTTGCCTTGCAGTTATATGACTTGCAGATATCCTTGTATCTTGTAGCCATTCTGTCGTTTCCGCCTACTACAACTACGCTCATTTTTATTATCCTCCTTTACAAAATTTGATCTGTCTTGATTAGCCTTTGCTAACTGACTATAGTATATCATATATTTTTCAGTTAGTCAAGGGTAACTTAATATTTTTTTATAGTAATTTTACCTGTGATATCAAAGGGTAATTCATACGCTCCGTGAAATAATAATCACATATCCGAATACAAGGAAGTGATAATATGTCAAAACAGGGAATGAACCGTATCAGCCGCACCCATGTGAAGCCACGCAACGAAGCTGCTGCCGTGCCTGAGATACAGGGCAAGGCAAAGCACGGGAACGAAAAGGCAAATCCCATTATTGCAGGGACTCATGCGCCTGCGCTGAAGGTTTACCACTCAGAGCCTCATTCTCACCAATAGTTTTGATATCATAACGCCTTATACTAAGCACCAATTAAAAACTATACAAAAAATCAAGCATAATCTTGCGTGTATGGATTATGCGAAGATTTTTTGTCTATAGTTTTATTGGCGATTAGTATTATGATACATTCTGATATGCTCTTTGAGCTTGTCAAAGGACTGGGCGCTGATATTATGTTCAAGGCGGCAGGCGTCCTCCGCAGCTGTTTTTTCGTCAACCCCTATGCCGATGAGCCAGTCGGTAAGCACCGTATGGCGCTCATAAACGCTTTCCGCAGCTTTTCTCCCGTCATCGGTAAAGGTGATGTAGCCGTTGTCATCAACACGGATAAATCCTCCGTTTTTAAGCAGTCCCACCGCACGGCATACGCTGGGCTTGGTAACGTTCATCTCACGGGCGATATCAACAGAACGCACTTCTCCGTTGCGGTTGCCGAGAACAAGGATAGTTTCAAGATAGTCCTCGCCTGACTGTCCGAGATTGCTCATATATCCGTCTCCTCTCCAATACAGCAAAACAGCCCGGATATGATGTCGGATCATATCCGAGCTATTTTACAGTGTCTCGTATCTATAGTTCTATTGCTTTTATCTCTTTACATTGAATGCAGCCATTCCGGGATAAACTGCACTTGCACCAAGCTCTTCTTCGATTCTGAGGAGCTGGTTGTACTTTGCAACACGCTCACTTCTGCTGGGTGCGCCTGTCTTGATCTGGCAGGTGTTGAGAGCAACCGCAAGGTCTGCGATAGTTGTATCGGCAGTCTCGCCGGAACGGTGAGAAGAAATTGCAGTGTAGCCTGCCTTGTGAGCCATCTTGATAGCTTCAAGTGTCTCGGAAACAGAACCGATCTGGTTGAGCTTGATAAGGATAGAGTTGCCGCAGCCAAGGCTGATGCCCTTTGCAAGTCTCTCGGTGTTTGTTACGAACAGATCGTCGCCCACCAGCTGAACCTTGCCGCCAAGCTCCTTGGTAAGCTCCTGCCAGCCTTCCCAGTCCTCTTCGTCCAGAGCATCCTCGATGGAGATGATGGGGTACTTTTCAACAAGCTTCTTCCAGTGAGCGATAAGCTCAGAAGATGTGAACCTTGTGCCTGCCTTGGGGAGAATGTATTCGCCCTTCTTGGAACCCTTCCACTCACTGGAAGCAGCGTCCATAGCGATCATAAAGTCCTTGCCCGGCTCATAGCCTGCGTTCTTTACAGCTTCGAGAATGTACCGGATAGCCTCTTCATCGCTTCCAAGGTCAGGAGCAAAGCCGCCCTCGTCGCCTACGGAAGTAGCAAGCCCCTTGGACTTAAGAAGTGCTGCCAGAGCGTGGAATACTTCTGCGCACTGTCTGAGAGCTTCCTTGAAAGAGGGAGCGCCTACGGGCATTATCATGAATTCCTGAACGTCAACGGTGTTTGCTGCGTGAGCGCCGCCGTTAAGAATGTTCATCATAGGAACGGGAAGTCTGTTGCCGCTTACGCCGCCGAGGAATCTGTAAAGAGGCACGCCTATAGCAATGGAAGCTGCTCTTGCAGCTGCGATGGAAACAGCAAGGATAGCGTTTGCTCCGAGCTTGGACTTATCCTTTGTGCCGTCAGCGTCGATCATAGCCTTATCAACCGCATATGTATCGGCAGCGTCAATACCCTTGACAGCGTCGTTGATAACAGTGTTGATGTTCTCAACTGCCTTTGAAACGCCCTTTCCGCCGTATCTGGACTTGTCGCCGTCACGAAGCTCAAGAGCCTCAAACTCGCCTGTGGAAGCACCGCTGGGAGCAGTACCTCTGCCGACAGTACCGTCAGCAAGATAAACCTCAGCCTCAACTGTGGGGTTTCCCCTGGAATCAAGGATCTCTCTGCCTATGACCTTTTCAATAGCTGTATAAACCATAGCTTTTACCTCCGTATTATATTTCACATTATACGTTAGCCTCTGCTAACGCTTATATTATATCACGCATATTCGAGTTAGTCAACGCTAATTTTATTTCAACACGGTGACAGTAAACGGCAGCTCCATAGACATCTCCCCCTCCATGTGCGAGATAGACTAGAGCCTGTTCACATTAAAATAGCATCAAAAATCATAGCTAAGGTAAGGTTCC